>Ga0214917_10001464_pt1 | contig 30142 bp, 24 predicted proteins | sample LL_1208_BB_MetaG_FD_177983 | JGI IMG/M metagenome (GOLD analysis project Ga0214917, IMG submission 177983) | Freshwater microbial communities from Lake Lanier, Atlanta, Georgia, United States - LL_1208_BB | ecosystem: Environmental > Aquatic > Freshwater > Lake | place: USA: Georgia | collected... | reverse complement strand
TCTCTGTGTCCTCTGCGTCCGCTGTGCGCGCCAACGCAAATGGTGCACACGCAGACATTCATCGACCACCATCAATACCAAACATCTCTGTGTCCTCTGCGTCCGCTGTGCGCGCCAACGCAAATGGTGCACACGCAGACATTCATCGACCACCATCAATACCAAACATCTCTGTGTCCTCTGCGTCCGCTGTGCGCGCCAACGCAAATGGTGCACACGCAGACATTCATCGACCACCATCAATACCAAACATCTCTGTGTCCTCTGCGTCCGCTGTGCGAGCCCAAAAAATCATCCTATGCGATAATGTCTATTGTATGCGCAAATTATCGTGCATATCGTGCATATATTGTGTAGAAAGGAAATACTCATGCACCACGTCATTGTTGCATTATTGCCGATAGCTGGAATATTGATTGCCGCCAAAGTAGCTGGTGTGGTGAGTATGCGCATTGGGATGCCGTCGGTGTTTGGTGAACTCTTGGTCGGCTTGTTGCTGGGGCCGTCGGTGTTGGGCTGGATTACGCCCAATGAGACGACCGCGGTCATTGCCGAAATCGGTGTCGTGCTCCTGATGTTTATGGCTGGAATGGAAACCGACACCGTGGCGATGCGAGCGGTCGGTCGCCCAGCGTTTTTGGCGGCCTTGGGTGGCGTCGTGTTGCCCTTGGTGGGTGGTGCAGGTGCCATGTATGTCTTTTGCTTCGATTGGCAGACGGGAGCCTTGATTGGGGCGGTGCTGATGGCCACGAGTGTCAGTATTTCGGCGCAAACACTGCGCGAAATGGGCCAAATGCGGACCCAAGTCGGGAGCGTCATCCTCGGTGCCGCCATCATCGATGATGTGCTGGGGGTATTGATTTTTGCGGTGGTCATCAATGTCATCACTGGCGTGGGCGATTTGGGTATGACTCTGCTCAAAATGACCTTGTTCTTTCCGATAGCGTGGTTTGTGGGTGATCGGCTAATGCCATTGTTGGTGCGACTAGAGCATCGTCTGCCCCAACGCGAAGCCGCCTTGACGATTTTGATGGCGCTGGTGTTGTTATATGCCTGGGCTGCCGAATCGCTGGGGAGTGTGGCTGCGATTACCGGTGCCTATCTGCTGGGGATTTTGGCGACGCGCCACCTCGACCCCAAACATATTGCCCATGATGGGACTGCAATTGTCGGGTACGCCTTTTTTATCCCGATATTTTTTGTCAATATTGGCCTACAAGTCCAAGCCAAGGATATATTTGCCGCACCGCTACTCATCACCATCATCGTGATTGTGGCGATTGCCACCAAATTACTCGGTGGCGGCATCGGTGCGCGGAGCGGTGGCATGCCATGGCGGGCATCGCTCACCGTAGGTGCCGGCATGGTGTCGCGGGGCGAAGTGGCATTGGTGTTGGCCGGAGCGGCCTTGGCGGTAGGCGCTATTAGCGGTACGGTTTTTTCGGCGCTGATTATCATGACACTGGTCACGACGTTGGTGACCCCGCCCTTATTGCGCTGGATGCTTCCCCGTGAGAATGCGGCGACACTAGAATGACTATAGCAACGCCACAAACAAATCGTTGACGTTGGTGCCGGTTGGACCGGGTTTGAGCAAATCAGCGATAGCGGCAAAAAAATGATAGCTGTCGTTGCGTGCCAAGGCGGCGTGGGCATCTTGCCCTGCCGCCGTGGCGCGTGTGATTGTCGTGCCGTCAATCACCGCCCCAGCCGCATCGCTGGGGCCGTCGCCACCATCGCTGGCGTAGGCGGCGCAGATGAGATTGGGGATACCATGAATACTGAGTGCCGCTCCCAGCGCAAGCTCTTGGTTGCGCCCGCCTCGTCCATTCCCGCGCATTGTCACCGTTGTCTCGCCGCCGGCAAGCAGGCATAAGCGTTGGCCGTGGCGGGCGTGATAGGCGGCAATATGCCCGAGCGTGCGCCCAACTTCGCGTGCTTCGCCATTGAGGGTATCGCTCAAAATCAGCGGCGTGTAGCCGGCCTGCTGGGCGACCTGGGCCGCCGCAGTAATTGCTTGTTGGATATCGCCGATGATGAGTGGCGCGGCGTAGGTGGTCTGGTCGCTGGTGAGGGGTGCCGTCAAGGCGGTGGTAATTGCAACCGGCAGATTAGCAAGCCCAGCGTGTTGCACGACCTGCCAGGCTGCGTCGGGGCTATCGGGGTTGGCGACGGTGGGACCCGAGGCAATCGCCGCCAAGGGATTCCCAATCACATCCGACAAAATCAAGGTCGCCATGGGGGTTGCCCCGGCAGCCCGTGCCAATCCCCCTCCTTTGACCATGTCGATGCGCCGGCGGATAGTATTGATGGCGTTGATATCGGCGCCGCTTGCCAGCAACTCGCGGGTCAATTGTTGCATCTGTGCCAAATCAATCCGCGGTAGCGGGTCAACCATCAGCGCTGACCCTCCCCCCGACAACAGCACCACAATCAGTTGATCGGCGCTGGTTTGTTGCACGAGGTGGCGGGCACGTTGCCCCGCCACGAGGCTGCGTGCATCGGGGACGGGATGCCCCGCCGCGAGGTAGGTCAACTGGGGGTGGCGTGGCGTGCCGTCATCGTCTTTGTAGATGACTAGTCCATGTGACACCCGCGCCCCGAGGCGCTGCATGGCGGCATCGGCCATCGTCACAGCCGCTTTGCCCACTGCCAACAGCACCACACTGCTCGGCGTGTAGTGCGTGGCACCAATCGTAATCCCTGTGGCATCCACATTGATGATGCGCGCGATTTGTTGTTGGGGGTCGGCGGCTTGGGTGGCTGCCGCCAACAACGCTTCGAGCGTCGCGCCAAGCGGATGATGTTGGCTGGTGGCTGTGGCAAAACGCCGCGCTGATGTCATGGCATGCTCCTTAGCGGCGTTTTTATTGACAAAAATCGGTCAACACGCTGGTCAAAATCGTGGCGCATTGGATGGTTTGGGCAATGTCGGCCCATTCTTCGACGGCATGGGCACCAGCACCCCCGGGGCCAAACGACAACGTGGGGATGCCGGCCGTATCAAACAACGACGTTTCCATCCAACCAAACGAGCCAATTGTGGCCGGGGTGCGCTGGGTGTGTAGGCTGGTCCAGTGGCGTACTAGCTGTACGATCGGGGCATCGGCGCTGATTTCGAACCACGGGCGGCTCAAATCGACGTGCAAATTGGCCACAAAGGTGGGGTCGGCAACCTGTAATTCAGCCAAGATGGTGGTGAGTTGGGCGGTGGCTACGCTGATGCTTTCGGGTGGGGCAGTGCGCCGTTCGAGCCAGATGCGGCAGTGCTCGGGGTAGCTCGATAATTCTTGGCCACCACTAATCAGCGAGGCATGGATGGATCCCCCGCCCAGCAAGGGGTGATTGCCGGTGCGTAATTGCAGGTCGAGCGCTTCGATGCGCGTCAATACCCGACCAGCCCGCACGATGGCATCGATGCCGAGGGTGGGTTGCGAGCCATGCGCCGCCTTGCCTTGGACGTCGATGGCGTACCACACAAAGCCTTTGTGGGCGATGCCCATGTCGAGCCCAGTCGGTTCGGTCACAATGGCGGCATCGGCGTGGTGGGTACGTAGCAGCGCTTCGGTGCCGATACTGGCGTATTCTTCGTCGACCACGGCGGTGAAAATCACATCGCCGCGGCGAGGAATCTGCATGGCATTAATGGCCGCACTCATACAGGCGGCCACCCCCGCCTTCATGTCATAGGCGCCGCGGCCATACAAGCGGTTGCCATCGATGCGCGGCGTGTGGGGATTGCTCATACCCGCCACACCGACGGTATCGGTGTGGCCGTTGAGGATGAGCGCCTTGCCACCCCCACTTCCTTTGGCGGTAGCGATGACATTGGGGCGCCTCGGGACGACGTCTTGGAGCTCGACGCTCAAGCCGGCGCGGCTGAGGGTCTCGGCAATATAGCTGGCCACGGCTTGCTCCCCAGCGCCACCCGGCACCAAATCGGGGTTGACCGAGTCGATGGCGGTCATATCATGCAAAAACTGAATCGTGCGATCCATGGCATCCTCCGTTATCATGCCGCAATCAACGACACGTATCTTTGTGGTGCAAAAATTATCTGGGCGTCGTATGCGAAAAACCAGTATATTGGATTGTAACAAATCCACCACTTATTGCGTGAGGGGCACCATGTCACAACGGGTTGCAGGGATGGGGTTAGTCGCAATTGCGGCGATCTCGTGGGGCAGTATTGGCGTGGTGGTGTCGTTGCTGTTTGGCAGTCTGACCATCGCCCCACTGATGGTCGGGGCGGTGCGTTTGGTGTTGGCTGCGCCGTTATTGCTGGTTTGGCATCGCTTGGCGAGTGGTCGTTGGGGCTTTGCCATGCCGAGCAGGCAACATCTCTTGTTGATAGTGGGGGGGGTGGCATTTGCCGGCTATCAAGTAGCCTACTTTGCTGCTATCCCGCAAATCGGGGTGGCTTTGGCGGTCATGTTTAATATTTGTAGTGCGCCAATTGTAACCGCCGTGATTACGGGCATCGTATTGCGTGAACGCTTAAGCATGGTGCAGTGGCTAGCATTATTGGGGGCCGTGGGTGGAGCAGCGTTGCTGGTGTATGGCGGTCACGCCAGTGCCGGTGGCTCGCTATGGTGGGGGATTGGGTGTGCCGTCACGGCTGGAGTCTGTTATAGCCTGATGGCGATTGTGTCACGCCAAGTGGCACCCCATCACGCTCCCGCCACGCCATTGGCGTATATGTTTAGTGTGGCGGCAGTCGCACTGACGGGGGTGTTGTGGCTGACCCAGCCTATTGACCTTGGATTGTCACCACTGGCGTGGCTGGGGTTGAGTTATTTGGCGCTGGTGCCGACGTGTATTAGTTATGTGTTGTATGTGCGTGGCTTGCAGCAGGTCAATGCGACGACGGCTACGACGCTGACGTTGTTTGAGCCACTCACGTCGACGGTTTTGGCGGTGCTCATCCTTGGCGAGCAGTTGTCGCTGTTAGCGTGGGTCGGTGCTGGGGTCTTGCTCTGCTGTTTGGTGGTCTTTGCCTGGGCCCAGGTGGGGGATGCCCGCCAACAGGCCTAATCCGCCAATCACGGCGAGGATGACCAATACCACTGGCCAAGCCGAGCGACTGCTGGGTGGTGCGAGCAGATAATCCCACCACAGGTCATAGAATTCGGTGCGAATGTCGCTGGCCCAAATCCGCATCGCATTTGATCCCGTCGGCATACGTGACGGTGGGGTCAGATTTGCCCAAAACGGATAATCACCGTGATGGTCATAGACTCGCAAATGGCGCATCGCTACGCCGAGTGTGGCATACCATTCGTGTTGGGGTAATCCTGCAACGGTGACTCCTTTACTATCAAATACCAGCGTAGTCTTCCGTGCTGGTAAGAGGAGATAGAGCAACCGAGGCGGGCAGGCAGGCGCATCAATCAACAGGGCATGATCCATGTTGATTGCAAGGTGCATCTGCCCACTGCTGTCGAGACAGCTGTGGTAATCGCCTGCCAAAAAGGCAAAATCAGGATTGCGCGGTGTAATGGTAAGCGTCGCATGTGGGCCGCCAAATCGCGGAAACTGTTCGTTTTGACTACGATCGCCTTCGCTATAACTCCAACCCTGCAAGGTCACTCCGGTTTGGCTATGCACGTTCCAGTCATCACTCAGTTGCAGGAGTAGTTGGCGCCAATGCCCGACAATCGGTGATGCTGATGGGTCGTAGTACCGTGTCTGCTCATTGCGGCTATTGATGATATAGGCATTGAGGTTGATCCCGATGGCGGCGATTTGCACCAATGCGGTCAGCGTACAGAGTACGCCGAGTAGCCCCCAGCGCCATGCCCGAGTCTGTTGCCCGAGCCACGTATAAACCTCACCGAGGGGGAGTACCATCATCGGCAGACAGAGCACGAGGTAGCGTGGTCCCCAAGCCCCATCGCCATGCCAAAAAACGACATTGGTATGCACAAATACAATGGCGGCAATCACCCCTAGTGGTGCCAGCATCCAGCGCCATTGTCGCCGTTGCAACCATAGTCCAATCGGCCACAACACCAGCAGTGGGGCATACAAAAAAATACTTTTGCCGCTACTCAAAAACTGCCCGTAAATGCCCGTTTGGATCATGCTCCAATCAATGACATAGCTACTTTGATGACTACTATAGCCCGAACTCAACAAATCGCCCCGTGCGAGCAGATTGTAGGTCAGGAACACCACTGCGCCAGCGCCTGCACCGCTGCCCCAAGTAATTAGTTTGCGCCAATCGCGGTCAGCGAGTGCCACCAGTCCTACCGCCATCCCAATCACCAAAACCGCCGGTGCAACAGCGATTTTGCTGAGGAGTGCCCCCACACAGGCAAATCCACAGAGGATATACCAGCGCTGGCGTGCCATGGTTTGGGTGCGAGGCAAGAGTGCGGGTAATAAGGCCACCAACAAAAAAAACGCTGCCGTCGGCTCCGAAAAAAAACTGCCCGCATACTTAAGGGCCGGTGTTGCCAGCGCATAGGTGAGGGCCACCGCCACCGCTACGACCACTGATTGGCGCCGTTGCAGGCTGAGCCAGCCGAGGATGACGGCGATATTCGCGACCATGACGGCATTAATCCAGGTGCTAGGAAGTCGCATGAGCCAGGCTTGCATTTCGCTTGGTCCTAGCCATGTCAAAAACGTCCCGAACGGCATCGTGAATAGGGCAAGCAGCGACTGCATTGGGCCGTATTCTGTCAAAATTGGCATGTCGACCGGCACTGTGGGATTAAACAGATGCTGGATAGCTTGCCACATCCGCAGCGTGGTGTCGTACATTTTTTCTTCGTCGCTGGCATAATAATGCCCGCTCCCTACCGCAATCAAAAAAGCCACTAACCCAGCCCACAATCGTCGTGCTGGGTAGGTTGTCGTTGCAAAAAACGCCTTCACGCCACTTCCTTACACTGTCACATGCTGTTGATTATAAAGCGTTTTGGGAATAACAGTGAACGATATATGGCGCTACCTAGTGTCGTGTCTGTTGGCATATAATATTCATAGTCGTGTGTTTTAGTGAAAAGAGTCGTTGATGACTACGTTACGTGATCGCTTCTTGCGCTATGTCAAAATCTTCACCACCAGTGATCCCCACTCCAAAAGCTACCCCAGCACCGAGCGTCAATGGGATTTGCTTAAATTGCTCCAGAGCGAATTACTCAGCATTGGAGCCAGTGATGTCGAAATCACGGCCCATGGCTATGTGCTGGCTACCATCCCCGCTACCCCCGGCTACGAACAGGCCCCCGTAGTCGCTTTTTTGGCGCATGTTGATACCGCCCCCGACTTTAGTGGTGAGGGCGTCAAACCCATCATCCACGCCAACTACGATGGTCGTGTGATTGTGTTGCCCGACGATCCGCGCCAAGTCATCGACCCCAGCAACCCGATGTACGCCAATATTTTGACGGCTGTGGGTAAAGACGTCATCACTGCCTCGGGTACGACGCTCCTCGGTGCCGACGACAAAGCGGGGATTGCCATTATCATGACGGCCGCCCAGCAATTGTTGAGTGATCCTAGCATCCCCCACGGCAAAATCCGGATTTGTTTTAACCCAGACGAAGAAATCGGCCATGGTGTCGACCATCTCGACATCGCACACCTCGGTGCCTCAGCCGCCTATACGTTTGATGGTGGCGCGGTTGGCGAAGTCAGCTGGGAGACGTTTTCGGCTGATGGCGCCGTCGTCGAAATCACCGGCGTCTCGACTCACCCCGGTACCGCCCACGATTATGGCATGGTCAATGCGGTGCATCTAGCTGGCAAATTGTTGGGCATGTTGCCGCGCGAATTTGCCGCCCCCGAAAGCACCACCGGCCGCGTTGGGTTCATCCACCCCACTAGCATCGAAGGCAACACCGCCGCCGCCACGGTGCGCTTTATTATTCGTGATCACGATAACGAAAAACTCGCTGCCAAAGGGCGGGCCTTGCAACTCATCTGCGAAGCGTTGCAGGCCACCTACCCCACCAGCAATATTCGTTGTACGCTGAGCTCCTCGTATCGCAACATGGGCTATTGGTTGCGCGATCGCCCCGAAATCATGGCCAAACTGCGCGCGGCCTGTGCCGATGCCGGCGTCGTCTCGTACGATCAGCCGGTGCGCGGCGGCACCGACGGCTCACGCCTGACCGAACGCGGCTTGCCTACCCCCAATGTCTTTACCGGTGGCAATAATGCACATGGCCCGCTGGAATGGGTAGCCGTCCAAGACATGCAACGGGGCGTCGATGTGATGATTGCCCTCGCCAAACGCTGGGCTATGTAGTTTTATTCCGCTGTGGAACTCCACGACCGCTCCATACAGCGGTCGTGGAGTTTTTTTGCGTGCTGTCGCAGGATTGTCGTGTCCGCAATCAGGTATGAAGAAGTATATGCAGGACATGAGCGATATTTTTAATTAAATCATTTAATGCAACTAAAACTGTTTTTAATACGTATCATGATTCATGCATTCGCGCAATGGTGTGCAATTGTTGCATCATGGAGCAGAGTAGAGGAATTATGGATACGACGTGGGTTTGGATTGCCTTTAATGTGTTTGTACTGGGCATGTTAGCACTCGATCTCGGAGTGTTCCATCGGACAGCCCATGCGGTATCGATGCGTGAAGCGGTAACCTGGAGCGTGGTGTGGATCGGGTTGGCGCTGGCATTTAATCTCGGGTTGTATTTTTATTGGGACACGCTGATGCCGGCCAGCAATTATACCAACAGCGAAGCAGCAATTGCGTTTTTGACTGGGTATTTAATCGAAAAATCGCTGAGCGTCGATAATGTATTTATTTTTGTGTTGCTGTTTAGTAGTTTTGCGGTGCCGGTTGCTTATCAACACCGCGTGTTGTTTTGGGGGGTATTGGGGGCGCTGGTGATGCGTGGCGTGATGATTTTTGCGGGCGCGGCGCTGATTGCCCAATTCCATTGGGTGATTTGGATTTTTGGTGGTTTTTTGATTATCACCGGTTTGCGCATGCTCAAGAGTGATGATCATGCCGTTGATCCAGCGAATCATGTGGTGGTGCAGTGGTTACGTCGCCTCATGCCGATGACGGATGGTTATGTGGGACAACAGTTTATGGTAATCCAAAACGGCATTCGCAAGGCGACGCCATTATTTGCGGTGTTGTTGGTGGTTGAGTTCACCGATTTGATTTTTGCAGTGGATTCGATTCCGGCGATTTTTGCCGTCACGCTTGATCCGTTTATTGTGTATACCTCAAATGTCTTTGCGATTTTGGGGTTGCGGGCCTTGTACTTTGTGCTGGCTGGTGCCATGGGCAAATTTGTCTACCTCAAGCCGGCCTTGGCCTTTATTTTAGCCTTTGTCGGTGTAAAAATGGTGCTACCCGATGCTTCATTGGCAGTATTAGGCGAAAAAATCAAGCTGCCGGTGGAGGTTTCGTTGGGGGTGGTGTTGGCAACGTTGGCCATTGCAATCGTTGCGTCGTGGTGGCGCGAACGTCAACAGGGTGCTGTTACCACAACCCACTAATGATATAAAGACGAATGCCCCCCATCATGGGGGGCATTTGAATACCGAAAGACTATCTGATGGGACGTCTGCCTTGCGACCACAAGCCTAGCCCGATGATGCTACAAGCCCCAATTAACCACAGGATTGGGGTGTTGTTCCAGATATCGCTACTGTCAACACTCCCCGTTTGTGGTAGTCGGCTTGGCTTGCTCGTGGATTGTTGAGACATGGCGATATGATTACTGGCCACGGTAGCGGTCGGTAGGACTGGATTGGCTATCGGTGTGGCTTGGAGCGATTGCCCTGCTATTGCGGTCTGGGTAGCTTTATAAACGTTGAGATCAATGACTGGATTATTCCCAACAGGGGTATAGGTGACCGACATAATGGCTGGTTTGGCGACCACCGTCGTATCACCAAACAGCCGTGGCTGTTGGATGTAGATGCCAATCATTAAAATAATACACACAATTATCAACATGCCGACTAGGATGGTACGCATTCGCCACCTCATCATATGATGATTGTAGTATAGATATTCGGTATCGAATTGAGCCATGGTTGGATTACAAATTGAAAACGGTTTATGAAAAAAAGACCGTTTGTCGTGCAGTAAGCACAATCACTGGTGAGATTGCATGTGTGATGGTGAATCTTCTCATTTGTGAATCTGATTATGTTGGGGGAAAGCGCGGATAATCAAGCGTTTGCTAAAACGATCAACGCCTGTGGGTGGCCAGCAGGTAATTAGCGTAAGGGTTTCGCTCAAGGTAGAGTCGATATAGCTAAGATTAGCGATTTGTTCACTCGGGCTGGCATGGAGTTCTTCAACAATAATTTGTTGTTGGACGATATACGTAAAGAATTGATTCCCGCTGGTTAAAATGATTTGGTCATTCTGTTTGAGTTGATTAAGATTGCGAAATACTTTGCCATAGCCACCCACATGACCGCTTAGGACGATGTTGTTGGGTTGACCAGGATATGCCGAGGTGTAGTGATGCCCCACGGCATATTGGGCGACTTGCCATACGAGCGATGTTTGTCCTTGGGCATCGCGTACGTTGTCCCAAGCGACTTCTACGACGACACTATCGAGGTTAATTGCGGGAATTGCAATGTGTGTGATGGGTTGTGGTTTGCTGGGTGCCACTGTGGGTATGAGCGGCACGAGCGCGCCAGCGTGCGGTGGGGTCACTGCTACTGGCTTCTGCGTTGCGTCGTTGCTGATTGGTGCTGGTGCTACGGTTGATTGGCGCGGGAGGGTGCGCACTTCTTGGATGTGAATCGTCGCAGATTGCAAAAAGAGATAGAGTATAGCGACTATCGCAATGACGATTGTCGGCATACTCGCAAGATATGCGAGGCGTTGGTTTTGGCGGCGCCGCGGCAATTTGGCGACGTTGCGCAAATGCGCGCGGCGCTGGCTTCGTACCACCTGGAGACGTTGGGTTATTCGTTGCCACATAACCGTGCTTCTTGAGCGAGTGTGGTCGCACCAACGATGTGCGGATCAATGCACATCACTATGCTCCTATTTTATCATCCAATCTGATTATATAAATATTCACTCTTTACATTTATACGTGATAGTGTATAATTACACAGGGAAAACAAAATGAGGAGGTAAAAATGTCAACCGAAGCACAGTTACAAACCAAAAATGGCGTTGTTATTCCATTGTTAGGAGTTGACGCTGTCGGGTCGCTGGTCGGATTATTTTTGCAGATGACGATTCGGCAGCGTTACCACAACAATACGCAAGACCCATTGGAAGTGATATACACCTTCCCGTTGCCATCGGCCGCGGTATTGCTCAAGGCCGAGATTCATGTACGGGGTAATGTCTATCAATCACAGGTATTTGCCAAACCCAAAGCCCGCCAACGATATACCGAGGCGGTCGATGCCGGTGATACGGCGATTTTGCTGGCGCAGGTAGCCGACATGTATTCACTCCAAATCGGTAATGTGCCGGCGGGCGAAGCAGTGGCGATACATATCACCTATGGTGAAATGCTTGTCCCCAACGATGGCATGGTACGGGTGAGCTTGCCCACCACGATTGCGCCGCGCTATGGCACCCCGCCGACCTCGATGCGCCCCGAACAAGTGCCGTTTAGTGATTTGTTTGTGCGTTACCCCTTTACGTATCAATTGACGGTATGGGGTGCGCTTACGCATACACCAGAAGTGCCGAGTCATATTGCGCGCATCGCCAGTGACGACAGCGTCACGACCATCACGATTGATGGGGTGAGCATGGATCGTGATGTGGTAGTCGTGATGCAGGGCTATGCCGATTATCGGGGTAGTTTGACGGCCAATTATGCCCGCCAACAATGGTTTGCCAACTACGTGACGATTCCCAATACTGACGCAGCACCAGTCGTTGCCCCGATGCACGTCAAATTGTTGCTTGATTGCTCGGGGTCGATGGGGGGGACGTCAATCACCCAAGCCCGCCAAGCGGTAGTACGGTTGTTGCAGTTGCTCAAGGATGGCGACTCGATTGCAGTCACCCGCTTTGGCAGTGAGGTGCAAGACGTTACTGCAGGGCTGATGACGGTCAGCAATGTGGTGCGCAAACAGATGAATGCGTGGCTCCAAATCGTAAATGCCGATCTCGGTGGCACCGAAACAGTGCAGGCTGTGGAATATGTCCTCGATATGCCGACCAACGGTTCGAACTGTGATGTGATTTTGATTACTGACGGTGAATCATACAACGTTGAGACTGTCGCCAATCGCGCGGTGAAATCTGGTCATCGGATTTATCCGTTGGTGATTGGTCATACTCCTGCTGACGGCCAACTCCAAAAGCTCGCGCAAATGACGGGGGGATTTTGTGAGGTCATTACTCCCAACGAGCGCATCGACGATGCCATGGTGCGGATTGTGCGTCGGATCCATGCCACCCCAGTGCTCGATGTAGCCGTGACCTATGGTGATGGCGTAATCGCGTGGCAACATGGTCGGCGCCTGCAATACGTCGGTGACACGGCATTGTTGACGGCGGTACTTGACCGTGCAGTCACTCCGCACTTGCAAGTAGGTACCGTGCAGATCCCGATTACCACTACGACAGTGCCCGATCCGCTAACGAATGATTTTGTACGTACGATGGCTGCCTTGCGCCTCGCTGATTTGGTTGGTGATGCCCAGCAAGCGTGGGCCGAGCAGCATCAACTACTGTCGGAGCAGACCTCAGTGGTAGCCGTGGCAACCCATGCCAGCGATGCCAAAGTGATTGGCACGGCAGTCAAGACGGTCGTAGCCCAAGAACTGGCCTATGACTGGCATGGCAGTGCGGGGGTGCGGCAACAACGCGTGTATAATTTGGCACCCATGCTACGCAGATCGAATGCTGCCGGTCTGTCGCGACCAGCTACACGCCAACGTGATAATAGTAACGATTTGATTAGCTACGCCGCACCATTCATGGCTAGATTTATGCGTGCCGACTTCGAAAGCGAGGCGCCGGCGGTGAACATGAGCCGTTATGTGACGATAGTGACCAAGGCTTTGGCCACCGTCAAGCGTGACATTCGGGCACTCACGCTGGCCCATTTGTCGGCGGCTGGGTTATCTGCGGATATCATTGATGCCTGTTTGGCAATTGCTGGCTATAGCGAAGCCCAAATCGTGCAGGCCTTGGTGGCGGTCATTCTAGGGGATGCCGAGGCCAAGCGCTATCAGGGTGCCGCAAAGGACATCCCAGCCGCCTTGCGCGGTGGCATCACGATTGTGTTGCAGACTGCGAGTTAAGCTGGGGTGATGCCAAAGCGATGGAGGGTATCATCCCACCCTTGGATGCTACTGACGGCATCGACTCCTTCCACACAACAGGCGGCGACGGCGCATGCTCCCTCTGCACATCTGTGCAGAGGGAGCTTTTTGGTGATGCCATGAATCAAGCCGGCAACACAGGCATCCCCAGCCCCCACCGTGCCTGCCACCGTGACGGGGTAGGCGGGTTGTGAGTGGTGCTGATTAGCCCATTGGGCTGTATCGAGCCAAGGTAAATACCTAAATGCATCGGCTGGACCGGTCTGCAAGTACAACCCTCGGCTACCGAGTTTGATGCCGGCGATCGCCACCCCTAAATCAATCAGCTCAGCACAGATAGTGGCGGCCGCTGCGATGGTCAATTGCTGGTCGCAATCATGCCCCCAGCGGGCATAGAGCTCTGGACGGAGCATGGCACAAATTTCGCTGGCACTTGGCACAAACAGGTCGGTATGCGGTAATAGGCGGGCGAGGATGTGTGGCCACGGGTATTGGCCTGAGGTGGCCTGTGGGTCGGGCACCACCATATCGAGGCTAGTAGTAATCCCCCGTGCATGCGCCTGTTGGAGCAATGTGATTAGCGGTGTGGCATCGTCGCGCATCAAGGTGGTCAGCATGGGGGGGTAGCCGATATGCAACCAATCGGCACCGCTCAGGTGGGGGACGATATGTGGTACATCGAGCTGGGCCGTGGTGCCTGGGAAGTACCAAAACGAGCGATCTTGACCACTGGGCGCCACGACCACCGAATACGACGTCGCTTGATGCGGGTCGATGGTCAAGCCGTGCACAAGGTGTGGATCACGGGCTGCCAGCTGTTGCACGATGGTATTCCCCACGAAATCGTTGCCACATAGCCCTACCAACCCCACATCACCTCCCAATATGTACAGGGTAAGCCCCGTATTGGCGACGGCACCCCCCAAGGCGATGGTCAGTGCTCCCACTTCGTGGAGCCGGCCCGGAAGTTCCATGCTTGTTATGGGCAGAGTCTGCAGGTTGGGGATGATGTCGAGGCAGAGATGGCCGGCGACGATGATGCGTGGCATAGTACGCTCTTTTCTGGATGCGAAATGTGCCGCTGATTTTTGGGAGTTGTTTGTGAAAAAACGTGGGGGTGCGGGGTGAATCGCTATTAGTGTAGTGCTATTGTAGCACCGGTATTGGCGGAAATCAGCTGGCTGGGTCGCATAGCTACGATATGATGCCGATTATCACGTTGAAAACCCGTAGCGTAGAGTCGTAGCATGCTACGACTCTACGCTACGGGTTGCAGGTGGTGAAGGAGACGTAGCAGGCTGCGGCGCTACTTCAACGTGGGAATCATGTCGCCGTGGGCGGCAATCAAATCGTCGCACAATGCCCAAATCTGGTCGAGCGAGAGCTCGGCAGCGGTATGCGGATCAAAGGCGGCGGCGTGGTAGACGTGCTCGCGCTTGCCAGTCAAGGCAGCTTCGACCGTCAAGGATTGCACATTGATGTTGGTTTGCATCATGGCCGCCAAGGGGGCGGCAAGGCACCGATTTTGGTGGGTTGCAAGCCACTTTTGTCGACCAGCACGGGTACTTCGACACAGCAACCGGCGGGCAAATTGTCGATGAGGCCCTTGTTGGGGACGTTGCCATAGACCACGCGGGGCTGGCCCGTCTCCATGCTGTGGATGATGAGTGAGCCGTATTCGTGGCTCCGGCGCACTTCGATGGGGGCGTTTGCGGTGAGCAAATCGCTCCGGAGCTGATGCCAGCCGGCGATTTGGTTTTCGCAACGGCGAATGTATTCATCGAGGGGGATGTTGAAATCTTCGATGAGCTCAGGGCGGTCGCGCTTGATGAACCACGGCGTGTATTCGGCGAAATGCTCGCTTGATTCGGTGACAAAGTAGCCGAAGCGGTTGAAGATTTCGTAGCGCACGCGGTTCCAATCGGGGACGCGCTTTTCGTTGTAGACCTTTTGGATGGCGGGGTAAAGGCTCTGGCCATCTTTTTCGAATTTGAGATAGAAGGCCATGTGGTTGATGCCGGCGCTGACATAATTGATGTCGTCGATGGGCACGCCAATATCATCGGCCAATTGTTCGGCGGTGCCTTGGACGGAGTGACACAAGCCGACGGTGGTGATGGGGGTGGCGCGAGACATGGCCCAGCAGTTCATCGCCATCGGGTTGACGTAATTGAGGAAGGTAATATCGCCGGCCACTTGCTCCATGTCGCGGCACATATCGAGCATCACGGGGATGGTGCGCAAGCCACGCATGATGCCACCAATGCCGAGGGTGTCGGCAATGGTTTGGCGCAAGCCGTAACGCTTGGGGATATCGAAGTCGATGACGGTGGAGGGTTTGTAGCCACCGACTTGGAACATGGCGATGGCATAATCGGCCCCTTCGAGGGCTTTTTTGCGGTCGGTGGTGGCGACGATGGTGGGCTTGGCCCCCAAGGCTTCGGCCACTTTGTGAGCGACGACTTCCGAGGTCTTGAGGCGTTCCATGTCGATGTCAAACAAGCGAATGGTGGCGTTGGAGAGTTCGGGGAACGACAAAATGTCGCCGAGCAAGTTTTTTGCAAAAACGGTGCTGCCGGCGCCGATAAAGGTAATAATTGCCATGAATCGTCGAGTCCTTTCTGAACAGGGTGAGTACACACAACAAACCAGATTGGCATCGCACGAATACACTCATTGCGATTGCCTGAATATCATAATACAGCGAAGACGACCATGTATCACTGTGGGAATTACGCTGTCAAAACTGGAGTAGTTTGTGGACGTTGTTGGATGACAGATAAATGAAAAACGCTTGGTGGATGGGTTGCCCCAGCCACCAAGCGTCGGTGTACCCCGAAGTTACTTGAAGAGGGCGTTGACTTGGTCGTTGCCTTCTTTGAGACCAGCGGCTGCCGTCTTTTGGCCAAGCATAATGCTGTCCATCAAGGCATCCATGCTTAGCCACGTGGCAATTCAACAGTGTTATCTGTTTTTTATTTATTTTTTGATGAAAAATGAACTAAAGTTAAATTAGCGAATACTCTATTTTTTTGATTTTATATCAAAAAATAACTCTGCTTGTTCCATAAAAAGATTTGTAGTTTTTTTATAAAAAACTTTGTATGGCTATACTATGATTGACGGAAAACCGAATAGAGAGTATAGTTGGGAGAGGAATTTTTTTACAATTGTGTAAGGAGAGTGGCATGCATCGGTTCAAGGTATTGCTGTTGGCATTGTTGGCACTCGTGGTTTTGGCATCATGTACGACTAGTAGCTGTGTGACGACGGTGTCGATTACGACGCCTGATACATTTAGCTGTCCGACCTCATTTACCGATGTGCAGGGCTGTGTGATTACCACTGACATTCAAACCAAATACAAAGGGATGAATGTGGTTCCTAACACTGGTATGATTGAGTTTTCCACCGACCAAGCACTTGATCAAGTCGCTGCCACGTACACCGACTTTTTGAAGTCAAAAGCAGAATTCGCCGAAGTACCTGTCAGCGCTGATTTGAAAAAAATCGCTACCACCTATTTGGGCATGACCGATACGGACACCATCATTGCCTATCAAACCAAAATCGGTGCGGGCTTCTACGTGTTCCTCAAAACCGTTGATGGGCGTACCAACGTTGCCGTCATTTCGGGCGCATTGGGCTGCCCCAACTAATACGGTTTTGCTCGGGTATTATGTGTTTTGGAAGTTGGATCCTGCCGATGGCAGTCGCGTCAAAGTCACCCTTATTTCGGGTGCGTTGGGCAACTAACGATCGTCGCTGGGCGACAAACCACGGCAAGGTGTAATACACCTTGCCGTGGTTTTTTGTGTATAGTAGGGGTAGTCACCAAATCATCCACAAGGAGCAGGTCTCCATGAGTAATTTGCAACGATTCCGCGCATTGGACGAGCGTGATATCAACAAAGAAACCTTTGTCGAGCCGTGGCCCGAAGCGGGTTTGACCGTCGCCGATAGCCCATACGATCCCCAACCTTCGTTGCGGATTGTGGATGGACGGGTCGTCGAGCTCGACGGGCGATTAGAAGCAGATTTCGACACCCTCGATACCTTTATCGCCCGCCATGGCATCGATTTGACCGTTGCGCCGGAGGCGATGGCGCTTGATTCGTTGCAGTTTGCCCATATGCTGGCCGATATCAATATCCCTCGCAAGACGTTGTTGCGCTTGGCAACGGGATGCACGCCGGCCAAATTGGTCGACATCATGCGCCACATGAATGTCCTCGAAATGATGAATGGCTTGTCCAAAATGCGGGTACGGCGCGTCCCCGCCAATCAAGCCCATGTCACTAATCGCCGCGAAAACCCGGCACTGTTGGCAGCAGATGCCGCCGAAGCGGCCCTGCGCGGATTTTCTGAAATTGAGACGACGGTTGGTGTGGCACGGGCCGCGCCGTTCAACGCCTTGGCGATTTTGGTGGGTGCCCAGACAGGGCGCGGCGGTGTGATGACCCAATGTGCCGTCGAAGAAGCCTTGGGGTTGCGTTTGGCGATGAAGGGGCTCACTACGTACGCCGAAACATTGTCAGTCTATGGCACCGAGCAAGCCTTTGTGGATGGCGATGACTCGCCATGGTCCAAAGGCTTCTTGGCATCGGCATATGCGTCGCGTGGGGTCAAAGTGCGCTTTACGTCGGGCACGGGTTCTGAAGCGTTGATGGGCAGTGCCGAGCAACGTTCGATGCTCTACCTCGAGGCGCGTTGCTTGTGTGTGACTCGCGGTGCGGGGAGCCAAGGGGTGCAAAACGGCTCGATTTCGTGTATCGCCTTGCCCGAATCATTGCCGGGTGGGGTGCGGGCCGTGTTGGCCGAAAACTTGATGGCGTCGATGCTTGGCCTCGAAGTGGCCTCGGGCAACGATGCTTTGGCGTCACACTCGGCCATCCGCAAATCGGCCAAATTGATGTTGCAATTTATCCCTGGCACCGATTTTATTTTTTCGGGGTATAGTGCGGTGCCTCGCCGCGACAACATGTTTGGCGGTGGCAATTTCGATGCCGATGATTTGGACGATTACGCCGTACTGCAACGCGACATGCAAATCGACGGCGGCACGCGCTCGATTAGCGAAGCCGAGGCGGCGGAGATTCGCCGTGCTGGGGCCCAGGCCATCCAAGCCGTCTATGCCGAATTGGGCTTCCCCATCATCAGCGATGCCGAAGTCGAGGCGGCGGTTGTGGCGCATGCGAGCGAAAACATGCCGGCGCGTGACATCGTACCCGACCTCGCCGCCGCTGATGCTTTTTTGGCGGGTGAGCGCAGTGTGATGGATGTGGTGGCGGCCTTGGCGCGGCGGGGATTTGTGCAGACAGCTGAAAACTTGCTCACCATGGGGCGGCAACGCATCGCTGGTGATTATCTGCAGCCGGCGGCGATTTTTGACCGTGATTTTGTGGTCAAAAGCGCCATCAACGACCCCAACGATTACAACGGCCCGGGGACGGGGTATCGTGTGAGCGGTGCGCGCTGGGACGAAATCGCCAACATTCGCCAAGCCAAGTCACCGCGTGACTTTATTGCCGACCGTTTGGGCTTGCCCATCGAAGGTCTCGACTCGTACGGCCCGGCCAAACGGGGTGGGCATACCGAGGTAGTGGTGGCGATTGGGCCGGCCTTTGGGCGGATTATCACCCAGACGATTGGTGGCATCCCCCACGAAGAGGTGCTCAAGGCGGTGCTGACGGGGATTGCCGAAGAGGGCTTGATTGGGCGGATTGTGCGCATCTGGCATTCCTCTGATTGTGCCGAAATCGGGCATATCGGGGCGCAATTGAGTGGATCGGGGATTGCAATTGGCATCCAATCGCGGGGCACATCGATTATTCACCGCGTCGATTTGGCGCGCCTCAACAACCTCGAACTTTTTTCGCAGTCGCCGAGTATGACGGTCGAAACCTACCGCGCGATGGGGCGTAATGCGGCCCGTTATGCCGCCAAAAAAATCACCACGCCGGTGCCGGTGACGGTAGATAATTGGGCCCGCTTGCGCTTGATCGTCAAAACAGCCTTGCTCCATCGCAAAGAAACCGAAGAGATTCGTCAATTACCCCCCGAAGCGTTGCGCTTTGATTGGGAACCGGAGGTATAGAGATGCCAACTTATCCGTTGTACAGTGACCCACATGCCGATTTACATACAGCCAGTGGGCGGGTGTTGGGTGAGGTGACGGTGGCAGCGACAGTCGCTGGTGAGGTTACCCTTGACGATGTGCAAATCGACAAAGTAGCGCTCCAGGCCCAAGCGGAGATTGCCCGGCAGGCAGGGTATGCGCAGTTGGCGCAAAACTTGGCGCGGGCAGCCGAGTTGACGGTGGTGCCGCGGGCCGAGATTATCGATATGTATCAGCAATTGCGCCCAGGGCGGTCGTCGCTTGATGAATTAATTGCCTTGGCCACGCGGCTTGAAGAGGTGTATGCGGCACCAATTTGTGGGGCATTTGTGCGCGAGGCGGCCCAGGTTTATTTGGTACGCAACATGTTGCGGCGTCCGCCGGCGTTTTGATGGTTGGTGGCTTGCGTCACCGCTGTTGTGATATGCAGTGTTTGGCGAGTTGTGAGTCAACAGCGTATCTGCGATGTATGCCAACAGTTGGATTAGTGGTACCGGTAGTAGCAAATCGGGTGCTCGATTGGTCGTGACTGCACGATAACTCTACGGTGTGATTGCTATGGGCATTTTTTATTGCATGGTGCGCTGGGCACCGTGCAATTTTTTTTTGGGAAGCCATAAATAACGAATCACAAATTGCAAAATAGCCACGGTAAAAGGGATTGTTTTTGGTGGTGTTTTGGGGAGGATTTGCACTGTTAGCTACTAGAATAAACTCATTTAATGTGTTGGTTGTACAAATGAAAATTCTAGTGAGCGGGATGAGTTGCGCTATGCAATGGATAGACACAAAAATGAATTGACAACATATATGATGAGGTATACAATAAGCATGTCAATATCTCACGATATTTTCAGTTTTGTGCGTAAAACCGGAGCGCAAACGATTATTCATGGTGGCAGGAATGTCAGTGTGATTGTTGTTTGGTCGTGTTTGTGTACAGATTGAAGATGTGGTGGTGGTATGACATAGATTAGTGTCGAAGGAGACAATCATGAAGTTTCGCTTCAAAACCCTAGCAGCACTGCTCGTAATGGCCTTTGTGGTCGTTGCTTGTGGTGGTGCCGCAGCACCGGCCGCCGAGCCAACCAAGGCTCCCGAAGCCCCTATGGCAACGGAAGCCCCCACCGAAGCCCCCGCGGCGACGGAAGCCCCCGCCGCAGCTACCGAAGTGCCAGCCCCCGGTGGTTTGCCTGCAGTAGCCCGCGAAGAGACGTTGAACTTGGCTTGGAGCATCGCCAACCCCGGCGTCACCAATCCTTGGGCATCAGTCGGTTACACGCACCAAAACGGTAATGCATTGTTGTGGGAGCCATTGGCTTACTACGCAATTTATGCCGACAAGCCGGTGATGTGGTTGGCCGACAGCATGGACTACACCAAGCCCGACTTCACCGAGTTGACCATCAAGCTCAACAAGGATGCCAAGTGGAGCGACAATGTAGCCGTGACCTCGAAGGACGTTGTCTACACGTTCGAAGGCCAGATGAAGAACGAAAAGTTGGGTTACCATGCCCAATTCGATCAGTACGTCAAGGAAGTCAAGGCTGTGGATGATTTGACGGTTGTTGTGACCTTCAAAATCCCCGCTCCTCGCTTCGCCTTCGAAGTATTGATGGAAAAGTTCGACACCGGTATTCCGATCGTGCCTGAGCACGTGTTGAGCGCTCAAAAGGACGTCAACGAGTTTGCTGGCGGTCTCGACATGGCACACTCCGGCGGTTATAACGTCGTATTGTGGGACGAGAACCAAAAGATCCTCGACGTACGCACCGATTGGTGGGCCGTGGCCGCTGGTCGTATTGCACAACCAGAAGTCAAGCGCGTCGTTATCACCAACATTGGTGGTACCGTTGGCCAAAACATGGACGTCGTCGCTCAGAAAGTTGTAAACAACGAATATGATGCCACGTTGGACATGCGTTCATCAGTGATTGGCAACATTCTCAAGCAGAATTCCAAAGTCACGACCCACACCGGCAACAACCCGCCGTACGGGTACCTTGACTGGTGGCCAAACAGCTTGTGGATGAACACCCAAATCGCCCCATACAATGACCCCAAGGTGCGTCATGCCATCAGCTTGGCCATCGATCGCGACAAGATTAACGAAGTCGTGTACGAAGGTGCCCAAGTTGCCACGATTTACCCCTTCCCGTTGTACCCCGGTTTGCAGAAGTTCATCGACACTCCTGGCGTCAAGGCCTTGGTTGAAAAATACCAACCAGCCAAGTTTGACCTCACCGAGAGCGACAAATTGATGACCGAAGCCGGCTTCAAGAAGAACGCCAACGGTTTGTGGGAAAAAGGCGGCAAGACGGTCAACTGTGTTATCAACGGTTTCGAAGGCATTCACAGCGACATCGTTCCGGTGTTGGTTGAAATGTTGAAGACCGCTGGCTTCGACGCTGACGTCAACTTCGGTGCCGATGCCTATCAAAACATGGCAGACGGTAAAGAAGGTCTTTACATGTTCGGTCACGGTGCCAGCTTGGGTGATCCCGAAGCCGCATTGCAGCTCTATCAGAGCCGCTACAGCGCTGCAATCGGCACCACTGCCGGTGGTAACCGCTTCTCACGCTACAAGAACCCAGCTTACGACAAAATTGTCGAAGCCATGGCTCCTTTGGCAACGGACGACCCCAAGTTCACCGAATTGGCCACGCAGGCCATGGAAATCTACTGGAAAGACCAAATCGACGTTCCGGTCATTCAGTGGCTCCACCGCATTCCGTACAACCAGACCTACTGGACCAACTGGCCAACAGCTGACAACATGGCCGGTGGTGTGAACGGTGCATTCTGGCACCACACCGCACCATTGGTTGTTGCCAACCTGAAAAAGGCTTCCAAGTAAGCTTGGTTGATCTACCGTCCGACATCTTTCGGGGTGTCGGACGGTTCTTGTACACCCCCCCCTCTTTCCCATAACCCTACAAACACCTCAAATGTATAGTGCTCGCCACAACGATGGCGTTGTCTATTCACCGGCTGAAGGCTAGGAGAGTACTGTGAAACTGCGATTAATCCTTCGGCGAGTAGCCTTTTTGATAATGGTGGTATGGGCGGCTTCCACTATTACATTTTTTATTCCACGTCTGTCGGATCGTAATCCGATTCGCGAACGTTTTGCGGAGCTTGCCCGTACCGGTGGTTTTTCGGCAAGTGACCTTGAAGTGATTGTGGCATCGTACAATAAAAAATTTGGCTTAGATAAGCCGTTACTAACACAATATACTGATTATATTGGGAGTATTGCGCGCTTTGACTTGGGCGTTTCGTTGAATCGCTTCCCCAAGACGGTGACGCAAATCATTTATGATTCACTGCCGTGGACGATATCTCTGTTGTTTGTGTCGGCGATTTTGTCGTTTATAATTGGGAATTTACTTGGTGCAGTGGCAGCTTGGCCACGCTCTCCCGGGTGGTTGCGTAGCTTGGCCACGCCGTTTATCATGTTTACTGGGGTGCCGCCGGTATTATTGGCTATCTTTTTGCTCTTTTTCTTGGCATTTAAATTGAAATTATTCCCGTTGGGACAAGCATATTCGACTGGCATTGCACCTGATTGGTCGTTCAAGTTTGTTTTGAATGTGATGTGGCACCAAGTATTGCCGGCGATTTCGATGATTCTCGGCTCGGTAGGGGGCTGGGTGTTGTCGATGCGTGGTATGGGTGTCACGATCCAAGGCGAAGACTACGTCAATTTCGCTGAACACAAGGGCCTCGATGGCCGTACGATCTTCCGTAATTATTACCTCCGCAATGCCTTATTGCCTCAGGTGACGGGGTTTGCCTTGGCATTGGGGAGCTTGATTACGTCTGGTGCGGTAGTTGAAGGGCTGTATGCCTTGCCAGGGCTTGGTTCGAAATTAGGCGAAGCGATTCGTGCTAACGACTTTATGGTGATTTACGGCATCGTGCTGTTTATTACCATGTCGGTAGCGACGTTGATGGTACTAGTGGAATTCTTGTATCCATTGCTTGATCCCCGTATCAAACAAGACTAAGGAGCGTGGAATGACAACGTTGACAACGACGGCTCCGCCGATTCAACCCAGCCGACTGAAATTGTTTGGTGGGTATTTGCGCCGCAACAAGAGCCTTGGCTATGGGTTGGGGATTTTGCTCTTTTTGATATTGTTTACCGCTATTGGTTTCTTCCAGATCAAGCCGAAGGCGGCTTATCCCTTGGCAGTGCGCCCTAAGCAACCACCGAGTATCTTGGACTTTGGTGCCAAAGATTGGCCTGGCAAATACCCGATGGGTTCGGACTTTTTTGGTCGTGACATGCATGCCGTGATGGTCACGGGGATGTGGCAAACCGCCTTGATTGGTGTGCTTGCCGGTGCCGCCGGGACGTTGATTGGGGTGGTATTGGGCTTTACCTCGGCCTATTTTGGTGGCTTTTTTGATATGGTCATCAAAGGTATCTGTCAAATTTTGACGCCGATACCGGTATTTATGATCCAAATCATTATTGCGTCATCACTCGATAAACGCGATGTGACCATATTTACGATGGCGTGGATCGTGGTGATGCTGGCCTGGATGGGCCCTACCCTCGTCATCCGCGCACAAGTCTTGTCGATGAAAGAGCGCCAATTTGTGGCAGTTGCTAAGTTGTCGGGCGTGGGCAATGGCGGGATTATTTTCGGTGAAATTCTGCCCAACTTGTTGCCATTTATTGCGGCATCCTTTGTAAGTCAAGTATTTGGTAGCGTCTTTGCGTCGTTCTACCTCGCCATTGTCGGTTTGGGACCATTGCGTGAGCCGTTGTTGGGCAACATTATTTGGGGTGCACAATCCCAAGGGGCCTTCTTCAATGGTTGGTGGTGGTGGCCGATTTGGCCGGCAACAGCCATGGTGCTAATTTTGAGTGCTTTGGCATTAATCAACATGGGTATGGACGAACTGGCCAACCCACGTGTACGGCGAACGGAGTAAGTGCATGACGCCAATTTTGCAAATACGTGACCTTCAAGTGTCATACTACACCGATTTGGGCCGTGCAACTGCATTAAATCGGGTGAATTTGGACCTCAATGCCGGTGAAAAACTGGGTCTCGTCGGTGAATCGGGTTCTGGTAAGAGCACCATGGCTTTGGCCATGATGCGCATGATCAAAGCCCCTGGACGGATCGAAAGTGGCAGCGTCACGGTGGGTGGCGTCGATTTGATTTCGCTCAATGACGAAGAAATGCGCCTCGCCCGTTTGAGCCGCATCGCCTATATCCCCCAAGGTGCCATGAATTCGCTCAATCCGGTGATGCGGATTGGAGCTCAAATGGTTGACGCCATCAAGGCCCACGTCCAAGGTATGTCGCAGGCAGACATGACCGAGCAATGCATGAAGGCCCTCGAATCGGTCGACCTTAAGCGCAACGTCTTTCAGATGTATGCCCATGAGTTGAGCGGTGGCATGAAGCAGCGCGTCTGTATCGCCATCGGGATTTTGCTCAAGCCACAGGTCATCATCGCTGACGAGCCTACTAGTGCGCTCGATGTGGTGACGCAACGCCAAGTGATGGAAACCATCGACCGCGTCCAAAAAGAAATGGGCACCGCCGTAATCCTGATCGGGCACGACATGGGTTTGATGGCGCAATTTGTTGATAAAGTGGCAGTTATGTATGCTGGGCGTTTGACCGAGGTCAGTACGGTGCGCGACATGTTTAGCAAACCAATGCATCCCTATGCGCAGGCGCTCATCAAAAGCCTCCCCAACTTGTCAAACAAGGGTGTCTTCCAAGGGATTGCTGGTTTGGCACCATCACTGTTGCGGATCCCCAGCGGTTGTGCATTCCATCCCCGTTGTCCACAAGCAATGGATGTCTGCAAAACAACCATTCCCGACGTCAAAGAATACGAAGGTAATCGCTTGGTTGCATGTCATCTTTATACGGAAGGGGCATAGCCGTGGCAAATTTGCTCGAGTTTCGTAATGTAACCAAAACCTACACCCGTGGCTATTTTTCTGAGGCCGGGACCACTGCCTTGGCAGATTTCTCGATGACCCTCAAAGAAAACGAACCGACGATTATGACGGTGGCGGGTGAGAGTGGGAGCGGCAAAACCACCTTGGCGATGTTGTTGCTGGGATTTATTGATCCCACCAAGGGTGAAATCCTCTACAAAGGCAAAAACATCAGTAAGTTGCGCGGCGAAGATCGCTTGACCTTCCGTCGTGAAGTACAAGCCGTCTTTCAAGATCCGTTTGCGGTCTTCAACCCGTTTTATACGGTAGACCACTTGTTGACGGTGCCAATCGAAAGATTCAAGCTGGCTAAATCGAAAGCCGACGCCCGCAACAAAATGGATGAAGCCTTGAGTGCGGTCGGCTTACGCCCCGAAGACATCCTCGGCCGCTTCCCTCACCAATTGTCGGGTGGGCAGCGCCAACGCATCAACGTGGCCCGCGCCTTGTTGCTCAAGCCCAAGGTGTTGGTCGCCGACGAACCGGTGTCGATGGTCGACGCGTCATTGCGTGCCAACATCCTCGAGTCGTTGCGCGGGTTGCATCGTGACCATGGCGTGTCGATTGTCTATATTACCCACGACTTGACCACCGCCTACCACGTCGCCAATTCGATTGTGGTGCTGTACAAGGGTGGCGTGATGGAAGCAGGGGACATTGATAATGTCATCCAAAAGCCCCAACACCCCTATACGCGCTTGTTGATTGACTCCATCCCGTGGCCCGATGTCGATCGGCGCTGGGGCAGTGACGGCATGATGGTCAAAGAATCAGAAACCACCGACAAAGGGGGCAAGGGTTGCCGGTTTGCGGCACGTTGTCCGCATGTCAAAGATAGCTGTCTGCATACGCCACCACCCTTGTACCGCGTTGGCGAGACCCAAGTAGCCTCGTGCGTGTTGTACGACAACAACCCGGTATTGCCGGCCACACAGTTGACCGACGTATTGCCGGTATAGGCGAAATGGTTGAGGGGCGTGCCGGGTGGTACGCCCCTTTTTCATGAAAAGGGCGACAAGATGATTGTCTCCGATTGGACTCCCGATCAGCAGATGCAATATGTCTGCAAGCGTACCTCGCAAAAACCTGCCATGGATGGGCAATTGCAAAGCCCGGTTTGGCAACACGCCGCGCGTTCGCCGCGTTTTGTTGACATGATCAGTGGTGGGCCTGGTCCGTTTGATACCCAGTGTGCGGTGGTATGGGATGATGACGCATTGTATGTAGGCTTTTGGGTCGAAGAGCCGTTTGTGACGGCCACCCAAGCCACACGCGATGCGTTAGTTTTTTTGGAAAACGACGTCGAAGTCTTTATTGATGGCGGCGATTGTTACTACGAATTCGAAATCAATGCCCTCGGCACCATCTACGAAGTTTTTTTTGTCTGGCAAGATGCCTGGCGCAAAGGGGGCTACTGGGACACCCCCGAATTCGATGTGCATGACCACGCTGCCATTTTGTTTGGCGGTAATCATGACCGAGTGGGCCAGCACTTTTGGCGGGGTACGCACCCCCGTGGTCTGCGCTGGGCCTACCGTGATTGGGATATGCCGGGCCTGCAAAGCGCCGTGTTTGTCGATGGGCACATCAATAATCCAGCGGTGGTTGACAAAGGTTGGCGCGTGGAGTTGGCCTTCCCGTGGAGTGGCATGACGCACCTCGGACAGGGACGATCGCTCCCACCCAAAGCGGGCGACGAATGGAACATCTTTTTTGGGCGCTTTCAGCGCTTGGAACTTGCTGGCCAAGTGGTGTCGCAACCGGCAGCCTGGAGCTGGGGTGCGGTCGGTTCTAACGACAACCACATCCCTGAGCGCTTCACCAAAATCATCTTTAGTGACGACGACGTGATGGAGCACCCATGACGATTGAGCGACACGAATACCAAGGTGGTGATGGCTTCACCCGCATCGTGGTACAAAACGATGTGATTGCATGTGAATATATCCCCGTGTTGGGCGGCAAAATGACCCGCCTGATGGATCGTCGTACTGGCAGGGAATGGTTGTGGCGCCACCCGCGTATGCCCTACCAGCAGGTGCCGTCGACCGCCAATTATGTGGCGGTGGCCGACACCGGCGGCTGGGATGAATGCTTCCCTACCGTCGGTCCGTGTGATTACCCAGTGCCGCCGTGGCAAGGGGCAACCCTCGCCGACCATGGTGAACTGTGGTGCCAGACGCCGACAGTGACGTGGATGGTCGAGGAAGATGCGGTGGTTTATACCTGTGTGTGGGAAGGCTTGGCCTTGCCCTACACCTTTATGCGCTCCATCGAAATAGGCACTGATGCCTCGATTGACGTGTCGTATCGCGTGAAAAATCAGGGCGATGCCGACCTGCATTGGATCTGGTGTGCCCACCCGCTGGTCGCATTGCAGCCAGGCATGGCCTTGTATACCCCGGCGGGCACGACGTTTTTACATGCCAATCAAATGGGCGAATTGGTCAGTGATGCGCCGGAATCGATTGTGTTGCCCGACCAACGCCTGTTGGATCTGACCCACATCCCCGATGTGACTAACGCCATGACGGCCAAGCTGTATAGTGATGTCTTGCCCAATGGCTGGGTGGCCTTGCAAGCCTCCAATGGGCGTTTGACGATGCGTTGGGATTGTGCCGAAATCCCCCAGCTGGCGGTGTTTATCAATGCGGGGGCATGGAGCAACGATGGCCAGAGTCCCAATTATAATATGGGGATCGAGCCGGCGATTGGCGTCTATGACCGCTTGAGTGATGCCTACAATCGGACGACTACGTATGCCACGTTGCCTGCGGGCCAGCAGCGGAGCTGGTCGGTACAAGTGCAACTCGATGCAGAATAAAGGAGTGCTTCATGATTAAGATTGCCGAGTTTTTGCCACCCACACCGTCGATGTTGTGGACGTTGTCGAAGCAATGTGGGATTGATTATGCAGTAGGTGGCTTACCGTTCAATGAGCCATTTAATGGTACCGATGGGCCGTGCGATTATCTGCCGTTGTTGCGCATGAAGCAACGCTACGAAGACGCCGGCTTTGCCCTCGAAGTCATCGAAGCACGCCCACCGTTGAATCTGGCCAAACGTGGTTTGCCTGGGCGCGATGCCGAAATCGACGTCGCTTGTCAGCTGATTGAAAACATGGGCCGTCTCAAGATTCCGGTGTGGTGCTACGAATGGATGACCGACTTCAACTGGATGCGCACCTCGACCACCACCCCTTCCCGTGGTGGCAGTGTGGTGACCAGCTATGATAATGCCTTGATGGAAGGTGCCCCCAACACCGAAAACGGCCCGATTAGCGAAGAAGAATTGTGGACGAACCTCGAATACTTCATGCAGCGTATTGTGCCGGTGGCCGAAAAAGCAGGGGTCAAATTGGCGATGCACCCCGATGATCCGCCCCGTTCACCGATTCGTGGTGTCGGCCGGATTATGCGCACCGTCGAAAACTTCCAGCGCTTGGTTGACATGATTCCCAGCCCGGTGAATGGCATCACCATGTGCCAAGGCAATTTCACCTTGATGACCGATGATTTGCCCAGTGTGATACATCATTTCGGCAAGCAAAACAAAATCTTTTTTGTGCACTTCCGTGATGTAATTGGCACCAAAGACAAGTTTGAAGAGTCATGGCATGATGCCGGCAAAACCGATATGGCTGCCTGTATGCAAGCCTACAAAGATATCGGCTTTGACGGGGTGTTGCGCCCCGACCATGTGCCGACGGTGGCCGGTGACAGCAACGAAAATGCCGGCTATTCGGCATTTGGCCGCTTGTATGCCATTGGCTATATCCGTGGCTTGCGTGAAGTGGTGTACGGTCAGAAATAAGGTGGAGGAGGATAAGGACGTGCGTTGGTCGTAATCGTTACTTCATTACTTCCAACTTCACTTCCTCCTTCCTCCTTCAAACTGCCTACTTCGAAAAGGAGTAAACGTGCGTATTGCGGTAACTGGTGGGAGCGGTAGCGTTGGTAAGCACGTATTGCGTATGGCGGTGGCGCAAGGGCATACCGTGCGCAACATTGACCGGGTGGCACCACCCGCCGGTAGCGTGCCTGACAGCATTGACTATGTGCAGGCAGAATTGTCTGATTACGATGCGTTTTATAACGCCATCAATGGCTATGAAGTGCTGATTCACTTGGCGGCTATCCCGGCACCGCGTGGGCATCCCGACCATGTAGTGCACAACAACAATGTCACGAGTAGCTACAACGCCTTGTTGGCGGCTGCCAATTGTGGCATCAAGCGGGTCGCACAGGCCTCGAGTATCAATGCCATTGGGGCGGTGTATAGTCGTTGGCCCAAATATGATTATTTGCCGGTCAATGAGCTCCATCCGACATATAGCGAAGATCCCTACAGTTTGTCGAAGTGGATTTGTGAGCTCCAAGGGGACTCAATTGCCCGGCGCTACGAAGAGATGACAATCGCCTCGTTGCGCTTCCACTGGGTGGTCGAAGACTTTGCGTTGGCGCAGGAACGTGCCAGCCACAACTTCGACATGAATGCCAAACAACTCTGGGCCTATACGTTGGCTGAGTCGGCGGCGCGAGCCTGCTTGGCAATCCTCGACGCGCAGTATATCGGTCACGAAGCCTTTTACATTGTGTCACCCACCACCGTCATGGCCGAATCGACCAGCGATTTGATTGCCCAATGGTTCCCACAGGTGCCGGTGACCAAAGCCTTGGCACCCAACGAGGGGATGTACGACTGTGCCAAGGCTCAGCGCTTGTTGGGTTGGACGCATTAATCTTGTGATACGCCGTTTTTTGAAAGGATACACCTATGACGTGGCATGTACA
>Ga0214917_10001463_pt1 | contig 30149 bp, 20 predicted proteins | sample LL_1208_BB_MetaG_FD_177983 | JGI IMG/M metagenome (GOLD analysis project Ga0214917, IMG submission 177983) | Freshwater microbial communities from Lake Lanier, Atlanta, Georgia, United States - LL_1208_BB | ecosystem: Environmental > Aquatic > Freshwater > Lake | place: USA: Georgia | collected... | reverse complement strand
TTCAGTTCTGCTTGTTCATCTTGTGCTCTGTTGGTGTTTGGGTGTTTTTTCGTGATGAGGGGAAGAATAACTTCGATGTGTTGCCTTTGGTCTGGTATTTGGTGCTGACACTTGTTCCACTTGTATCACTCGGATGTTTTATCGCGATGTGGAGTGTCAGATGTGGTTCGAGGAAATGGCTTACGGTGGGAGGAGTGTTGACTGTTCCACAGCTAATTGTTTGGTATTTCGCGATGAGAGGTGTGTTGCACTATCTAGGTGCGGTCAGGAGACCGTGGTGAAGTTGAAATAATTAGTCCGTGTTCTCACGACGTTTTACTGAAACCGGATAGTGTGTTGAGGTCACGTCGTATACCATTGACCAATTTGCTAAACCTGAGTTGTGACTGTCGTTGTTACACAATGTCCAGCAAGTGTGAGGGGTTTTCGGAGGTTCCAGTCTTGGCAATATCCGGGGAGGTGGACACATGTTCCATCTCGACAGGTGACTGTTGGACCGAGGGAACAGGAAAGGGGATTCGTGGCAGTAATCACCGGGGTGGTGGACACATGTTCGACCTCGTCAGGGTGTCCACCACCAAAAATCGATTGGGAGAAACAGGTTTGGGTTGAGGTTTGGTGGAGATGAGCGGAACGTGCTGAAGAACACTCGAGAGAGCTCCGCTACAGCAGTCTATACATTGATTTTCGTTACATGAAGCAATATTTTATTAAATGCTCGATTGTAGCGACCGTCGCTGCTATTGGATATACGGCATCTTTCGTTGTTGTGCGTTTTGCAAAGCCAGAATTCGTCAATACTAACGATGGCCCAAAAGCAGCCTTCAAGAGCTTCTATTATCCACTTTTTTATATCAGCGCGAGTCGACCAATTTGGCATTCACGAGTTCGTGATGGTTGGCTTGAGATTCAGATAGATTGGATCAACCGAGGAAATGGATACCTATATTTTATTTGGGATGGGTATGAGGCCAGAGCTTCTTATTCTGCGGATCTACATAATGTGAAGGAGCATGATGTCGTGCTCGCTCACTTCGGATACGAGTTGGTGACTTGGGATGATTTCTCCAGCCACCTTGTGCCTTACATCGATAAAGTGAAGCCGGCGAATCAGGGAGCGGCAATAGCGGCTTCTTCGCCGAGCGTTCGTTGATTTGGTGATTTATAAGCGGGCAGTCGGCTCCAGCACCATACTCATCGAGATCCCCCAGACACAGTGTCCACGGTGAACCGAATGAACCTGTCGTGGCAGTATCCGGGGAGGTGGACACATGTTCCATCTCTACAGGTGACGGTTGGATCGAGGGGACTCGGGGAATCCTGAGGTTTCAACGGAAAAATGTTGCCTTCCTGAAAGAACCAGGTGGAATCTCCCGTATACCCAGAAACGGAATCATAAAAACACCGTCTTCGATGCAATTTCCCGGGATAAGTGAAACTGTGTCAACCGGTCTGAATTCGGGTTATAAAAAGACCACCAATCCATTGTGTCTCCAATTTATCGGGATAGTCCCTTTTGAAATCACCGGTTACAAAATCATATGACTCTTCCAGTTCTCAAACGTCTTGTGGTAGTTCTTGGTGTGTTTTCCACTGTGTTGTTAGTCGGGAACGTCTTAATGTTTTGGAATTACGGCAATCTCAAGGTACAGGCAGCGTTTGCAGATGAGCAGACACGTATTTTCGATGCGATGCAGACGCAGTCACACCAATCCACAACACCTCGTGATATCGCAGAGTCTCTTGAGTACGTTGCCCACTATTACCCATCTGGCACTAAGCAGGAGGCTGGGTCAAGACTCGACCGAGTGGTAGAACGACATCGCAAAGCGGTTGTACGCGATATCGTTGAACACCTTCGTAGCGTCACGAAGCAAGATTTTGGAGAGCGTCCGGAGCCTTGGATTGAGAAGTATGTAAAACGATAAAAGGTTCTCGTGCTCAGTAGGTCTATTTGTGGCAGTAACCACCGGGACTGTGGACACAAGTTCGACCTCGTCAGGGTGTCTACGACCAACAATCGATGGGTAGGAACAGTTTTGGGTTGCGGTTGCTCATCGAATCGAAAACCTTGGTGATAATCTAGGAACTAGGCTGCGTTTTGGTGGACTGAACAACGTTCGGCATTCGCATGAGTCGATCGCTTACACTCACTCTCTGGGCGCTGCACCGCTTGCCGAGTGAACAACTTCCAGAGGTCGCGACCGATTGGCTGGTATCCGGTCTGGACTCGCCGTCGCTATGTGAGCTTGCTGGACTGGGCTCGACTGTGATGTCGGAAGCAGGTCCGCTTTTCGAGCGGGCCTTGGCGGAGTTGAAGATCACGGTTCCCACGGAGGATGAAGCATTGATGTCTCTCGCGCGACATTACGCGCGGCAGATTGTAGAGGGCGCTATGTCACCCTACGATGGCGCCCGGAAGATCTGGTGGGAGGTGTATAACGCACTGGAAAAGCCGAACGAGCTGTTAGTAACCTTCGTCGGGGCTGCCAGCGAGTTGGAAGACCTCCCGGTGCGCACTTTTCAAGACGGATATGACCGCAGAAAGTATGCGTCTGAACTTGAGGTCACGATCGTGTCAACTGCCCGCGAAGTTCTTACTGTGATTGCCGAACCATGCGCTCCACTGAATGGCGGCCGAGTGACGCCGGTTGGCAATTCGGGGGGCACGGAGGGGACGCCATCGGTGAGCTGAGTCGTTGGTCGCATCGCATGCCCTTCATCATGAAACGCGCACATGGGATGATCTTGACGGTGCTTCTGATGGCACCGGCTGCGTTCACGCTGATGTATGCGCGCGAGTTTCTTGCTGTTGATTCGGCACTCGACGCTGGCGCGAGCTACGACTACCGGGCAGGACGCGCCGACTTCAAACAGAGTCATCCCTTCATTCCTTTCGCCGAGCGCCACAGCACACTTTGCACGATGGCTGCATGGTCATCATTGGGAGCGGCGGGTTATACAGTGGCAGTTGCCATTTGGAGAAGGAAGACACATTCGGCCTCCTGAGAGACAAGACCTCTAAGTCTATAAGCTGGGACGAGGGAGTAGTTGAGGGACTCGGGTAAACCTGAAATTCTTCAGAGATTCGGCCGTCTTACGAAAGAACAGCCCCGCATCTACCGTATCCATTGAAACGGATTCGACCAACAACCCTGGTCGTGACCGTATCCTTTGGGGTCGTGGACACATGTTCCATCTCTTCAGGTGACGGTTGGACCGAGGGGAGGAACAGTTTTCGGTTGCGGTCCGTCAAGGGAACGAGGATTTTGGCAAAACTCTAGAAACTAGGCTGCGTTTAGGTGGCCTAAACAAAGTTCGCCAAACTGACGCATTTCGTCGTCCGCACTCGGGCCGCACACTCGCGCCCAATTGGGCACCAAACAGATGGCCACCAACTCTATAATCGACAATCTGAATCCATACGCGAGGCGGGTTGCCACTCATCTATTTCGCCACTTTCCGGACTGGGCAACCTTGGCGACGACTGATCCTAACCCAAATGCCGATTTCGGTGCGCTACTGTTGGAAATCCCTGCCAATCTTTCAGGCAGCGAAATCGTGCTTCACATTTGGTCCGACGGCGATGAACTCACAGTTGGGCTACACACTCATCATTGCCATTTCTCTGATTATGACCAACGTGAAACTGACGAGCACATTGAAGACGGAGTTGAATACATTAAAAATCTAATCCAAGAAAATTTCGTGATTTACTCATGGTACTGCAATGGTCAGTTTTGTTGTTCAGTCACCGGAACACCGGGCAAAGTCGAGGACCCGGCAAAGTTCATATCCAACGTCGATAGAGTCACATGTAGAAGTTGGGCTGGTACATACGACTCTGATGACGTAAAAGTTACTAGTTGAAATGTAACCACAAAGAAAAATCTGGCAAAAAATCGTTGCACCGGAGTTGCAGTCGGCGGGTTTTCTGTTTTTCAAGCTTCCACCAGCCGCAACCCGGAGAACTCCGCCGTTAGACCATTTCGTACGCGCCCATGAGCAAAGAAGAGATGCACAAGATTCTGTCAGAGCACCTCGCCACGTTTCGCACTTGGAGCTACGCTCAGCTTGTGGAGCGAGTTGAGCGCGACCGTCAGGCACACGATTGCTTGGAGCACGTCGAAGGCATCGCACCCGACGGCACGAAGTATCAGATAGAGTTTCAGGCATTGTGGGACGGCAAGCCGCACGGAGATGTTCGAGTTTGCGGCGACCTCTCGGCAATGCCACACAAGACGTTGCTTGGGTTCATTCCAGTTTACGTTTCGGATGTGACCGACAGTTTCATCATGAGTCCAGACGGGAGATTTGTCGGAGAGCATGAAACACCTGTGGACTAACAGTAAACGGTGTGTTTCTCCGGAGCGGAGTGAAGCTAGTTGATCGATGACTGGTTGAGTCGGGATTCGTGGCAATATCCGGGGAGGTGGACACATGTTCCATCTCTCCAGGTGACGGTTGGACCGAGGTGACTCGGGGAATCCTGAGGTTTCAACGGGAAAGTGTTGCCTTTCTGAAAGAACCAGGTGGAAACTCCCGTATCCCCTGAAACGGAATTGTTTCCTCCCCTTTGGACAGATTTCCTCCTTCTTGGTTAAAAGTGCTATTTCAGGCCCATTTCAAAGGATTCCAACCGTAGTTACTTGGATACGCTTGGACTCCAAGTGACTCGGTTTTCGGCGTGGAGTATACAAGTGGAAGTATACAAGTTGCGCTGAGCAACTGGGAAAAGGTTGATTCAGATCCGCCGAAGAGGATCCGCCTCCCTACAATCAGAGTGCTGTGCTTGGGCCATCGGACACCCACTCTCCTCCTCTCATCCGGTCTTCGGCAGACGAGTCGGCGGTTCAAAACGGCGGTCTTTAGTCGTTACAAGCCATTTCTCCAATATTTCAAAAAATCCTCTACCGAGGCGAATCCTCTACAGGCATCATTTGAAGGACTCCGTGGGAAATTGTCCAATTTCCAGCCCTTGCCTCAGTCATGACCGAAGTTCGCTTTTACACCTGCCCCACCTGCGAGGCGAGCTGCTCAGTCGCTCCCGATCTGGCAGGTCTCAACGTCGTTCTCCCTTCCTGCGGGCAAGAGTTCACCGCGAAGATTCTGGAGGCCCTCAAGAATGCGCCGCAAGGAATCAGCGAGGCAACTAGGGGCAGCTATGGGTCTGTTTAGAATTGGCTGAAAGAGAATGCTTTTAAGCTGAGGGCCGAAGGTGACCGGAAAGGGAAGTGGTTGTTTCTTACGCAATAAAAAATTATAATAAACCGTTTAAATAACATTGCGTTAATTAATTTAGCGGCTTAGTTTTCAAATTATATTTTTCGACGCTATTAACTAAACAGTTATTATTAAAATTAGCAATTAGAGACGCCTAATAATTATGATGCCGCATAAACCCAACAATAAATTTCTCCAAGATGTTTATAGGTTTTTGATAGAATCTGGCTATCCAGTTGATTCGCGTCAATTGCATGGGCGAGAAACGATTCGAGTGGATTGGATACCAGAGAATAAACGCGGATTGCCAGTTTTTATTGATCAATTTCAGTATTGGGAGAATAGTGCAAGTTGTGATGACGACTATTGTCTTTCGATGCAGATCGACGATCGGCAGAATCTAAAAATATATTGCCCAATAAATTTCGGTAATACCTACATCCATACACTGCTACTTGGCTGCAGTGAAATTGTTGAAATTAAAAACTTCTTTGAGAGCACTAATGCTGATGATATCGGCAAAAGTGGATGGATTGAATCTCCACTTAACTTACTTTTAGATAGTGTTTTCTTGTTAGTTTGTGTTGACAACAAAAGCAAGCTAATTCGATTCGCGCCCGATTGGTTAGTGGCGAATCGTCCAAAGTTGTGTGACCCATTAGAATTTGAACTTGGTGGCGATGCAGAGTGGGTGAACAGCAATGAATATTATGGTTTTAGCCGATGGATGAAAGACCATGATCTTTTAGAAGGAATCCCTCTTTTTGATATTTCTGACGCAGATTTGCTGGTGGAAAATAGCGGTAATTTGAGACCGATCAGAACTTTTGAGCACCAAGGAAACTCTGAAAGAGACCAACAATGTGGAATTGTTTTCCGTGCTAAAAATAACGTTTCAAAGCTTTATCTTACCGAGTATTTTAGTTCTGCAATGGAAGGTGATGGGGTTTTGTCTGATATTATCAAAAAATGGAAAACGCTTCCTCGTGAAATTGCAAAGTGCTGTGTTAAATTGCCTTCTACCTTGCGAGACCAAACCGCCACAGCTTTGGAGATCAGATTCTCTAGGCAATCCTACTTGGAGGAAGTCGAAAACCTAGCGAAGATGCGCGAACCGGTCCGGTTCATCGCTGAGCGGTACAAAAAGAGAACTCAGAGTGTAAAATTATTGCATTCGATTACTTTGGAAGAAATTAACTCCATCAGGAATCCTCTACCTTTCTTTATTGAATACCCTTACCGGCGATACGTTAGAGCTGATGATGGAATTCAAAAATTAAAGACAGGGCAAATACTTCTCAATATTCTTGCGAAAATACCTCTGTTTTTTGTCTTGGAAGAAATCTTGCAAGACGATTCTTCGTTAAGTGTTGTTAACTCGCTACTTGATAGGTTGCGAGCAAACCCGCTCTCAGATGGGTCATTCCTCGGACTTCGTAGAGAGTTGGCGGCCTCTTTGTCTAAGGATTTTGTATCGAGTCGATTGAAAGTGTTTTCCGGAATATATCAAAACTTGATCCCCGACAACGGTTTAGACGAACTAGTCGCAGCGCGAAACCGATATCATCATCCACCCTTCACGGAGAGTCACTTTTTGGAAGTGCTTGCGAGGAACATGCCGCCGTTGATTGATAGCCTTAGAAACTCTTTGCAACATGTGAAAGTAATAATTCCGAAGATTTTCAAGTTCAAGGATGGAAAACGCCTTATTTCCGCAGTGAGTGTTTCCGGATACGATTCAGATTTTTCAACGACTGAATTTGAGACAACGTCTTCTTTTGAATCGTTTCCTGTGGACTCTTTAGTAGCTTTATCAACTAGTCATTCTAAAACGGTTATTCTTAGTAATTGGATAACTCATCGAAGGGTCACTGCAGAATCTTTGGATTTTGGCGTTTTCGACCGAATGAAACGAGGGGAACCTGAGTTTAGTTTTGTAAGGAGTTTATAGCGCGATACTGTTTTGGTTTGGAATTAATATTTGTTTACGGTGGTTCTTGTGTTTGTTCTTGGCACGGATCATTGGTGGGGCATAAATCCACAGCCGCGAGTTCCGCTATGAACGCGGGGAAGCTGCCGGAAACTTATCCCGGATACCACCGACGGAGAGCAGCAACTTACGATTTCGCCCAAGACTGATTAATGAAACTGATACCAGTGATCGATCTCTTTGCCGGCCCCGGTGGGCTTGGAGAGGGATTCAGTTCCATCACCAATCGGAACGGAGACCCGCTCTTCAAAATCGGGTTGTCGATCGAGAAGGATTCGAATGCTCGTAAGACCCTCGTTTTACGGGCCTTTTTTCGGCAGTTCCGCAGAGATAGGGTGCCCGAAGAGTACTACGATTATCTAGCCGGTAAGATTCCCCGTAATCAATTGTGGTCGAGCCACAAAGCCGAAGCCAAAGCGGCCGAATCGGAAGCATGGCATGCAGAGTTGGGAGGGGATTCGACGCCTGACGAACTGATCGACGAGCGCATCTCTGAGACATTGGCAGGAAGGCGGGATTGGCTGTTGATTGGTGGACCACCGTGCCAAGCATATTCCGTGGTTGGGAGATCCCGAGTGATTGGCGCCGAGGGATTGGCTAAGTATGAAGCCGACCCAAGACATGGGCTTTATCGGCACTATTTGAGAATCATCCGCAAACACCGCCCCGCGGTGTTCGTGATGGAGAATGTGAAGGGCCTACTTTCGGCGAAGATTGGTCAGTTGAAGACATTCGATCGCATCCTCGACGACCTTCGGGATCCGGAACAGGCCATCACAGGAAAGTCGCGATCCGGTTCCGAATACCGTCTCTTTCCCCTCGCTTCCCGTAACCTGGATTTTTTTGAGGTAGCGAAACCCGAGGATTTTGTGGTCCGCGCCGAGGAGCATGGGATCCCGCAATCACGGCACCGGATCATTATCGTGGGGATTCGTGGTGATATTATTGCCAAACCCCGACCTCTAAATTGCCGCGGCTCTGCCTTGGGTGTTGAAGAGGTAATCGGCGACCTGCCTCGGGTTAGGAGTGGTCTTTCGAGAGAAACGGATTCGGCAGATGCTTGGGTCAAAGTAGTTCGATCCATAGCAGGATCCGAATGGATGAAACCAAGGGGGGTGCCCGGAAAAGTCATCAGAGAGATCAGGGCCGCCCTTCGGGACCTCGAGCAAAATGCCGGATGTGGAGCGGAATTCATCCCTCACCGGAGTGGGCCCGCGGTTCTGCGGGATTGGTTCCTGGATGATCGTCTCCATGGGGTGACCAACCATTCGGCCCGGAGTCATATGGCCGCAGATCTCCACCGTTATCTGTTCGCTGCTTCATTCGCCAAGGCCACAGGCAAGACACCGTTTTTGGGAGATTTTCCCGCTGCGATTCTGCCGGAGCATGGAAATGTCGCGGAGTCTTTGGAGACCAAGAAATTCAAAGATCGATTCAGAGTTCAACTCAGAGATCGGCCTGCCACCACCGTGGTGTCACACATTTCCAAGGATGGGCATTACTTCATCCACTATGATCCAACCCAATGCCGAAGTTTGACGGTTCGTGAAGCGGCGAGGCTGCAGACCTTCCCGGACAACTACCATTTTGAAGGGGTGCGAACCGAACAGTACCATCAAGTCGGCAACGCCGTCCCGCCGTTATTAGCCCGGTTAATTGCAGAGGTGGTCGCTGAGGTTTTCGGTCTTTCATACGGAGGAGTGAAATGGTAATAAAAAGCCGTCCCATTCGATGCCAAAGTGAACTGCTTGCTCCGATCTTAAGTAGACTGGCCTGAGCCACCGATTTCCCCCCAAATGGACCGGTTCAACCTTGAGTGTCTTTTGAACAGAGCTACCTCCGAAACTTCTTACTCATGGTGCGTTTTACTCTGAAATCAGAGCGGTTTTCCCCTGAGGGATCTATTTCAGGGGCAGCCATTCGCAGGAACTTGGGAAGGTCCTCATTGGATCCTTTGTCCATCCTGATTCGCGAAGCTGTCCAGAATTCATGGGATGCCCGGTTGGATCGAGCCGACGGTTGCATCTCGTTCGCTGCTCACTTAAAGACTTTGGATTGGACAGAGATCGGGGTTCTTAAAGATTCCATCTTCGAGCACAAGCCTGAGGGGCATCCCATCGAGGGTGTCCTCAAGGATGGGTTGGGAATCCTGATTCTTCGAGACGCTGGGACAGCTGGATTAAACGGACCCCTTTTTCATGTTACACGGTCCGGTCCTGAAGATGACCGAAACCGAAATTTTATCCGATTCGTACGAGACATCGGCCGAGGAGCAACGACCCAACGTGGTGGAGGAACGTATGGCTTCGGTAAATCATCCCATTTCAATGCCAGCGGACCCGGCACTGTGATTGTCTACACCCGAGCATTTGAGGAGGGAGGCCGGTTGGAAAGCCGGTTGATTGCAATGTCCCTGTCCAACCCCTCGGAGGACGAGAAGTATACCGGTAGGCATTGGTGGGGGGTATGGTCCGAAGACGGGGTTGCGCCGCTCTGTGGCGATGAGGCCGACCGGTTGGCTGATAGCATCGGGTTGACGCGGTTCCAAGCGGGGGAAACCGGCACCGCGGTTGGAATCCTAGCCCCCATGTTCGTTGTTCCTTTTCAGAAGATCGATCACGAGACAGCCAAAGTCGTTGCGGAAACCATGACGACATGGTTTTGGCCTCGGATGCTGGCATCGCCATCTGGGCAACCATGGATCCGGTTCTTAGTGACTTTGGAAGGACGCCCGGTACCTGTCCCCCGCCCGGATGATATCGAACCATTTAAGACGATGGCGATGGGTCTTCGGGCCATTAAGGGAGAGCCGTATGAAGGCATGGATGTCGTCGAAGTGTGTAGTGAAAGACCCAAGGCGACTTTGGGGAAATTGGCGGTAGCTAGACTTGCATCTCGCCACCAACCCGCAGTCTGGGGCGCTCTTCAGGTCGATGGCCATTGTCTGGTGGAGCTCTTGGACACTGCCGATGGGGGGTTGAATCGGTGTCATCATGTTGCTTTGATGCGCTCCACTTGGCAGGTAGTCAGGTATCTACCCTGCCGGGCTATCAAATCCCGCGGCCATGGTTTGGCAGCTGTCTTTCTAGTCAACGATTCGCCAGAGGTGGAAGAGGCTTTCGCCCAATCGGAACCGCCCGCTCATGACGATTGGATTCCAGACAGTCTCGAAGATGAGATCCAGAAACGATATGTCAGAGTAGCTCTCCGGAGAGTCCGTGAAGCTGTGGATCGGGTCGCTGAAACCATCGAGAGCTTCCAAATCAGCACAGGCAGGGAACTCGCGCAACTTAGCGCCGACCTCGGCATCTTTTTTTTCAAGCCTCCAAAATCACCCAAAACCCAGACCGCGCGACCGTCATCCGCAAAACAACCGTCGATTGGTTCGATCGATGTCGATATCGATGGAGAGGGCAGGATTGAATGGGTCGAGGGGGAGAGGTTCACGTTCCTCGGTTTTCGGGTTCCAAAGACCGATGGTGAGTCGCGACTCGAAGTGAAGGCCCAAGGCCGGATCTTGTTGTTGGGTGGCGGCTCTGAGCTCGCGACCGATTCTTCGAAAGCTGTTCTTCGTGTGGTCGGTTGGAGACGAAGGGGTGCGGATGCTCTTCAAATAACCGATTCACTCGTGTTATCAGCAGAGTCACCGTTGGATTGGGAATTGGTCATGCGCATACCCTCTGACGCCCAAGTGTCAGTGGGGCTGATTTGCAGGAGGCTCGAGTCATGAGCACCATCGTGATCCACCCTTATAGGAGGGCAGACTGTTTGGCCGTGACTGTACCCCAGTGGTTGGTGACTGAGACCGGAGCGGTTCTAGGAGACCGCCTGGATGGATGGGTTCCTTCTTCCACCATGGACCTTTCTGCGGTGATGGAGATCGATGTTCCCGCCCTCGCTTCGTCAACCGGTCTATCTCTAGAAGACGAAGTGACGATCTTGTGCTCATGGCAATGCACAGCAACTCATCTGAGGGATTGCGCACGGAACGAACCGCAGAAGATTGGTAAACTGCGTAGGCAGGCCACGCTCCGGATGACAATCCCAGCGGGTCGGCTCGATTCTGGGGTCTTGCTTAAGTCCACGATTTGTCTCAACAGAAGGATTTCGATAAACTCAGACCCAATGGTCGCAAGCCAACCTGGCTCGATCCTTTGGCAGGACCACGAAAACGGTCGCCATGTGTCTTTGGGTGCCGGTCGGTTTCCGTTAGCCTTGGTCGACTTCAAAACTACCGGCTTGGGGGAAGCCGGGAGTTCGTGGAGGTTGACGGTTGATTCACAAGACATCGACGCGCCCTTCAAGCGGGTAGTGCGCTTGTACATCAACAGTCTTAATGGTCGGGTTGTCAGGGCCTTGGGAGAGAACACACGTGGTATCGAATCCTCTCTAATCCGACAGTTGCTCCAATACGACATCGAGAAGGAACTCGTTACTATCGGAGTCCGTGAACACGCCAGGATCGAAGCCAGCAGAAGGGATCAAGGGACACTGGCGGCCGTGCTCCATGATCTGCTCCAAAAACGGTTCCCTGACCAGAAAGGGGATGAACTGTCTTCGAGAATAATCGACGATCCCAAAGGATTTGAGACTGAGCTCCAAGCTAGGCTAGGTTTTTTACAGGGCGGAGGGACCCAGTGAAGAATCATCCACGCATAGACTCCATCCCTTCGGTTGTCCGTTCAGCTAAAGAATTAGCGCGGGAGTCTGTGGAGGTTTGCCGCTCTCGCCGAACCAACAGTCATCCCTTAGCTTGGTACGATCCAATCTGCGGGATCCCTATCGAATCCTCGGAGCTTTCGCGTATCGCTGATCGCCTCACGGAGGCCGCTCAAAAAGCCGGGTACCCGCAGCCATTGAGGCCTGGGGATGGCACGAGGGTTGCGGATTTCGAGCTCGCGGTCGCCTTGTACGAAGGACTCGAAATTAGCCCGGTGATGGCTGCTGAACCGGGATTGTGGAATTTTTTAGCGATCGCATTGGTCCCAGACCTCGTTCGATGGAGATTCCCAGCCCATGAAGGTGGTTCAGAGGATGCCAATATCGATCGTTGGTTAGTTGGCTCACGGTCGGACCGCCAAGCATTCGAACGCCTTTGGTGGCGGGCATTTTTCCTGAGGGACATGGGGGCAGCAAATCCATGGGAGGTGTTCCGTCGCCTCAAGGAGGATGATTTCATAGCCATCGTCGAGCGCACGAACCTAGTTGGTTACCAGAAAGCAGTGCTATCGCTTGCGCGTGCAGTGATCGCCCGCGTGGATGCTAGGTTGTGTACAAACCAAGGTGTGCTGACCCGAGAGGCGGCCAAGCTACTCCGCCGCAAGGCCGCTTTCATCGAACTACATGCATTGGGTTCACTTGATCTGGATGAGCTGACGAGATCGATATGCGACGAGGCTGCAAGGGAGCTAGAAACCATCGACATTTTGCCGGGTAATCGTTTCGTTCTAACCCGAACACTCGGTGCGGGATCAGGAGTCGAGGTGCTCGGGAGCATTCCGAAGGCGATTTCATCAGCGATCGTCGACCGATGTCTAAAGGTCGATGTTCGAGCTATAGAGGCAAAACTGACTCGGATCCGTGCGGGTGAGGCCCCAAGATTTGTTGACCTGTTCTGCGGTTGCGGAGGGATTTCCTTGGGTATGTCGAAAGCAGGGATGGTGGCAGTCGCGGGGTTCGATGCGGATGTCCCATCCATGAGGACTTGGTGGAGCAATTTTAATCCCGAACCCGGCATTCACCGCCGAGGTGATCTATCTATCGACATTACAGGCCAGTCCGCATCGAGCGCCCTCGCTTGGTGCGGATACTCAGATGGAGTTAAAGGAGTCGACGTGCTGGTGGGTGGGCCGCCCTGCCAAGCGTATTCACGGGCCGGCCGCAGCAAGATCAACAACCTCCGAGGAGAAGCTGCGCATCTAGACGACGAACGCGGGGGGTTGTACGAGCATTTTCTTCGATATGTGGCGGAAATCAGCCCTTTAGCTGTCGTCGTGGAGAACGTCCCGGATGCGTTGAATTACGGGGAGCAAGTCATACCTGTTGTGATCTGCCAACGTCTCAAGGAAATGGGCTATTACGCTCACTTTACCATATTGAACAGCGCGAATTATGGGGTTCCACAGTTTCGTGACCGCATATTCATCCTAGGAATTCACGAGTCGGTGTCATCTGAAGCAATACCATTTCCAAAACCAACGCATAAAGCGCACCAAAAAATTAACGCGACACACACGAAAAGTCGCATGGTAAAAGTATGTCAAAAACACCCAAAATGGGCTACCATGCCACCAAAAGAAGAGAAAGAACTGCCTTACGCTGTGACTGTTCGTGATGCTTTGGGCGATCTTCCGAAGATCTTTTCAAGAAACCGCAATGGTGGAAACCTTGGATGTATTAATATGTTGGGGCTCTTACAGTATTCAAGTCTCGCAAAGAACAGCTATCAGGAAATGATGAGAAATTGGGAAGGCTTTTCGAGCGAGGGTTTTGTATCAGCAAACCTCCTCCGAGAAGTTAAACGAGATTTTGAGATATTCGCTCGAATGAAGAATGGAATCGAATATCCAGAAGCTCGTAAGATACATGAAGCAGTTTTCTCAGAAGAAATCACAAGGAGGCGGATGGCTGGTCAACGTATCAAGGAAGGTGACGCACTATGGACCAATATTTATCGTGACATGGTGCCCCCATATGATACAACAAAATTTTCGAGCAAATGGTGGAAAATGGTACCTGACCAACCTAGTCGTACCATCGTCGCCCATTTGCAAATGGATACATACTCACACATCCACTATGATTCTGAACAAGCAAGAGCTATCACCGTGCGTGAAGCAGCAAGGCTCCAATCATTCCCTGATGGTTTTCGGTTTCAAGGCGCTATGAAAGAAGGTTATCGTCAAATAGGTAATGCGGTTCCACCTTTGATGTCATTTCATTTGTGTAAATCAATTTTATTATCAATAATGTCTTCAAAAACGTCTTAAAATATTTGTATTTTAAGCCCTCTTCTGAAAGGCTCATTGACTCCTTAAGGTTAATAATATGCTGCTCGCTGATGCAATTAATAAAAAGTTTCCGCAACTTGCGAAGTGGCAGTTTCAGTCAATCCAGGATGGTGAGGAAACTACAATACCAACGTGGCTAGGATTGTTACTTAGACAAGCAGATTCCGACTCCGGCCCGATTTGTTTCCTACTTCCACGTACCGGAGATGTGGCACGAGTTTTTTCCATTTTGCAGGGTCTAATTCGCTTTGGTTTACGTTTTGAGGAACTAGCTGCTGCGCTGACTGCCCAGACTTTGCGGGTTGGTGAGAGGGTTAGAGTTAATCCGTCAGGTCATGTGTTTATTTACGGGGGGGTAAATGCTGCTGATTCGCGTTTTCACTGGTTAGATTATCTTAATGGAGGAGGACGTCGAACCATCCCAAACAGCGAGTTGTTAAGATTGGAGCGGGTGGAGCGAACAATGCCACGGGGAACTGCCGGTTCAAATCTTGACGCCATTTCTAGCGCCCCTCTTGATCAGCTTCTCGGAACAAAAACTTGGGGAAACCGCAGTCTTTTTAAAAACGAAGTTTTGTTGCTCGACAGCCGGTCAGGATTTATCGATTTCGCAAGCAACTCGCGGGTGATCCCGTCTGGAATTGGAGTGAATAGTTTCCCACTCTTGACCAACCTTATCTCCATCGGACGACTCTCAGCCGATGGGATTGACGGCGGTGAGTGGTTTGACAATCCGTCTGCAGAGCCTCTGATCGCTGTAACCCGCTCTCCGCAAACTTTGGCAGCAGCTTGCCAAAGTTTTCTTGAACGGTCGAGGCTTGTTGTAAGCAACGGACTCGCCTTCTTCCGACAGCGTGACCAAGAGTTTGACGAGATTGCTAGTAGCCAACGGATGGTTCTACTTGCCAGCTATGGTGAAGAAGAAACGCTCGTTAGATTGGCGCAACGTGGATGTCGAGTTTGGCGCATCAGTTCAGCAGAACTCGCTCTCTCCCCAGCGCCAGCAAGTGGTGTGTTTCACCGAGTATCCCGTTGGTCGGAGTATCGCCAACAATTTACCCTGAACCCACTGTCATGTGATGACACGATGCTTGGCGATGTGTGTATCAAACTCCAGCGCCTAGAGCCCCAAATCGCAGAACAGCCGGATGGCCCTCTAGCCCGCATCATGGGTGAAGCATGGGGTTTGTTGACCTCGCTAGCCTCGCTGCTAGCACCACCCATGAGCGACGAATTAAGCCGGTTTGCAGAAAGGCTCGCCTTGTTCAAGGCGTACATTCTTACCCAACGCGTATGGCTTGGGGGATCCGCCCCACTTCTGCTTGAACTCCACCGTGCATTTGAAGATTGCCTCACTCCGGAGGCGCGGACCGGCACAACCAAGAGCGATCGCCTATTCTTGGAGCTTCTGGAGGCTGTCAAAAAAGGCAAGAAACTGCACTTGCTTGCACGAAACGAGAATCATGCAAGCCAACTCCAAGCATGGGTGGATCGCAAGTGCAACAACCTACCTGGACACCCTAGGAGGCCAGCAATTATTTACACGCCTAGGACGTTGCCGGCTGAAGGAAATCTGCCGGAGTTGGTATGCATAGCTTGGCATGGCGCTGAATTTTTTCAACGTGTGGCAGCGCAGCTAGTCACTCCGCGTCTTTCTGTTCTCACCTACCCGTTCGAACAGGTTTGGCTCGCACAATGTCACCGCCGCCTGAGGCAGCCTCCCCGCCTACCAACTTTAACGCCTGCACTCAAGTTAGACAGTTTCGGCAGCATGCCTCCATCTTTTGAGTGGCCGGACGATTTAATCACATCAGCAAATGTAGTAACTGTGATACCGACAACATTTGACGTATTTCAGTTCGAATCGCGGTCCCGAAATTTACGTAAAGATGCCGCGAGCGCTATGAATGAACACGGCTCGGTTCCATGCCGCTATGTTGGTTTCGTTGGTGATAAATATGCCTACTTGTCACTAACACATCGTGTGCCAGTCGCGACTGAACTGTTATCAACTATTGGAGGCGCAGTGTCACAGAAGCTGCCCGAGCGATTGTTGAGCGAAATTCACTCAAGCGACTTCGTTGTTTTTCCCCAGTCAGGTGACCACGACCTTCTAGCTGAAATAGCCAATCACCGTCTTGGTTACAACGCTACCAACGTTCGCGCACTCGCCGGGCTCTGGCGCGACGCTCTTCTGCATCCGGCCCGCACAAAGGCTTCTGCTATGGCGCTCATCACCGGGCAGCCCCAACCTGCACCATCTGGAACCCCTGATGAGCCTTGGGAACTCGACTCGGCTCGTTTCCAAAGGCTGGCAGAACTGTTGGGACATCGCGTTACCGCAGCTGTTGCCCGCGACTGGTTCAATTCCGATGAGCGACTGGGCCCAGGCCGTGGTCCTGACGGTCTGCGCCGATCTCTCGAGGTTATTGCCAAGGTTACGGCCCATTCTGAGCTTGAACGCAGACTAGATGATGTCTTCCGGGCAGTCTGTGATTTGCGTTCTGCGCATCAAAGTGCAGGTGTTGAGTTGCGAAAAGCGCTACTCAAGAGCCTGCCTTCTGAATTAGGCCGGGTTGAAGAGGGGGGCTCACTCATTGACCTTGGCGAACTTGGGTCCGCTTGGGTGGTACAGGTCGATTTCATCGCCGAGTTGCAAGAATACAGAGGCGCTACTGAGATAAACCGTCTCCTACGCTCGCCCTCAGCCTACGAATAAACCGAAACCTCTATGGCTATAATGATCCCACGTCACATCCACCGTAATACGCCTAGCGGTGAGCGTCTTTTATTTGAGCTGTTCCGTGACGACCCGGCCATGGCCGATTGGACAGTGCTGCATTCGCTATACCTTTCACAGCATGGTTACCGACCCTACGGCGAGGTGGATTTTGTTGTATTCATTCCTCAACAAGGGGTTTTCTGCCTCGAAGTCAAGAGCGGCGCTATCGACCAGCACGATGGAGTATGGACCACGGTCGGGCGAGAAGGGGTTTCCATTACGCTTAAGCGCAGCCCTTTTGCCCAATCGCGCGATACCATGTTTGCCGTGCGTGAGCGGTTGCTGCGCGAACTTGTTACCGGCGTGGACCTTCGACAGCTGACTTTTGGGAATGCGGTTGTTTTTCCACACACGTATTTTCAACATCTGTCTGAAGAATGGGAGCCTTGGGAAGTAATTGACCGGACTTCCTTGGAGCAGTCACTGACCGTTGCACTCATGCGGTTGGCGCGTGAGCAGCGACGTAGGATGAACACTCCGCCTGAACTTCAAGAGCCTTCCAAAGGCACCGTGCGCGCGTTGGTCCAAGTGCTTCGTCCAGATTTTGAAACCGTGTTGGCTCGCGGAGCTACGATTGCCGAGAGTGAACGCGCTTTGTGTCGGCTTACTGAAGAGCAGTTCGATTTTCTCTTCAATCTTCCGGATCATCCTCGCTGGGTGTGTGAAGGAGCAGCGGGCACAGGAAAGACAATGCTGGCATTAGAGTTCGCTCGTCGCCTAACTGACACAACCGACGAGCGTGTATTGTTTTTGTGTTTCAACCGGCTCCTCGGGAGTTGGTTAGACGCGGAAATTAATTCTCGTGGTCTATCAAGTCGAGTTAAGGTGGGTAGTTTTCATCAATTGTTACGCGAAGTTATTCTCAAGTCATCTAAGGCAGGTGAGTTTACATCAGCCGAGCGGCGTGGGGGATCCGAACTTTTCAACAAGGTTTATCCTGATCTGGGTTGGCAGGCAGTAGAAGAACTTGGGGAGAAGTTTGACGCGATAATCGTGGACGAGGCTCAAGACCTTGTGCAGCCGACCGTGATGGATGTTTTTGACGCGTGGCTTAAACGAGGTTTGGCGGGTTCTCGGGCGGTCTTTTTTGGGGACTACCATCGACAGGGCATCTACTCCTCTCTTTCCGGTTCAGAACAGAAAGCTCTCTTGGAGAAATGTCTACCGGGCCGCGCGCCCACGATCTTGCGGCGCAACTGCCGTAATACACGCGTCATTGCGGAAGAGACCGCGCTACTTTCGGGGTTCGAGCAGTTGCCCTTTAGGCTCGGCAGCGAAGCTGGCGTGCCTGTGGACTACGCGCGTTATCGCGACGATGCGCATCAAGCTGTGCTGTTGGGCGAAAAAATTACTAAGCTTCTGGCAGATGGCGTGCACCCGGAAAATGTAGTCATCCTTTCACCGCGCAAAATGGCGAACTCGGTAGTTCGGTTGCTCGATGATTGCGCTTTGTTTCGAATCATCGAGGTGGGGGCTGCACCACTTCATTCCCGCAAGCCTGTTATCCGTTTTGCAACCGCCCAAGCTTTCAAAGGCATGGAAAGCTCCGTCGTGGTGTTGTGCGACGTAGACACGCTTGGAGATGGAGACCCGCAGTCGCTTTTATATGTTGCGATGTCGCGCGCAAGATGCCAGTTGACAGTCCTTCGTCACGAGGCTACTCAGAAAGAATACCTCGCTTGTCTTAAACGCTCTTTGACCGCAACTTGGCAACAAAAATGATCACCGCTACCGAGTTGCGGCAAGAGATCGTTCATTTTCTATCGCGTGAGCTGATGGGGCCGGATCCGCGCCCTGAAATGGCAGCATACCACCACGACGAGATTCTTCGACCGCAAGATCCTCCGCGGATTCGATTCACTACTGGCGTGCTTTTCCCAGACCGAGCGCGCTCAGCAGAAAACGAGGTGCTAACCGATGATGAAGCACTAGCAACTGAAACCGCGCCATTTGAGGGTGATGTGCCGGAGGAGGTTCGGGAAAGCGTTCACCCTAGTGATGCGGAGGATCTTTTTGAACACTCCACGACTGAGCACGAGGTAAATAGAGCGAATGAGTTTCTGCCAAGCGCCATGGGTCTGACAGCTCTTGTCCGGTTGCCTCCAAAGCTGAAAGTCAGAGTGATGGCAGGTCGTTACGTTAAACGCGCTGTCGAAGGACTTGGCAAACAGGACGAGAAAGATGGAAGTTGGCGCGAACATTGGTACCGGTATCCCATAGAAAAAGAAGTTGTGATTGACACGGCACCTCTGCTTGCCGAATCGCGTCGCGTACTGTGTGGGACTGATGGTCTCTGGGTAGATACTGGCGATCCTTCGCTGAGGCTGGAAATACATTTATTTAGTCGCCCGTTACCGGAGCGATCCGGCCATTTGAGTCGGGACCGGAGGGAGCGATTAGTCACGTTTACGCTAATTAACAGGAACAAGAACGAAAGTAGTTCAGTTAAAGACGAGCACTGTTTCTTTCAATGTCGATTCAAGGTTGAGAGCGCCGATGGGGATGCTTGTTTCATGGAATATCCAGAACGCGCAGACGTTCCATTAGACGATGAGGAAGCATCTTTGAGGCTCCTTTATCGGCACCGTAAAACTTTCGCAATTGGCCACGGCTGCGCTGCAGCGTGGCCTGATAGCGAGTCGGATTCTGTGCGGGAAATCAACACAGATGTGCTGCCAGCCTACTCGATTCAACCAGTGATTGCCACCGGTGCGGGGCTGGCCTTATCAATGCGCCGCCTCTCGGCAGGAACAATTGCGGAAATCATCGATATCTGTTCTGAACTGACAGCTGCGTATGACAATTGGATTGGTGCGCAGGAGCGTGCCGTAACATCCGAGGCGTTTGGGTCGGAACATCTGGCTGCTGCTCAGCGCCATTTGCAACTCTGTCGCAGTTGCCTCGAGCGAGTCCGCGGGGGTATTGAACTTTTGCGGGATGACGAGACCGTGCGTTTGGCGTTTGGTTGGATGAATGCGGCGATGCTTGATCAGCAGGTTCATTATGAACTTGCCACTCGATTTCGCCGAGAGTGGAGAACCAACGGCTGGCAGCCTGAATTGGAGAAGTCGATGGTCGAAGCATTGGACGCTCAGCAGGCAGAACACGAACGACATCGTCAGGAAAAGGGGCGTGAAAAATTCGGAGAATGGAGACCGTTTCAGCTCGCTTTTATTCTGATGAATCTTAAGGCGATATCACAACGCCAAAGCCCGGAACGAGAAATTGCGGACCTGATATGGTTTCCTACTGGCGGCGGCAAAACCGAGGCGTATCTCGGCTTGACTGCCTTCTCCATCTTGTGGCGCCGGCTAGAAAATCCGCTTCATGGGGGCGTGACCGTGTTGATGCGGTATACATTGCGCCTGCTCACAACTCAGCAATTTCAGCGCGCAGCATCCCTCATCTGTGCTCTGGAGAACTTGCGGCGTAATCAACCCCGGCTCGGGCGAGAGCGCGTGTCCATCGGTCTATGGGTGGGTGGAAAAGTCACACCTAATAAGCATGGTGGTAAAGGTGGTTCCGTGGCGATGCTGCGTGCACTCCACGGGAACGGTGATAGCGAGCCAAATCCGTTTGTGATGCTTTCTTGTCCGTGGTGCGGCGCGGCCATGGGGCCTGTAAAGGTGCGCAATGCATGGCAGACCCCCGGTTATGTTGTGCAAGGATCGAAGGTGGTTTTTCGTTGTGGGGATTCTTTTTGTGACTTTCATCGCGCGGATCTCCCGTTGCATGTGGTGGATGAGTCTATTTACGAAGAAAGGCCGACGCTCGTAATCGCGACAGTTGACAAATTCGCCCTCATCCCTTGGCGCAAGGAGACTAGGGCGTTTTTTGGAGGCGGGCTATTGGATTTGCCGCCACCTGAGTTAATCATTCAAGACGAGTTACATCTGATTGCCGGAGCTCTTGGCTCAATGGTAGGTCACTACGAGACTACCTTAGATGCGCTGACACGCTACGGATCTAAAAGGTGGCCGGCAAAAATTGTAGCCTCGACTGCAACGATCTGCCGCGCGGCGGATCAAGTAAAGAAACTTTACAACCGCGATCTATGCCTTTTTCCTCCGCAAGGTTTGCGTGCGGGCGACTCATTTTTCGCTGCGGAAGACTGTAAAAATCCAGGGCGATTGTATGTCGGTGTATTTGGTTCGGCGGTCGGCTCTCACGTCACTGCACAGGTTCGGGTGTTTTCGGCACTGTTGCAGGCGGCTAAGAGCGCAGCTGCTGCGACACCAGAAGTAACCGATCCATATTGGACGCTGATGGCATACTTCAATAGCCTGCGCGAATTGGGCCATGCGGCGACGTTGGTACGTGCTGACATCCGCGAATATATGAACGCATTATGGCATCGGATCGGCATTAAGAGACCGGAGGACAAAAATGCGCATGATCCTCGTCGCTTCATCGACTGCCCCGAGGAACTTACCAGTCGTATTCAAAGTGACCAAGTGACGAACGTTCTTCAACGCCTGTTTGAAAGTTACAAAGTGGGTATCGATGCCGACGGGCGGAAGCAGAACCGCGCCATCGATTTCTGCCTGGCGACGAACATGATTCAAGTTGGGCTGGACGTGCCCCGTCTCGGATTGATGGCGGTTGTGGGTCAGCCAAAAGCGACGTCGGAATACATTCAGGCCACCAGTCGTGTTGGTCGCAGCGACGCCGGCCCAGGCCTCGTCGTAACGATTTATAATCCATCAAAGCCGCGCGACCGATCGTATTACGAGCACTTCCGCAGTTATCACCAAAGCATCTATCGCGCAGTTGAGCCTACTAGCGTGACGCCTTTTGCTATCCCTGTTAGAGAGAGGGCATTGCATGCGCAAATTGTTACCCTCGTGCGGCACTGGGGTGAGGGACCGGTGCGGGATTCTCCGCGTCCTGTACCGGATGATGCGCTGCTTAGGCGAGTGCGTGAGACTCTCTTGCGGCGAGTGGCCGAGGTTGATCGTGAAGAGCTCGAGGGTACTGCAGCACTTTTTGACGAATGGGTGGCTCGCTGGCGCCGTTGCGAACCGGCTGTGTATGGCGACTTTAGGCCACCGGAACTAGCGCCACTCATGATGCCCGCAGGGTCGGAGGCGCTCCCTAGGTGGGCCGGTATCCCTACCAAGACGTTGACGTCCATGCGGAACGTAGATGCCGGATGTGATGCTGCAGTAATTCAGGAGTATCCAAACCTTGTTTAGGCCATGTTTCCTCGACGCCCCACTCGCCGCTCACAGCTAATTTCGCCCTTCGGCATTGGTGCCATGGTATCATACCCACGCGATGAATCGCTTATGCCCGCTGGCCTCGACGCTTGGCCAAACGCTGGAGACGACTGCCCAGCCGATGTTGGCTGGAAGATTAATGAAGAACGATTGCAGGTGCGTTTGGGCGTTTCACATTTCCGGCAACCCCCGGAATTCAAGACCGACAGTCATGATCCATCGTGCGTGCCTTGCGTTCGATTCCCACGTTGGCACTACTGTCCCAAGTGCGGCGGGATGGAATTTCTGCCTTCCACGGCGCCAAGTCAGGAACGTTGTAAAGGCAGGCAATTTGCGCAGCAGAGCTGCCATGCGCTATCCGACAATCGTAGACAAAGGCTTATACCGGTGCGTTTTATCACTGTGTGCGAGCGCGGTCACGTCGAGGATTTTCCATTTATGGAATGGACCCATGGCGACCAACTTATCGGTCCCGATTGCCGGCTTCGGTTTCGGGCGGGCCGTTCGTCTGCGGGGCTTGGCGGTATCACGGTGGACTGCAGTTGCGGAGCATCGAGCTCGCTTGCACATGTATTTCGGGAAGGCGCGTTGGACAAAGTTGGTTGCGCATGTCAGGGCTTGCGACCTTGGCTTGGTGACACTGCACCTGACAGGCGGGGCGGCATTTTGGTAAGGAGCGGCGAAGGATGCGGACTATCGTTGCGCATAGTTCAGCGCGGGGCTTCAAATGTTTACTTCTCCCACGTAGTTAGTGCGATCTACCTACCACTTTGGGCTGAACATGCTGGCCGTGGTGTCATTGAGGCCTTGGAAGATCCTCAAGTTTGGAATCATCTGCGGAATGGATTGGAGAATGGCCGCATCGATCTTGCTCGGTGCGAATCAGTCATTTCGCTGCGCTATCCGGGACTGATCTCTGAAGAGTTGAGGGCTGCTGCGCAGCGCAGACTCGAGGGGCAGGCGGAGGCTACATCTGGAAGTCTCGCACATGCTAGCGAGGAGGAATTTCGCCGCATCGAATATACCGCCATCTCGGAGGCTCGTGGTGACTCGTCTAGTGAGCTGTTCATCACCGCTCCAGCAAGGGAGGAATACGGGGACGCGGTGTCTCATTTTTGCTCCGGTATTCGTCTTGCACACAAGCTTCGCGAAACGCGTGTGCTGGCCGGTTTCACTCGATTGTTGCCGCCAGACGGCGACCTTAATAGTGCTCGGTTGCAGAAATTGAAACTATCGGAATTGGTGACTTGGCTGCCAGCCATCAAAGTTTACGGTGAAGGTGTCTTTCTGGAGCTGGATGAAGATCGGATCGCCGCATGGGTATCTGAAGAGCCCGAGGTGGGGAAGCGGGTACAGCGGCTTGTGGCTAACCACAATGCAGCGCGTCTGCGGCGTTTGCAGGCGCCGCGAGCGCTTAATCCTAAGTTCGTCTTGTTGCATACCTTGGCACATGTGCTCATTACTCAACTAAGCTTTGATTGCGGCTATGGCAGCGCTTCGCTTCGTGAGCGAATTTATTGCGATACAAAGAACTCGGCGGCGCCCATGAGTGGGGTTCTCATCTACACGGCGTCCGGGGATGCAGAAGGGAGTCTGGGTGGACTTGTGCGTCAAGGTAGACCCAGCTTGCTTGAAGCGACATTCCTACGCGCTATTCAACGCGCTGCTTGGTGCTCCTCTGACCCAGTGTGCATCGAGAGCACCGGCCAAGGATCGGACAACGCAAACCTTGCTGCCTGCCACGGCTGTGCGTTGCTTCCCGAAACATCATGTGAGGAGGGAAATCGATTACTCGACCGCGCATTGCTTGTGGGCACCCCGGACCATCCGACTCTCGGTTTTTTTAGAAGTCTCCTGTAATTTATTTTTTATGAGCGACCGATTGAAGAAGTACCTAGGACACATCCAGCAGGAAGTTCTTGTTAACTGTGCCGATGACGTTTCGGTTCGGGCCCGTGAAGAGGGCTTTTCTGAATACGTGCTGGCAATGTTGTCTGAACACAATGAAGCCGATTGCACTACTGTTTGTTTTTATGAGGCGAGGAACGTCGGCCGCACTATACCGGCTGCAAAGCTGAACGCATGGAGTCTTTCCGGGGATGGCGCCACGCTTGATTTGTTCGTTACAATGTATCATGGAGCTGAAGATGTCACTGAGGTTGGCAAGCTTGAGGTTCGTCGGCAGTTTCAACTCTTGCGAGGATTCTTGCGTCGGGCATTGGATGGGTTCCACGAACAGACGAGCGACTCGAATGATGTTTTTCAGGTGCTCCAACGCATTCACGAGGTGCGTGACTCGCTCACAACTGTGCGGCTCTTCTTTTTGACGGATGGAGTTGTCTGTTCCACCGATGTCCAAGAGGAGCCCATCAAAGACCTCGAAGTGAAGTATGTGTTTTGGGATCTTGATAAGCTAAGTCGGCTCCGTGTAGGTGACCGTCAGGTAATCGAACTGGATTTTGTTAACGACTATGGAGGATCCGTCCCTTGCCTTCACACTGCGGATGCGACCGGCGAATATCGGACCTTCCTTGCCTTCTTCCCGGCTTCCCTTTTAGCGCGTATATACGGCGAGCATGGGCAACGATTGCTTGAACGCAACGTGCGCGCCTTCTTGCAAGCCAAAGGCAAGGTAAATCGAGGGCTACAGCGCACGCTCAAGGAGGAGCCGCACCGCTTCTTGGCCTACAACAACGGCCTTTGTTGCACAGCAGCAGAAGTTCGTGTCCACTCCGAACCCAACGGTCAAGCGCGGCTGGAGTGGGTTAAGGACTTTCAAATAGTAAATGGAGGACAGACTACCGCATCGATTTACCATGCCCTTAAGAAGGAGAAAATAAATGTGGATAATGTGGCGGTACAAATAAAGTTAACTGTATTGAAAGATTCAACTCGTGTAGCTGAGATCGTTCCACTCATATCACGATTTGCTAACAGTCAGAACAAGGTGAACGCGGCTGACTTTTCTGCAAACGGTCCCTTTCACCATCAACTCGAACAGCTGTCAAGAACAGTTTGGGCTCCGGCAACAACCGGCTTAGAGCGCGGAACACATTGGTATTACGAGCGTGCTAGAGGTTCTTACCCAGACGACAAAATACGGCAGGGTGCGGTCGCCAAGCAGCGTCTATGGGAGAATGAGAATCCGCCTCATCAGAAATTTTCAAAAACAGACTTGGCCAAGTTTGAAAATGCATGGGTCGGGCAACCGTATTTTGTTTGCCTTGGCGCCGAGAAAAATTTCATACGCCTCGCCGAGCGTATGGAGGAAGATGGCGAGCCGGTGGTGGACGAGAATTACTTCAGGTATCTGATCGCAAAGGCGCTATTGTTTCGCACAGCAGAGAAACTATTTTCATTGCAAGAGTTAGAGGGATATCGCGCCAATAGCGTCGCGTATTCCATAGCATGGCTAGTTGAAAAATCCGGCAAGCGGATTGATCTAGAACGTATTTGGCGGGAGCAGCGCATAAGTCCTGCGCTTTGCAATGCGCTCAAGTATGTTTTAGCCGCCGGTCATGAACACATTACCCGCCAAGGTGGGAACCCTGGTGAAATTTCGAAGCGGGAATCATGCTGGCAGGAATTCCGAGCAAAAGAACTGGATGTCCCGGGTGATTGGCATTCCGAGTTGGCTGAAAAAACCTTTGTCGCGTCGAACACGCAAGAAGAGGCATTAGCTACGGAGTGGGAAAGAATTCGGAATGAGTTTATCAGCGACCCTCGCACGATTGAAGAACTCGAAGCAGTGACTGGAAAAGTCTGGATGCGCACGCGCCGGGGTGATCCCGCCTATTTTTACGCTGAAAAATCATGGGAGCAGCTCCGTAATGAGAAACTGCAGGGTTCAAAACGCATGGGAATATCGACCTTGCGAGGTCTCGTCGAGTTGATGTCTGCTGCAGCTCACAAGTAAAAGGTTTCATTTGTTTTAAATTATCAAATCTTCAAAGATGGTATCAGATGGACGGTAACATTCAAGGACAAATCCGAGATATCGCTCAAAATTTTTCTAAGACAGTTCGATTAAAATAAAAACAACCGCGCTTTATCAAGCGCGGCTATCGCGTAAATTGATTGATCAGTATTTCGCTGCTTTAATTCATTTAAATCATCAGCCGGTTGTTTTTAATCTCTTGAGATTTCGCCGCAACAAGTACACTTCACAAACCTGCTTTGTAGGTTTACTGAATACAACTCAGAAAACGTTTTAACTAAGATTTCAAAATTCCTGTAATACAGTCGATGCAAAGACGTGTGTCGATGTAGTTGATATCGCGCAAAAGCGTTTAAAATGTCAACAAATGTCACTCCTTCACTTGCTACCGCATCGTCATTTAATAGACAGTCTAAATAATCCAAGTCTTCAAGAACCGAATCATAAATATTATCGCGGTTTTCGGTGGTCTCTTCGGTGGGAAAATTATTTGCACCGCCAGTATTGTTGGAATTCTCCGAATTATATAATTCGGAAAAATGTGACGGACAAATTGCTAAATAACTTGGAAAATTAAGGTCTGAAAATTCTTTTGCATCTTGCAATTTAATCTCTGAACCAACGCTACCGATCTCGGGAAACGCTTTAATATATTGGAGAATTTGATTACTTATTATATATTTGTAACGCTTAGTCTCTTCTGAAATCAACGTGTCAAACGGTTCATATTCTTCTTCGCTGGGATTTTTAGAATTTGCAACTTTAACGACCTCGTCGAGAATATCCGCGATTGTTGACGTGACTGAAAACATCACGGCGTCATCAACTAAGCGCGAATTGTGTTTGTTGTAAATAGATAATAAGTACTGAAATACTTTTTCAGATGCTATTGTGCCAAAATTATTATTTAAAATAATTTCGCGAGTGGTAGTTTTGGATAATTTAATTTCTTGATTTTCGCTCATATTTTGTGAAGTTTATAAACTTCGAAGATGCTATGAGCCGCGAATCATTTTTCCACTCAACCGTAAAGATTTTTGAAAAATATTTTCAGACCTATAACAGCAAGATTTTAGGATACTTTTTTATTTAATTTTACTAATTTTTTGTTCTGGTCACAATTCTCAAAAATTGAGCTATTCAACCCAGAACACGTCCATATTCACGTCATTGAGGATTCTACGAGTTCAATGATGTTCAGAGTTCGGAAAAATGATATTTTTGGGCGGAATCAACCCGTTCAAATCGTGACAACAAGCGCCGAAATCGCAGACTTGATTGCCGCCCACCCAATCCAACTTAAATTTACGCTCGTCAACCTCAGCGATTACCACCTACGGCGGGGATTGTTTACGTTCTTTGGCGGCGGTCCTAAAACTCAGGAATTGAAAACTGAACTCAACGCCATGGCCTCTCGATGACTATTTTCAGGAAAATCGCTCTGAGTTCACTAGTGAACAATTGTTATAATTCATTCATTTAATGTTTGGTAATTTAAGAACAAACTCATACAATAATGCTGAGCAAGCAAATCAGCGATTAACCTAAAATATCTACGGTCAATTTTGTGCAAAGAAGTGTGTCTATATAGTTCGTATCTTGCGAAGGCGCAAGCAAGGCTTGTGCTATTTTCAGAATTATTCTCACAAGCCATCAACAAAGCATCGATTTGTTTTAACTCTTTCAATGCTGAATTATAAATTCTTTTTCGGGCGGCGTTATCAGTGGTAATATTTGAATCGGATTTTGCGGTTGGAGTTTGCGCTTGCCAATTAAATATTTCCGAAAAATTTGACACGCACAATCCGAGAAGAGTGTGTGACTTAAGTGATTTAGACAATTCTGTTTTGTTGTTTGATTTAATTAATGAGTTTTTATTATCGGGGTGGAGGTTGTGGTAATCGATTAAATAACATATCAGCCTTGTTCTTTGATTAATTGCTTCGTTGTTCAGCAAACCATCGATAGTCATATCGCTTTTATTTTTGTTTTTTACAATATTCTTAAACGAATCCTGGCATGTTTTTGCTACCTTAGTCGTTACGTAAGACATTATTGCTTCATCGACTGATGGGGATTTGTGTTTGCTGTAAACTAATAGAAACTGTTTAAAAAGTTTATCTGCTAAACTGCCTCTAGAAATATTATTTTCAATAATCTCGGCGTAGGTGGTAGGGTTTGTAATCTCTGTGGCTAAATTATTCATGATTTTAAATTGTTGTTCTCGGTATAAATATTGTAATTAAAATATGCTTGGTTCAAAAACATCTGAGGAGGATGTGTTTTTATAAAGTGAGCGTCAGCAATTCTCAACCTCGTGGTTTGAAAACTGCTGTTCTAGATGTTTCTCGAGAATTTTAGAAAACACAGATGCGATATAATCTGTGTTAGCGAGGTTAATACTGTGGGATTTTGAATGATTGTACAAAATGTAGCGCGCATAACCTGATAACAAATCACCCCAATCTGCGCGAGTATTGCGATCCTCGTCCTCAAAGCAAAGCTGACACATTAAAGAGTAGTCGTCCTCAATTTTTTCAATTAACTTTTTTTGATAATTCTTTTTGGGTGATGATTTGGGTTGAAGGTCCCAGTTGAAAATTAAACTGTGTACTGAATCAGATATTTCGTGTGTTTTTATTGGGTTAATAAATAGGATGTATGGATCGGTAGTCATATCGCGCTCATTTGTAGGTCGGTTTTTGCGGTTCAATTTATAATACCTAACCAGTTGTTCGCTCATATCGCTGCGAAAATGTAACAATGCGCTTTTTAGCATTGATGTTATTGTTTCAAAGTCAGCATCTTGCTTATCTGAAAAATTGTAAACTCTTTCGAAAGTATCTGTTATCGTGTTTGCGACCAATTTGTGAATCGATTTATAAACGATTTCCGAACCGTATTTACGGTCAATGTCAATAAAACTGTGGAAAATGTTGTGAGCCGGTCGTGTTACGAAGTTATTGTTTAAAATTGCTTCGTGAAATTTCTGGGTGACAGGATTTTTTTTAATTGGTGAATTCATATATGTTTAATAAATTACAAAGATGCTATGAGCCGCGCGTGTTTTTTCAACTCAATTGCGAAGATTTTTCAAAAATCATTTTAGGCATTCATCAGCAAGATTTTAGGGCGTTTTTCGTTCTATTTTGACCACATTTTTATTCGGCTCGAACGATTCGAAACCAAGCTTGCGCCAGAATCGCAAAAGCCGAGATTCGTTGTCGGCGTTTTTCTCAAATCGCCAGTCGTTGTTTTTTCCTACTAAAACACACGGTTTTTCTGAAACGTGCGCGGTTATAACCTCATATTTTTGGCGCATCTCAGTTATTAATCTGGCAAATCGCTTGAAAGTTAACAAATGTGACTTTTTGGACTTTGCCAACAATATGTGCAAATGCCACGGTTGTTGTTCGCAAGCATTAATCAAGCAGGACTCGTTTTCATAAATAATTAAGTCTTGAAGGCGGTATTCGAATCTTCGAAAACATGGCCTGACCGAATATACTTTGTTGCCGTCAATTTTTGACCAAGCGGTGCGCCCTAGCTGTTCTTCCATGTCGCTGATCACGGCCTCGTAAGGTTGGACGACGTCTGAGAATCCTCTCATGTGTTGTTTTAATTTTGGCACATAATCTTGGTCGATGATTCGGTCAAAATTACTGCGCCCAAAATCGTCTTCATGGTAGCGGTAGAAATCGTGGATAAAGTTGATGCTGGTTTCGTCGAAAAGTAGTTCGCGGCGCGTCATAAAAAGATTTACACGCAGAACTGTGGGGAGCGCATTCAGCGCCGACTCTCGCCAAGGTGTGATGATCCCGTTGTCTGAACTGCTCGACTGTCCATGCCCTCGACTGTCCACGCCCTCGACTGTCCATGCCCTCGACTGTCCATGCCCTCGACTGTCCATGCCCTCGACTGTCCATGCCCTCGACTGTCCATGCCCTCGACTGTCCATGCCCTCGACTGTCCACGTCCTCGACCTGTC
>Ga0214917_10001462_pt1 | contig 30152 bp, 30 predicted proteins | sample LL_1208_BB_MetaG_FD_177983 | JGI IMG/M metagenome (GOLD analysis project Ga0214917, IMG submission 177983) | Freshwater microbial communities from Lake Lanier, Atlanta, Georgia, United States - LL_1208_BB | ecosystem: Environmental > Aquatic > Freshwater > Lake | place: USA: Georgia | collected... | reverse complement strand
GACCGCTGGTGATCGCCGGCGAGCTTTCCGAGGACGCTCCCCAAGGAGCGATCGTCGAGGTACGGCTCGTGGAGGAGGGGCAGGCCCCGGCTTGGCAGCAGGCTGAGGGAAGCGTCCGTGGACGGCACGTCGCGGCCACCCTGCCAGCGGCCGCCGGCGGTTGGCGACGGCTCGAGGTGCGGGTCGTGCACGGTGCCCGCGACATCGCCTCCGCGACGGTCCCGCACGTCGGCGTCGGCGAGTTGTTTGTGGTGGCCGGGCAGTCGAACTCCGCCAACTACGGCGCCGAACGGCAGACGCCGAAAACCGGCCGAGTCGCCACCTTCGACGGCAAGGCCTGGCGGATCGCGAACGACCCGCAGCCCGGCGGTACCGGCGGCGGCGGCAGTTTCATGCCTCCGCTCGGCGACGCGTTGGTCGAGCGGCTCGGCGTGCCCGTCGGCTTCATCGCCTGCGGCGTCGGCTCGTCGAGCGTGCGCGAGTGGCTTCCCGAGGGGGCGACGTTTCCCAATCCCCCCACGATCAAGGGCCGCGTCGTGCGTCTGCCCGACGGCACATGGGCGAGCAAAGGGCACATCTACGACCAATTCGTCGCCCGCATGAAGTCGGTCGGCCCGCAGGGCTTCCGCGCCGTGCTCTGGCACCAGGGCGAAAGCGACGCCAACCAGCCCGACCCGTCGTGCACGCTGCCGGGGGCCCTCTACCGCGAATACCTCGGCCGTCTGATCCGTGACTCGCGGCAGGCGATCGGCTGGGAGGCTCCCTGGTTCGTGGCGCTCGCCAGCTACCATGTGCCCGGCGACGAGGGAAGCGACGATATCCGCGCCGCGCAGGCCGCGGTCTGCCGTGACGGCCTCGCGATCGAAGGCCCGGACAGCGACGCGCTGAAGGGCCAACTCCGCGAGCGGAACGGCCAGGGCGTGCACTTCAGCGGCGCGGGGCTGCGCGAGCACGCCGCCCGGTGGGCCGAGAAGGTCATCCCCTGGATCGAGAAGCAGGGAACCGAGCCGCGCCCCACTGCCGGCGACCGCGGACCGACTTGACGGAGGGGACGCTGATCAGAGAAGCGGGTTTTCCAAGCGGACGCCGGGAAAGCGGCTGAAGTCGGCATCTGCGGATGCAACCGCCAGGCCGTGCTCCAGTGCCAATGCCGCCAGATGGGCGTCGGGAACATGCTCGGCACGAAGGCCGGAGGCCCCGAGCAAGCCGCCCAGAACTTCCCGATGGCGGGATGTCGGATGCGGCACCCAGGCGGCTTCGCACGCAAGCCAGGCATCCACCTGTCGCCACGCGGCGGACACGCTTACCGGGCGCTCGAACAGCCGATGGTTGCTCGTGAGCCTCACGAACGCCAGAAGGCTCGGCCACGGCAGGCCGAGGGGCACGGCGTCACTGAGCCGGTCGTCGAGCCAGACCCGAGCCCGCTCGTGCTGTGGAAACGACGTCGTGAACGCGTAGACGAGGATGTTCGCGTCGACCAGTCTCATCGGTGGTCTTCGCCCTCGGCCGCGGCGAGCGCTGCGGCGACGTCATCGACATTCGGAAGCCGGCACCGGCCCAAATCGACCGGTTGCGTCCGATAGGGAGTCGGTGGCCGCGACTCGAGCATCCCGGCAAGTCCCCGCCGCAGCGCTTCGTTCACCAGCTCCTTCAGCGGCTTGTCGAGCGCATGCCGCAACTGCTCGATCCGCGAGGCTACGTCCGCATCCAAAGAGAGAGTCGTTCGCATGCATCGAAGCATACGATGCGTGATGCCTTGATGTCAAACTTGAAAACTCACGCTCAATGTTCGCGAGTCTTCTTAAGACGGCCGCCGGCGACCGTGAATGAGCCGTGGTTTGGCCGTCCTGTCCAATGCCGATAAAAGGCTTGACATAAAGGCGAGAAATGGACCACTAGAAGGCCGATAAAACGGACACTACAAAGGTCCTCCGGGAGCAATAAAAGCTATTTTCCTAGGGTTTTGGACGAACTTGGCGAGCTTCTTCGCGGCGTGCCCGCGATTGCCATCGAGGGCCCCAAGGGGGTGGGGAAGACGGCTACTGCCGCACGGTTTGCGACCACCGTTCGCCGCCTCGACGTCCCCGCCGAGCGGGCGGTGGTTGCCGCAGACCCGCAGCTTGCTCTCGATGGCCGACGGCCGATCCTGATCGATGAGTGGCAGCGATCCCCGCCCGTGTGGGACGCCGTGAAACGTGCGGTGGACGACGGAGCCGAACCAGGCAGCTTCTTGTTGACAGGCTCGGCGACTCCCGGCGATGCCGCCACCCATTCAGGCGCCGGCCGGATCGTGACGCTCAGAATGCGACCGCTCTCCTTCTTCGAACGCCAACGGGAGCGGGCAACGGTGAGCGTGGCGGCGCTCCTGGAAGGTGGGCGGCCCGCCATCGAAGGGACGACCGACGTCGGCCTGCGAAATTATGTGGAGGAGATCGTCCATTCCGGGTTCCCAGGCTTTCGGGAAATGTCGGGCCGGCCGCTGCGGACCCAACTCGACGGCTACCTGACGCGGATCGTGGATGCCGACCTCGAAGAACTTGGCCTGCGGGTCCGTCGCCCGGAACTCGTTCGCCGGTGGCTGCGGGCGTATGCCGCCGCGACATCGACCACTGTTGCATACGAGACGATCCGGGACGCCGCCACCGGCGGCGAGGGCGACAAGCCGAGCAAGGGCAGCACCGCGCCCTACCGCGACGTGCTCGAACGGCTCTGGATCCTCGATGCCGTGCCGGCCTGGGCGCCGACCCGCAACCCGCTGGCGAGGCTCACGCATCCTCCGAAACACCACCTCGCCGACCCGGCGCTTGCAGCTCGGCTGCTCGGGGCCACGAGCGCGTCGGTCCTCGCCGGCGAGCCCGCGGAACGCCCCGGAAAAGGGCCGCTCGTCGGCAATCTCTTCGAATCGCTCGTGACGCTGTCGGTGCGCGTCTATTCTCAGGCGGCCGAGGCACGGATCGGGCACTTGCGAACGTTCGGCGGCGAGCGGGAAATCGACCTCGTCGTCGAGCGGGCCGATGGGCGGGAGCTCGCCGTTGAAGTCAAGCTCGGCGGCGTGGTCAAAGACGCCGACGTGAAGCATTGACCCCTTCCCGGTTTTCGTACCAGGGCTTATGAGAGAGTTGGGGAACAGTCCGCGTGGTGTGTCGGAGGGAGGGGCGTAGCCCCGACCGGAGACACACCACGCGACGCCGCCGGGAACGCCCCGGAGGCCGTATCGTCCAGCCCGGCGACGTAGGCCGCCGGGGTGATCCACTTGAGGCCGCCGTGCGGCCGCCTGTGGTTGTAGTCCATCCGCCACTCGTCGAGAACGACCCGGGCCTCCGGCAGGCTCAGGAACAACTCCCGGTCGAGCAGCTCGTCTCGAAGCCTGCCGTTGAAGCTCTCTACGTATCCGTTCTCCCACGGGCTCGCCTTCTGGATGTAGAGCGTGCGGACGCACGCCCTCGCCAGCCACGCCTGGATCTCCTTGGCGACGAACTCGGGCCCGTTGTCGCTACGAAGGTGCTCCGGTGCGCCACGCAGGGCGAACAGGTACTGCAGCGTCATGATCACGTCCCGGGCGGTGAACGAACGGGCGACCTCGATCGCCAGGCACTCCCTCGTGAACTCGTCGATCACCACGAGGATCCGCAGCTGCCTGCCGTCCTCGGTGCGCTCCGTCAGGAAGTCATAGCTCCACACATGGTTCCGATGCGTCGCCCGATGGCGAACGCACCCGTTGGCACTGCCACCCGGTAATCTCCGGCGTTTCCGCTGCTTTCGCGGCACTTGCATGTGCTCCTCCTTCCATATCCGATGCACCCGCTTGAAGTTCACGCGCCAGCCGCCGAACGCATCCGGGCCAGTCAGCACACGATGCACCCGGTCGCTCCCGTATCTCGGGAACGTCTCCACGATCTTCCGCATCACCTCGAGCAACTTGCGGTCGCCGTCCACCTTCCTGGGGCGGTGACGCTGCGTCCCCCGGTTCTGGCCGAGGACGCGACAGACCCTTCGTTCCGAGGCCTTCTCCTGCCCCAAGGCCCGCCGGACGGATTCCACCGTCCGGCGGCGACGCTCGGGGCACATCAGTTGACCTACGGCTCGCAAGCGTGTGGGCGGGCGGCTTCCTTCAGGATCAGCATGTCCAACGCCTGATCCGCCACCAGCTTCTTCAGCCGCGAGTTCTCCTTCTGGAGTTCCTGCAACTGCTTGGCCATCCTCGGGCCGTACTTCGTCCGCCAGCGGTAGTACGTCTGCTGGCTGATCCCCAGCCGTCGGCAGACATCGGGCACGTTCATGCCCTTCCCAAGGTCAACGTCAGCCTGCCGAAGCAAGCCCACGATCTGCTCTGCACTGCGTCGCTTCTTCATCCAAGAACCCTTTCAAGCCCCAGGCGGGGCACGAGGATTCTCTCACAAGACCTGGCTCAGGATTTGGGGAGGGTGTCACTGGTGTCGTTGCGATAATACCACACCAACCGGTTCTTCTGGTCCAATTGCTCAGCGGCTGAACGGATCGTCTCGAAGGAGGCTGTTGCGGTCCGCGGGGAGGCGGAGTTGCCGGTCACCCGGAAAACGGGTTGGTTGGCGTCAACCCAGACTCGCAGATCGATATCGCCAGCCATAATTTCAATCGCACCGTTGCGCAGCACAAGACGCTGGCTGAAGCGAACCGTGTCGAGCGCGGGCTCGAACCGGATACGCACCCTCCCCAGTTTCGGCAGCAGATGATTGGAATCAAACGCACCGACCTTGGCCACATAGAAAAGCAGATCGCCATTCGGCTCGACCCAGACGTTGGCCCCCACGTCGCCATTACCCAGCGGCATCGAACCGAATGAATTTTGGCTCGGCGAGTCCCAGATGACATCGCATTGGCTGACATCGCCGGCTTGAAGGAGGCCTAACGGCGCGAGCAGCAGGGCGAAGAGAACTGTGAATGCGTGTTTCATGAGGGTTGGTTTAATGGTTGATCGTTGCTTATTCGTTTCATGGGCGGGGCTCCTGGAAAGGTTGGGTCGAGGCGGCTTTGGATGCGATCAGTTGCACTGAGGGCATCACCTCCAGCACGACCGGTCCAATCAAGCCGGCGGGGTAGAGCGGCGAGTCCTTCGCAAAATAGTTCCACGTGCAAAACGTCTTGCGGCCTTTGGACGGGCGCGGCTGGCCTTTCACGAACCACTCCGGAAACCGGTCGAGCAATGTTCCCGCGTACGACGCCAATTTCGGCGACAATTTCGCCACGGGCGTTTTCCATTCCATGTCGGGCGGCTCTTGTTCATCGCCAATCAGCCGGTTGGCCCATGTGTTGGTCACGGCGATCTCCAACTCGTTCCGCCCCGGTTTTAGCGCACGGGTAATGTCGCGCGTGAACGGCCCGTACCAGCAAACCCCCAGCGCAACGCCGTTCACCGTGACCGACGCCAGATTGCCAACCTCGCCAAGATTGAGCACCCACCGGTTTCCTGCCACCAACAAATCCGCCGGCACCTCGATCGCCTTGCGATAGACCGCTGTTCCCGAAAAGTATTTGACGCCCGGATCGGCACTCTCGCTCCACGACGCCAGCTTCGGAAATGTAATCCGCTCCGGCGCGCCCATGCCAGGGGCAAAAGACACCTCCCACGCACCTTCAACCGGTAACGCACGGGGCGTGACGACTGCGACCGGCTGCCGTTTGCCGGAGCTGAAGAGAATCTCCCCGTTCACCGCTCGCGAAAAGAGCAACACCGGCTTTCCTCCGGCTGTGGGACAGAGTGTCCATGCCGGAGCGGCATTCTTCTCCGCGCCGAGCGCGATGTCCGTGGGATGCTCGCCCGGCTCGACAGGATTGCGGAAGATCACAAACAGCGACTGGCGCGCGCCGAGTGTCAGCGGCACTTCAATGTGCCCGGCATTGTCGCGCCAGAGCGGAGTCGGAAAATGCGAGCCATCCTCGGGATTCCAGATTTCGGGTTGTTTGCCCCGCACGCGAAACGACGGCGTGACTTGGCACGGTACCTTTGACGAATTGGCAAGGAAGAAGATCTCCGTGTCGCCATCGCGCCGCCCCGTGCTGAGAACGCTCGCGTTGCCGACCAAGCCGATGAGCGGAGTAAACCCGGATTTTTTGAGATACTCGGCCAGCGAACCGCCGAAAATCTTGCCGCCATCCCACAACTCGTCGGCGAGCCGACGCACTTCGTCGTCGCACGCGGGAAAGCCGCTCAAGCCGGGCGAGACGGATGGTTTCGGGCCGACGATCACTGCGCCGGCGTGGACGAGTTCCCGGAGTTTGCGAGCCACTTCCGGCAACATCTGCTCGCCCGGCGGCAACGCCAGAAACGGATACCGGCGTCCGCTCGGCAAAACCAGCTCGCGATTCTCGACGCGCACATCGCCGCGCAGCAACATCGTCCTCGTGATGGCGTCCGCGCCGGGCGGCGAAAAATCCAGCGAGAGAAAATCACCGATGCCTTCGCCGCGTTGGAGCATCGCCTGTGTGCGGCCGAGATATTGGAAGTAGGCTTTGCCCGGCTCCGCCCACGTCTGGTTGCGACCGAAATGTGTGCCCCATCCGCCCAGCGAATAACCGGGCTTGAACGCGTCACCGAACGGCTGATGCACCCAGGAGTGGAGCACCAAGCGGTTGACGCCGCCGGCGTACGTGCCATCGCCCGCTGTTTTCAGAAAGGCCGGGTCTTCGGTAAACATGCTGCCCAACGGCCGACCCGTGAACGCCTCCGCGCCGACGATCCTGCGCCCGGCAGCGCGCGCCGCCGGCACGATGCCCGCCTGGATGCCGCCTCCCCCGCCCGTCCAGAATTCGCCCATCGGAATCTGGGCTACCGCGGCGCCGTCCATCGTGTCGAACGGACCGCCGTACGGCTCGAAGTTCATCTGCACGCCGGACTCTTCCATCAGACGGGCGCCTTGCGCGAAACAGGCTTCGTGATAGAGCTGGCGCACCACGTCGTCGAAGTCCCATTTGAAGCGCCGGTTCTCGTCCTCGCTTCCGATGATGACCCGCCAAATTGTCCGTCGTGTGTTGCCTTCCTGAACCACTCGGCCATCCAACCCCGGCAATCGCGGCACGGGATCGTAGCCTTTGCGTTTCCGAAACTCCTCGCGGAACAGCGGCGTCCACGTTGCCGCGCCCGCTTCGTAGCTGTCGAGCGTGAGATGCCGGAATGTTTTCCCGAAATCCCCGCCGAGATGTTGCTGTAGTGGGCCGATCACCTGTTCGAAGTGGAACCGACACGCGGACGGACTCATCTTGTCGCATTCGAGCGCATCCTTCACATCTTCCGGACACGGTGCCGGTCTGCTGCCTGTCATGGCGTGACCAAACCGGTACACGATCCACGATCCTGGCGGCACCTCCCATGTCAGCCGACTCTCCTTGTCCATCCGTGCGCTCAAATCAACCACCGCCGATGCCGGGACATTGCTACCCGCCGGCACCGCCACCACCGCGATGTCCCGGTAATATTGGAGAACGACCGCCGGTTGCGGCAGCACACCGGCAAACTCCGCCGGTCCATTCACCGCCGTTGTCGAAAACACGAGTTTCTGCATCGACAGTTCCGGCGTAATCCACGGGCCGCCCGTCGCCGAGTAGCCGATGCAGTTGTGCATGCCCAACTCGAGGCCGAGCCGTTTCGCTTCGGCGGTCGCAAACTCGACCATCTCCCAGTATTTCGGGCTGCGGTAGGCGATCCCGGGCCAGGGCGGGTTCTCGATGCGACTTTCGAATGGCCTGAGTCCCGACGGCATGTTGAAGATGGTGGCGCCGCCGATGCCGGATGCTTTCATCGCCTCGAGATCCTTGGTGATGCCCTCGCGACTGACGTTCCCGCCCATCCAATGCCACCAGACATATGGCCGGACCGCAAGCGGCGGATTCTGGAAATCCTCCTCGATTGTGGCCGCCCTGAGCGCCGAACGGTCCCGCTCAATGCGCCAGCCCTTGCCCTTGGGATGCAGCCGCGGATCGGTCTCCTCGGGGGCATTGGTGGAAGGCGCGGCAAAGGCGCCAAGGGATGAGAGAAGGATCAGTGTGGCTGAGATTAAGCGGATTTTCATGACTGTTAAAATTGGGTGATCGTCACCGGACGCGCACCCTCCCCAGCTTCGGCAGCAGATGATTGGAATCAAACGCATCACCCTTGGCCACGTAGAAAAGCAGATCGCCATTCGGCTCAACCCAGACGTTGGCCCCCACATCGCCATTGCCCAGCGGCATGGAGCAAAAAGAATTCTGACTCGGCGAATCCCACACAACGTTGCAGGCATCAATCCCCTCTGCGGCGCCTTCCTGCGCGCCTGTGCGACACTGAACAGGCTTGAAACAAGCCCCATCACCGCCAACCCTGTAACCCCGGTCTTCATGCTTCCTGTCCTTCCTTGTTCACGTTTATTGGATTACCTTTATTTTTACCGGGCCAAGCAGGCCCGACACCATGTTGCCCCGGTATCCAGTCGGGATGGTGGTGTAATGATTGGCCAAGGTGTTGCAAACCAACACTTCGATCCGGTTCTCGCCGGGTTTTGGAGGATAGCGCGGTCAATGGCACTTTCGCAACCGTTGTCCGGTCGGTGAGTCGCATGTGGTCGCATGTGGGCCCAGGCTGGTCGCTGACGGGTGCGTGCCGGGCTGGTCGTCGCGGGGAATCCCAGGCTCCGGCACGCTTCGAAATGGTCTGTTTTTCGTGCTCGGCGCAGACCTTCTCCGGATCTGGGCATCAGTCGGCTTGTCGCGTCGGCCTCACAGCGAGTGGATGTCGATCGCGGGCAGCTCGTCGGGTGACGATTGAAAGACGTCGCGGTCGTCATGCGCCTGCACGAGCTCGCCCCAGTCGGTGGGCGGCCCGCGAGCGGGCGAGATCGGCGGCGGTGCTGCTTTACGCAGGCAAAGCCGTCGTGGCCTTTGCCCGCTTGCGAACCTCCGGTTCGAAGTGAGCCGGCTCCTGCCGGCCGTCTCCCCCGGCCCCGGCTTGGGTGTAAGGAGATGAGCCGGATGTCGCCGCCACACGCCGGGCACTGGAGCGGAAACTCCTCCCCCGCCCGCGCCATCAGCTTGGCCCAGGCAATCCGGGATGTGTCGTGGGAACGAGGCGTTGCATGGGTGCCGCAGCAATCATCGTGCCCAGCGTGGGCGTGCCCGCCGGTCGCCGCATCCCGCCGCTTGCCGACATTCCCGACGGCGAGCGCCGTGACGGCCGAGCGCAGCGGGTGGTTCGGCGCGAAGACTCCGTGATAGCGATGCCGGTGCCTCCGCGGCTGCGGGATGAGATCGGCGAGCCGGTCGAGGAACTCAAACGGCGCGAGTTCGATGACGCCGTTGGCCCCCGGCTGCGTCGACTTTCGCTTCCGCCCCGGGCCGACCCAGTTGGCCGCCTTGTGTCGGGGCATCACGTAGCGGATGCGAGCGATGCGGCCGTCGGCGCTGCGGATCACCGAGAGTCGCTCGAGTGCGAAGGGCGGCCGGGCGCAATACCGCAGGAGATGCTCGAGCGACTGAAAATAGCTTGGCACGTCGCGGTCGAGGAGGGTGATCCGCACACTCGCGTCGATCGAAAACCCGCTGTTCTCCCAGGCGAGCATGTCGGCGGCGGCCGCGTCGTCGAGCAGGCCGACCAACTCCGCGTCGAGCCAGGCCAGGAACGCCGCCTGCTCCGCATCTTTTGGCCGTTCCTCCGACTCTGGCGGCATCTCCCCCTTCGCGATCACGCGATGCACCCGCTGGAGCAGGGCCGTGGTGGCGGCGTCCGTCCACGCCACCTCGGCGAACTCGAGCGTGACATCGCCGCTGGCGGTCGCGGCGTCGTGACAGCCGAGGCAATTCGCGGCGAGGAAGGCTCGCGCCTGCTCGGGGAGCGGCTCGGCAGCGGCTCCCACGACGCCGGTCGCCGCGGCCATACAGCCGATCGCCAACAAGGCCGGCCAGCAGGCCCGGGCGCGTGTCCGCGAAAGAAACGTGTTCACGTCAGCAACTCCGCCATGCCGTGGCGGGCCTGGCAAAACCGGTCGCACTCGATGCCGAGCTGCCGCTGCATCGTGATGAAGAGATCGCCGAGGAGATATTTCTTGCCGCCGGGCTGCGGCGCGCCGGTGGCGAGAAACCGTCCGTGCTTGAAGCCGCCGCCGGCCACGAGCGTGGGGATGTTCAGGTTGGCATGCCGGCTGGCGTCGCCCATGCCGCTGCCCCACATCACGATCGTGCTTTCCAGGAGCGGCCGCCCCTCGGCGTCGGTCTTGCTCTTCAGCTGCTCGATGAATCGGGCGAACAGCCGCATGTGCTGCGTGTCCACCTTCACGAGTTCGGCGATCTTGACCGGGTCGTTGCCGTGATGCGACATCGAGTGATAGCTGAACTTCAGCATTTCGCCGTCGATCGTGAAGACCTCGCTCTCGCCGGGGAGCTGCAGCGAGAGCACGCGGCACGAGTCCGTCTGCAGGGCAATGGCCATCAGGTCCAGCATGATGGCCTCGCTTTCGAGCATCTGGTTCAGGGCCAGGGGATCCGCGTCGGGCAGCTGATAGTCCGGCACGGGCACGACGTCGTGCAGATGCTCGACCTGCTTGCCCATCCGCACCTCCACCTCGCGGACGGCGGTGAAATACTCGTCGAGCTTGGCCCGGTCGGCGGCGGTCACGCGCTGGCGCATCGCCTCGGCATCATCCCGCACGCGGTCGAGCGCGCTTTTGCCGCTCTGGAGCAGGTATTCGGTCCGCTGCCGGTCGGCGTCGGAAGCGAACATCTTCTTATAGAGCACGCTCGGCCGGTTGATGGCCGGCAGGGCCACGCCTCCCTCGCCGAAGCACATCGCCCTCCCCCCGATATTGTTCGGGCCGGCGGCGAGCACCAGCGAGGAAAACCTCGTCGTGCCGCCGATCTCCGCGGCGACACGCTGGTCGAGCGTCATGGCGCCGATGTCCTTGCCGCAGAGGAAGTTGGCCCAATTCTGATGGCCGCCGGCGGAGCGATGATCGAGGCCCGAGAACAGCGTGAAGTCGCTGCGATGACGGGCCAGCGGTTCGAGCAGGGGCGTGGTCTCATACTCGGGGCCGGGGGTCTTCGGGTAGATCGCCGGAGCATGGAGGCCGAGGTAGGTGCCGATGCACACCAGCCGCTTCGCCGGCGCAGCGGCCGGCATGCCGGACGCCGTATCGGCGGCGAGCCCGGCGGATGACGCCGGCAAGGAGAATGATTCGAGCATCGGCAGCGCGATGAGCGTGCCGGTGCCGCGGAGAAAATTGCGGCGGGACTGCATGCGGGGACGTTCCAAGGCTGCGCGGCGGGGGAGGCGAAGCAAGGCGGGACGACCAGACTCTTATCGACAATAGTGGCCGCAGTCGTGGCGGGCCACTGTACGATGGTCGGGGGTCGCCTCCGAATGCAGCCTCAGCGCAGCGCCTCGAACCAGCCTTCGGCGTGGGCCTTCAGGCCCTCGGCATTGAAGTGGACGGTGTCGCTCAGGAAGCCCTTGGCGAGAAACCCGTCGGTGACCGGCCCTGGAAAGACGCCGCGGACCCCCTTGATCACCAACTGCTGGCCGGCGACGACCGCCTGCTGGCGTTCGGCCGTGGCCTGCGGAGCGGGATGATACGAGGCGAACGCCACCCCCCAGGGCACCTGCCACCTCGCATCCGCCCGCGATTGGTTGATGGCCGAAGCGAGCGTCTCGGCGTAGACCGCAGGCGGCGTGCCGATCATCGAATCGGATTCCCCCTGATGCCAGAGCACCGCCCGGCAGCCGTTGGGCCCCACTATCTCGAGGGCCTTCTTGAGTCGCGGGTAACAGTCTCCCGTTGGCGCCCACTGCGACACCCGCGTGGAGCCCACCCCCACGCAGATGAATCCGACAGGCAGGCCGGTTTTCCCGGTGAGGAGATCGCCCAACAGCGGCCAGGGCGAGCCCCCGCCCCCTGAGGCCCCGGGCTGCGGATCGTCGGCATGCCGCCACTGGCCAGTCTGGAAGTCGCAGGTCGAAACGCAGTCGGCCTTGGCCGCCTGCCGGGGCTGGCCGTAGTTCGCGGAATTCGATTGGCCGGCGGTCACGAACACGTCTCCGATGCCGACCCGCTGCAGCGTCGCCGTCTGCACGGCCTGCCCGCCCTGCGTGACCCGAAACTCGAGTTCATACCATCCTGCCGGGAGGTCGAGGACTGCGGTGAACGAGCCCTTGACGCCCTTCAGCGGCGTCCATGCCTTTACCTCTTCGCGGCTGGTCTTATCGACCGCCCGCACTTCGACGGCGTCTCCCTCCGACGTGCACCGCGCCGGCACGCGGCCCTTGTTCTTCTTGTCGCGCTGGAACACCACCCGTTCCCCCGGGGCTTCGATCCGCAGGGCAGCCGCGGCGGGTTCGGCTTGCCGCTCCGCGACCGCGGCAGGTTCGGCCCGCAGTTCCACGGCCATGAGCATCGCCGCTCCGAGCAGGAGCCGAATGGTGATCCGTTGCATGGTGTTCATCGTTGGGCGGCCTTGGGCAGCCCGCTCTCCAGTGCGAACGCCAGCCGAGGATTCGAGCCCGACTTGATGACGGCCATGACCGTGCTGTCGGAGTGGAACCGGGCGGGCAACGTGTTTTCCAGGACTTCCTGCGGCGGCTGGTATGGAAAGACCTCGCGCTTCGCGGTGACGTACGACGCGAACTGCACGCGGTGCTCCCCGACCGTCACGGAGCCGGCGAACCGTCCATCCACGAGCGGCAGGGCGTCGGCGCTCTCGCCGCTCAGGGCGAGGAACAGCACTTCGCCCTTCGCGATCGGTCGGCCGTCGAGCGTGACGGTTCCCGCCACCGCGGCCCGCGGAGGATTCAGCCGCCCCGTACGCCGGCAGCCCATCAGCCCGCAAACGATTATCGCCGCGGCTGCCAACCCGCACGCGGGCATCCTGAAGGCTCTTGGGTTTCGCATCGCGAGTCCACCGCATGGAAACAAGGGTCAGAACTCATCGATCAGTTGGCCGTCGTCGCGAATGGCGAGCCTCGAGAGCGTCGTCATGTCGATCGACTCGTCGATGAAATGCACGGAGCCATCCGCGAACGCGGCCGACACCCCGCCGACATGAGCCGAGTTGAGCGGCGTGTTCGCCCCGGTGTACGCACAGACGCCGGCCGTGCAGTTGCCAAAAGGGAAGTCAAAACCCGCCTGCGGCGATCCGGCCGCCCACCCAGCGCCGCCGTTGGTCTTGTTGTTGATCGCGTATCGGATCGTGGTCGTTGAGCCGGCGCGATTTTGGATCCCCTTGACACTCCAGGCCGGGGGCGGCGATCTGCCTGCGCCGCCGAACGCGAATCCCGCCCTGCCGGCGTATCCGCTCGCCCGCCACGGCACCCGCTGGCCGGAATCGGTCAACAAGTAATCGCTTTGCTCCGAGATCATGAGCGTGGTGCTGGTGCCGTCTGTGAACGAACCGTAGGAAATTACGCCCGCCGGGATCAGTGCTCCTCCTCCGCTGACCCGGCCGCTGCCGCAGCAGCCGGGAAAGCCGATATCATTCACGCGGCACTTCTGCCAAAGGGCCGCATCTGCCTTCCATATCTCGGGCGCGGCTCCGGCGATGCCCGCATAGTGCGACACCATCACTCGCTTGTCGTTGGGCGGCGGTGAAAGAACGCCTTCGAACACGGGCAGCGGAGACGTCGGGCAGGCGTATGCCGGGATCACCGCATCCCCCAACGCACTGATGGTGGCCGCGTCTGCGCCGACGCCCGGAATGAAGTTAAGCTTCGAAAAGATCGCCGACTGCTCAATCATCGGCAGAACGTAAACCATCCACGAGACTCCCCAGCTGGGATCCACGCCAGTCCAATCGGACGGCAAGAAAGGGCGGAAAGGCCCTGCGGCTCCCGGCGGCAGCCGCCCCATCGCCTGCGTGAACGACTGAACGCCTTGGCCGAGCTGCCGTAGGTTGCCCGCGCATTGCGATCGCCGGGCGCTCTCACGAACCAACTGCACGGCCGGCAGCAGAAGCCCGACCAACAATCCGACGATCGCGATCACGACGAGCAACTCGACGAGCGTGAGACCGCGGCGCACATTGTGTTTCATGGTTCGATGGCAACTCATGGCAGCAGATTGGGAATCTGCCGAATGGTCACCCCTCCAGGCGGCCAGCCTGCGCCTGCTTTCGGCGGCGGATGCTATAGGCGACGGCCACGATGCCGATGCCCGCAAGAGCCATCGCCCCGGGTTCGGGGACGACGATCACGTTCATCGTGAGCGTCAGGTCGCGCGTGTTGGCTGCGCCGGACAGGTTCTGCTGGTCGCGGAACTTGAGCGTGTAGACGCCCTGATAGGTGCCCTGATCAAGCGATCCCGGCGTCAGCACGCTCGCGGTGTAGGCGTTCGACGTGCCGGCGGTGAGATTGGCGAAGTTCGCCAGCGTCGTGCCGAAGATGTCCGTGCCGCTGGTGAAGATGACGTCGTAGAAGGCGAGGCCGGCCGTGTCGGCTGCCAGGAACCCGCCCGAGGCGATGTTCCAGAGATCGAAGCCGAGCGAGCCGTTGCCGCCGCCTCCCCCCGTCCAGGTGCCGTTGTCGTAGGTGCCGAAGTCGAGGGAGAGCGACGCGGTGTCGGTGGAGTTGAAGCTGGCGAGCGAGTGGTTGAGCACGTTGACGCTCACCGTGCCGGTGGCGGTGGTCGCCCCGAAGGCGGTCGGGGCCGTGATGCCGAACGTGCCCGTCTGGCCCGCGCCCACCGCCGTACCGGTGAAGACGAGGCCGGAAATAGAGCCGCTCGAGCCGCCGGCGAGGGCCGTGCCGCTCGACGCGCCGGCCAGATTGGCCGACAATGAGCCCGACGAGAAACCGAGCGACGCTCCCCCGGAAAGCGCGGAGTTGGCCACCGTGTAGGTGAAAGCCGCCGAGCCGCCGGTGATGATCGAGACCACGGGATTGTTCACGGTCACCGCTCCGAGAACGGCCCGTTGCTGGTAGTCAACCGACGTCGCCGACGAGATCAGCTGATAGGCCGCGCTCGCGCCGATGACGCTTGCAAACGACCCGGAGACCGACTGAGCCGAGAGTACGCGGTAGAGGCCGGCGGTCGATCCGCTCCCGGCGAGGTCGAGCGTGCCGTTCGTGAGCGTCATCGTGCCGGTGGCAGACGTCAGTGGCGCCGCCGCCGTGCTCGTGGCGGTGAGCCGCAGCGTGCCGCCGGCGGAGCCGAAGGTCAGGCCGGCAATCGAGTCGGTGAAGCCGTTCATGTTCAGCGTGCCCTGCGACGAGGCGTCGCCCAGTGTCACGACCGACGCGTTCGGGATGGCGTTGTTGATGCCGAGGGTCAGCGTGCCCGAGTTGAACACGATGGTCGGACCGTTGTAGGTGTTGGTGTTGGAGAGCGTGACAGTCGCGGCGTCGACGAAGAGGTCGCTCGCGCCGGGCGTGGCACCGCTGATCACGCCCGTGACGTCGAACGCGCCGCCCGTGAGCCGCAGGACGCTGTTGTCTTTCGACAGATTGCCGGAAAGGGTGAGCAGGCCGCCGCCGGAGTTCCTGATCGTGCCGGTGCCGCTCCCCGCCGTCACAGTCACGTTCTTCGAGAACGTGGTGGCTCCGCCGGTGTAGGTGAGGCCGGCACCGCCATTGATCGTCACCGCAGACGTACCCTGGAGGGCCGACGTGCCGCCGACAGAAAGGATGCCCGCGGAGATCGTCGTCAGGCCGGTGTAGGAGTTGGAGCCCGAAAGCGTGAGCGTGCCGGAGCCGAGCTTCGTCAGGCCGAGGGCATTCAAGCCGCCGTTGGGATTGGAGACGTTCGATGCGTACGTAAACGTGGTGCCCGTGGTGTCGATGCCGATTGACGAGCCGGGCAGAAAGCCGGTCGAACCCGTTCCGAGGCCGCGCAGCGTGTCGAGGTTTGCGGCCGTGAAGGCCGACGATCCGTACACGGCGAAACCGGAGGTGGCGCCAGAGTTGGTTGTCAGCCTGTTGGCCGTCCATTGCGCCGTCGTGCCGCCGTAGAGAGCCGCCGTGGAAGAAAAGATCAGCGTGCCGGCGGCCACCGATGTCGGGCCCGCGTAGTTGTTGGTGCCCGAGAGCGTGAGGGTGCCGGAGCCGCGCTTGCTCACGCCGCCCGTGTTGGGCGTATTAAGGGTGGTGTTGCTCGAAGAGAGCAGGTTCACGCTCACTGTGATGTCGAAGCCATTGGTGTCAAAGATCGCGTCGCCACCCGCTATGAAAGCTCGGTTCTTCAAGCCCCCGGGGTTTGAGTTTCCGCCGTATAACTGGATGAAGTTGTTGGTGCTGGAAAGGGCTCGGATGGTGGCGCCATCGAATGTCATGACCGCTTGATTTGTGGCGGTCTGCTCGTGGTCGGCGATTTTGAAATAGCTCGTCGACATCGTGCCGCCACTGAGCAGCACCGAGAACGTCACAGTCGAACCATTCGAGCCGGTGGTCCCGTAGGTGCCGTCGACGCCGTTCGTGGCGGTCACGACGCCCGACAACAGTTGGAGCATGCCCCAGTCATTGCTGGTGGGATTGGACGTGATCCGGTTCGTGGTAAACGTGCCGCCTGCTATCGTCAGGACCGAACGCCCGATCCGCGTGTCGCCGGTGACCGCGACATTGGAATTGACGATCGTTCTGGGGAAGGTGGTGGAAAAGTACGGCGGGGCGTTTGCACTCGATCCTTGGACGATGAAGGTCGTCGCGTTGAGCGAACCACCCTGCAGGCTGTACCAGCGATTGGTGCTGTTGCCGAAATTGACCGTTCCCGACGTGATCGTGCCGTCAATCGTGATCGTGCCCGTCGTAGTGGACGATGTACCGCCTGTGACGAACGTGGCATTTCTCGATGTGCCATTGACCCAGGTCGAGCCAGCGCCGCTCCAGTTGGCAGACGTCGTGTTCCATGTCCCGTCGCCGTTATTGGCGGAAACGTTCCAACTGTAGTTCGACTGGGCGCAAGCCGGACTCGCGGCCGACAAGACCACCGCGCCGGCGAATGCGACGGCGATCCATGGGCGTCGCCTGCAGCAGAAACCGACAGGCATCGACATGATTTTTGACAACGCGTTCATGGTTTTGACCCTGCGACTTCGTGGGAGCACGACCCGCCCCGCAAAAAACCCGTAACTGCATCAGCCTGAAGAAAAGGTAGCTCTGATCGGTACGCGACACCACTGTACGAAGGTCGGGACACTGGCGATTCTTCCGGCGAGCGGCACCGCCCCCCTGTACGAAAGTATGGCCGCTCTCGCGAATCCCCGATGAGACGAGGCCCGCGTTTGAGTAGGCTGAGACCAATCCACCGCACGATCTACAAGGAGAGTTCATGAGCCAACACCACCTTTTGCTCGCCATCGCGTTCGCCGCGGCGGTGCTGCCGACGCCGCGCCTGGCGGCCCAGCCGGCGGCGATCGCCCCGGCGGTCGAGCCCGACCAGCGGCTTCAGTCCCAGGGGAAGGACTGGCGGTTTGACCGAGCGAAGGTCGACCGCACGGCCGGCGGCCCGAAGCTGCCGCGAGTGCTCTTGATCGGCGACTCGATTCTCAACGGCTACCAGGCCGCGGTCTTGAAGGCCTTCGAGGGCAAGGCCCACATCGATGCCTGGGTCAATCCCCACTGGCAGTCGCAACGCACGAACGAACTTCTCGCCGACGTGCTCGCGCACGGCCCATATGACGTCGTCCACTTCAACATCGGCCTGCACGGTTGGCCGAGGGGCCGGATCAAGGATGGTACTTTCGAGCCGCTCACCAAGGCCTACGTGGAGGTACTGAAGACGAAGCTGCCGCCAGCGAAGCTGATCTGGGCGAGCAGCACGCCGGTGACCGTGAAGGGGAAACCGATTGAACTCGATCCGGTAATCAACGCCACGATCGTCGATCACAACCGGATGGCCGCGAACGTCATGCGGGAGATGAACGTGCCGGTGAACGATCTCTACGCCGTGCTCGTCAACCGCCGCGATCTCGCCCTCGGCGACGGCTTTCACTGGAAGCCCGAGGGCTATGACCTGCTCGCCCGGGAGGTCGTCGCCGCGGTCGAGGGGGCCTTGCCCGCTGCAAAGTGAATCATGTCCGATGGCGCCAGTAACCGGGGCGGCGATGAGCCCTTCGCCGCTCGGGCCACACGAGCGGGCCGCAGCCAAGCTCGTTTTTCACATCGAGGCCGAGATGCCACGTTCCTCGATCGTTCGGGCGAGATCGCCCAATCCGAACGGTTTTCGCTGACGCTCTCCGGCGGGTGCCGCATCGATCTCGAACGCAAGGTCGCCTTCGCCTGAGCGGGGCGGGCATCGCCACTCCGCCGTGCGTCTGACCAAAAATCGGAGTAGATTCGGTGGCTTTCACTTGTTGTTCGAAGATACAATGTGTTCGGCAGTTTTGTGCTGCTTCTCGCCTTGGAGGACGGCTGCGTGTCGGTGCTTGACCAAGCGATCGATTTGATTGGCCGCCTGACCCGGGGCGAGAAGGCTCGGCTCGTGCGGGACATCGTTTCGCAGCTGGATGAGAGCTTTCCAGGAATCGACTGCCAGCCCGGTGTGTGCGGCGGGGAGCCGTGCATCGTTCGCACGAGAATCCCTGTTTGGTTGCTGGTTCAGACGCGTCGGCTGGGAGCCAGCGAGGCTGAAATTCTTCAAGCCTACCCAACGCTTCGCGCCCAGGATCTGGTGGAGGCCTGGGCCTACTGGCACGCTCATCCGAACGAAATCGAGCGGCAGATTCAAGCAAACGAGGCAGCCTGACAGACGGCGCTCCATGGCGGACCTCTACACGAACGAGAACTTTCCATTGCCGGCGGCCCAGGAACTCCGTCGCCTCGGGCATGACGTGTTGACCGTCCAGGAAAGCGGGCTCGGCAGCCAGGCGATCGCCGATGAATCTGTCCTGCGGTTTGCCATCAGCCAACGCCGTGCCGTAGTCACTCTGAATCGCCGCCACTTCGTGCGGCTTCACGAAGAGAACCCGAGCCATCACGGCATCATCGTATGCACTGCCGACAGAGACTTTGTCGGTCTTGCATCTCGCGTGGACATGGTGATTCGCAGCAAAAGCGGTCTTGAAGGGCAACTCGCCCGGGTCAACCGTGGGGGCTGAGAACGGGCCCCGGCTACGGCCCGCTCGTGAATCATGCCCGGCTGCGCCAGTAAACCTCTATCCGCTCGACGGCGGCTGCGATGGCATCGACAGCCATCAGTATTCCGCACGCAGGTCTGCCCATGCAGCGAGTAGACCCGCGGGCTAGCGGGCGAAGAGCCGACGTGCGCGAACGGATCTGGATCGTCGATCCCGTGCCGGCACGGGTGACGCCGGGCAGTTGCTCCCGGGACTGCCTCTTTGTACACTTTCACTATGTCTTCCGCGCCGCGATACCTGCCGCACTATTCGGTCGCCGACTATCTCAGCTGGGAGGGCGACTGGGAGCTTTGGAACGGCACGGCGGTGGCGATGAGCCCTTCGCCGCTCGGGCCACACGAGCGGGCCGCAGCCAAGCTCGTTTTTCAAATCGAGTCGTGCCTGCAGACACACGGCTGCACGTGTTCCACGTACGCAGGACTCGACTGGATCGTCAGCGACGATACGGTCGTGCGGCCGGACGTGATGGTGGTCTGCGGCAGTCAGCCGGGACGACACCTCGAACGACCACCGGCCCTGGCCATCGAGATTCTGAGCGATGCGACGGCTGAAAAGGACCGGAACGCGAAGCGAAGCCTCTATGAACTGGCGGGTGTCGGCCACTATCTCCTGATCGACCCGGCCGCGAAGACGATCGAGTGGCTGGAACTGGGCCGCGATGCCACGTTCCTCGACCGTTCGGGTGAGATCGCCCAAGCCGAACGGTTTTCGCTGACGCTCGCCGACGGGTGTCGCATCGATCTCGACCGCCGGATCACCTTCGCCTGAGCGGGGCGGGCATCGCCGCTCCGCCGTGCGTCTGGTTGTCCGTGGCCCACTCCCAGAATTCACGCGGCGTGACGATTCTTGCCGTTGCGAATCGCTTCACCACGAGGAGGTCCTTGTCGCCCGTGACGATCAGGTCCACGCGCCCCGGATCGACGAGGCCGAGCAGCATCTCGTCCGCGGGGTCGCGGCAGGTTCCGGCCTTCACGGCCACCGGCTCGAGAACCTCGGCGTTCCCCCGGAGGAAGCTGACGTATTCGTCGGCGATCGCCCGCGGCAGCCGCAGCTTTCCGACCAGCTTCCGCGAGACCTCGGCCAAGAGCCCGGCGCACGTGACCGCCTGGTGTCGCTCGAGGCACAGTTCCACGACCGCTTCGCACAGGCCGCGGGATGCCACCGCCGCGATCACCACGTTGGCACCGCGTGGCCGCCCCTTCGCCGCCCGCCATGCTAAGCCAGAGGCTAGGCTGCCACTATTTGCATCTGGGTTACGAATATCGTAACCTTGATGCAACTATGAAGTCCTTGGTCGAACGTGTGATGAGCCTCGAACCGCCGGGGGGCGTTTTTGACACCACGGTCGTCACAAACCTGTTCCCCGAAGCATCCGCAGGCGCCCGGAAGCTGCTGGTGCACAGGGCTTGCGCCGCCGGAGACATCGTCCGATTGAAACCCGGGCTGTTCCTGCTGCGGCGGGAATATCGAAAGACCGAGCTCCACCCGTTCGCGATCGCCGCCATGCTCCACGCGCCGTCGCATGTCAGCCTCGAGTCGGCGCTGGCCCACCACGGGCTGATTCCTGAGGCGGTGCAGCAGGTCAGTAGCGTCACGGCAGACCGAGGCCGGTCGTTTCGGACGCCGATCGGCCTGTATGCGTTTCGCCGCGTCCCCGCACGTGATCCGCGAGCCGGCGTCGAGGCCGTGCAGCTTGGCCGACGCGACTGGGCGTTCATCGCGACCCCGCTGCGGGCACTCGCGGACCTCCTCTATCTCAATCGGTCGGTTTCGTGGCCAAAGGACGGCATGCATTACGTGGTCGATTCGCTGCGGATCGAGCCGGATGACCTTGCCGGCGTATCTGCTGCGGCGTTGCCCGAGATCTGCCACAGCATCCGCAGCCGTCGCGTCGTCGCCTACCTCGAGAACCTCGCGCGGGAGGTGCAACTTGCTGCGTGACACGCTTGCGGCCCGGATTCGGGAATACCGCCCGGCCAATGCGATCGAACAGGAGAACGTGCTGCAGGAACTGCTGCAGCACTTCGTGCTCGCCAGCCTGTCGCGTTCGGGCTTGTTCGCCGAGGCGATCTTCCACGGGGGCACCTGCCTGCGCATCGTGCACGGGATCAACCGCTTTTCGGAGGACCTCGATTTCCTGCTGAAGCGACCCGACCCGGGCTTTCGCTGGGGCAATCATCTCGCGCAGGTCGTCGACGACTGCCATCTCGAGGGATTGCGGTTCGAGGTGCTCGACAAGAGCGAGGCCGTCGGGGCGGTCCGGAAGGCGTTTCTCAAGACCGACTCGATCGGAGCCTTGCTATCAGTCGAACTTCCTTTCCACCGACTTGCGGGCCGAAAGATCCGCATCAAACTCGAGGTCGATACGAACCCGCCGGCCGGCTCCGCGTTCGAAACCTCCTATCTCGCGTTTCCGAACACGGCCGTCATCACCACGCAATCGCTTCCATCCGGCTTTGCGATGAAGTCGCATGCCCTCCTCTGCCGGGAGTACGTCAAGGGCCGCGATTGGTACGACTTCGTCTGGTATGTCACGCGACGCATCGCGCCCGATCTCCCGCTGCTCGCAGCTGCGGTCGCCCAGCAGGGGCCGTGGAAGGGCCAGGCTCTCGAGCTTTCTCCCGGCTGGCTGCTCGATACCCTCGCGGCGAAGATCGATGCCATCGACTGGCCGGCGGCACGCGAGGACGTGCGGCGGTTTGTTCCTGCCGGAGACCAGCAGGGAGTGGATGCGTGGAGCAAGGAATTCTTTCGCTTCCATCTTGGCCGCTTGGCCGAGACTCTCTCCGATCAGAAACATCGCGCGACCGGCCCGTCACCGCCCGGCGGGAGGTGAGGTCTTCAGAAGGCCGAGGTCGAATCCCTTGGCGACGGCGCTGGCCCGGTCGAACGCGCCGAGCTTCTCGAGGATCAGCGTCACGTGCCATTTCACGGTGCGCTCGGTGATGGAGAGCTTGCGGCCGATGGTGGCGTTCGTGAAGCCCTCCCGCATGAGCACGAGCACCTCGAGTTCACGGGGGGTGAGCGGCCCGTCGTCTGACGCCGGCTGGATGGCGGCGATGCCCTTGTAGATGCCGGTGCGGCCGCCGTGCACGTCGCGGATCGCCGCCATGATCTCGCGGTGGTCCACGTTCTTCGAGATGAAGCCGCTGGCGCCGATGTCGATCGCCCGGGCGGCGTCGTCGGCCGAATCCGACGACGTCAGCACGATCACGTGGGCCTCCGGCTTCATCCGCCGCATCCGGTTGAGCACCTCGAAACCATCCATGCCCGGAAGGGTCAGATCGAGCAGGCAGACGTCGGGACGGCATGCCTCGAACATCTCGAGCGCCGCCTCACCGGTGCCCGCCATCCCGACGACCTCGAAGTCTTTCTGCCGCTTGAGCAGGTTCGAGAGCCCCGCGCGGAGCACGGGATGGTCGTCGATGAGCAGGATGCGGATCTTCATTGGGGGCGGTCGTCGCGGGCATCGGTTGGAAAGACTGCTATTCAATCCGTTTCGTGGCCGGACAACGACACTGGACCTTCGTACGGGGGTGCGACGGCTGAGGCGGCCTCCGGCCCGGCCGTCGGCACGATCACGGTGACCGACGTCCCGCCGCCCGGAGGGTTCGCGATCGCGAACGTGCCCTCGAGTTGCATCGCCCGCTCCCGCATCCCCTCGATGCCGAAGTGATCACCCAGGATCGAATCGCGGCTACCCGGCGCAAACCCGTGGCCGTCGTCCTGCACCCGGAGCACGATCGTGCCGGCGGGCGCATCGTGACGCAGCGAGAGCGTGATCGTATTGGCTTCGGCGTGCCGCAGCGCGTTGAGGAGCGCCTCCTGCGCGATGAGCAGGAGGTTGCCCGCCACGAACTCCGGCACCGGCGGCAGCGTCTCGTCGACGTCGATCGCCACGCTGCGGCCGTATTCGTGCCCGAGCTTCACGGCGAGCTGGGCGACGGCGTGGGGCAGAGGCCGATCCCGCGGGGTCGTGGCCTTGAGCGCCCATACCGTGCCGCGAAGCTGCTGCACCGCGTGCCCCACCATCCGCTCCACCATGTCGAGCGCCTCGGGCGCGTCGTGCGAGACCCGACCATCCTCCTCGCGACAGGTTGCCAGCTGGTAGCCGATGCCAGTGACCGTCTGGAGAACGGTGTCGTGGAGGTTTGCCGCGAGGCGGCTCCGTTCGCGCAGGGTCGCCTGAAACTCGACGTCGGCCTCGCGGCGCCGCTGCTGCTCGGCCGCCAATTGCAGCGTGAGCACGGTACCCCGCTGCCTGAGCCGGAGGCTCCAAGCGGCCGTCGCCGCGAGCACGGCCGCGAGGACGCCGGCCGCGAACGCCAGCCGCCGCGCCGTCCACCACGACGGCTCCCGCACCACGAGCAGGTCGGCCGGCGAACGCAGGAGAATCTCGACATCGCCGGTGTCGACGTTGGCATCGGTGAGCACCAGATCGGCCGGCCCGGCCATGTCGAGCTGCGCGACCCCCGTCACCGCGACCTCGCTCCCGATGGCCGGCGGCTCGACCGGATCGCCGGACGCCGTCGTGTCGTCCGGGAGCCTGGCGGTCGTCATCGTCTCGCCGTCGGAGAGGGTGAACGACCAGCCCTGCACCGTCCGCTGCCGCTCGACCACCTTGGCGGGAAACGTCACGAGCACCCCGGCGTAGTTCGAGGGCTCGGCGATCCTGCCCTCCTTCGACGACCAACTCAGCAACTCGGCGATCTTCTTCGGAGCGATCCGGGCGGGCAGTGGCGGCGATTCATGGCCGATCTGTTTCACGATGCCTTCCGCGATGCCCGCAATGTTGCGGGTGGTGTCGATGAATCCAGCCACCCGCACCCTGTCGCCCGGCACCAGGTTCGGGCCGACCGGCGCCTCGACCCGCACCCCCACGAGGCCGTCTTGCAGATAACCATACTGCCCCGGCTCCCAGCAGGTGACGACACCCTCCGTCTGGATGCGGCGGCGTGGCAGCGGATCGGGGCGGTAGCGGGCGAGTGACGCCAACGCCACTCGCGGTGCATCGAACGGTGAGGAGAGGGCAGGCTCCAACACCTTGATATCGCCGACATTCGCCAGCCGGAGGTTCGGTGCGATGAATTCGCCTCGGCTGTTGCGCGTGGCGCCGGCGATGGCGACGACCCGGATGCGGGAGTCGATCAGGGAATCGGGCCGCTTGGGCATCAGGATCTTGTCGATCGTGAGCAGGCAGCGCCGCGAGGCGACGTCGAGCACGAGCATCCAGTTGGCTCGGTTATCGCGGCAGCCCTGCACGATGACCTGCTCGGATTCACCGATTTCAATCCGCAGGGCGTTGTCAGCGCCGAGGAAAAGCCGGCCCAGGTCGGCCCGCAGCGGCTTGGGCACCGGCTCTTGACCCATGATGCGGATCTCCCGCGCCCGGACCGTGGGCGCATAGCCGCCGGCAAAGGCGACGCCCGTGACCTCCACCAGCATGCCCGGCTCGAGCGAGCGGGTCGCGCCGTCCGCCGTTGTGCCTGGAATACGGCCGTCGTCGTGCGGCAGCGGCCACACGACCCAGATCGCCCGATCACCATCCTGGATCACGACGGCGTCGGCGGCGAGCGTGACGATGCCCCGGGTACGGACCAGGACCTCGGCCGCCAGTTGCTGGCCGGAGAGCGCGAGCACGTCTGAGATTGGCATCAACGCCGGAGCTTCGTTCCGTGTCTCCGTCTCGCCGGCGGCTGCGAAGGGCACCCAGGCACCGCTCGCCACGAGGCAGAACCACGCGACGCATCTCCGGCCGGCTGTGATCCGATGCATGGCATGTGACTCCCCCTCGAGCATAACCGTGCAGCTCCGCGAGCGATCCCTCCACGGTAGGCTGCCGTGATCCTTGCCGCAACCAGCAGGCCGCCGGTGCCGCGGACCTCGCGTCCGGCAGCGGTCAGAGGCTGTGGATGTCGATCGCAGGCGGCTCGTCGGGTGACGCCTGAAAGACGTCGCGGTCGTCGTGCACCCGCACGAGCTCGCCCCGAATCACCGGCTGCGAAAAGCCGTCACGGCACTCGCGATCGGCAACGTCGGCAAGCGGGAGAAGGCCAGGATGGCTTCGCCCGCGTGAAGTGAGCCCCTCACGCATCCTGGCGAACCGCTCGAGCCACCACCAGTCTCGCCGGCCCGGGGACCGCACACCGACTGCAGCGAGCTTGTCCAGGCTCATGACGACCGCGAAGCGGTTCAGGTGTCGCCCGATGAGCTGCCCGTGCTCGACATCCACAGCCTCTGATCGGTGCCGGACGCGAGGCATCAAGGCCCCGGACAGGCGACCCGGGAGATGGTCTGCGCCGAGGCGAGAAAATCGCCACTCCGGCGGGGAGGGCAGCCGTTCCGGGTGCCGCTGATTGGGTGCCGGAAAACGCGGCACCAGCCTCACCAGCCGCTCATCGGCTCGGAAATGCCTGCGGACATGGTTGCGGAAGTGCCATTGGCCGGACTAGCCTTTTTACAACCCGACCATGACTCCATCCCCAGACATTCGCTGGCAGCAGCGGCTGCAGAACTTCGAGCGGGCGCTCGCGTTGCTGTCAGAGGCGATGGAAGGCGGACCGGCCGCACTCAACCAGCTCGAGAAGGAGGGCGCGGTGCAGCGGTTTGAATACACCCTGGAACTCGCATGGAAGACGCTCAAGGATTACCTCGAGGCAAGTGGGATCGTTCTCAACGCCATCACCCCGCGCCAGGTGATCAAGGACGCGTTTGCCGCCAGGATTCTTGCCGACGGCCAGACCTGGATCGACCTGATCGATCATCGCAATTTGCTTTCACACACGTATGACCCGGTGAACTTCGAAGAGGCCGTCAAAGCAATTCATGACCGTTATCTGACGGCGCTCTGTCAGGCTCGAGATCTCTTGGCAAGCAAGAGGGACGGATGAGCCGCCCACACCTCACGGACCACGAATTGGAGCTCGTTCGCAGCGTCTTCAGGCGGCACCCCCATCTGGAGGGCGTGATCCTCTTCGGGTCGCGTGCCCTGGGCACGCATGCGACACAGTCGGACGTCGACCTGGCGATCACCGGCGATGTGCCGCCACTGGAGGCCGAGGCCATCGCGGGTGAACTCGACGAGTTACCGTTGCCGTACCGCTTCGAGGTGCAGCCTCTCGGTCGCATCACCCACCCACCGCTTCGGGCTCACATCGAGCGGGTCGGCATCAGCATTTATCCGGCCGCCTGATCATCCGGGCCGGAAGCTGATTCATTTCGGCCGCATACGCATGTGCGCACACCACAACCACTCTTGCAGCCCCTGATAGCCTCGGCCGGTGGACCTTATCCATCGGCAACGGAGGCGGTTCATGGGACGTGGCGTGGATCGGAAGAAGCTGGCGGAGTGGCAGCGGCGGCTGGCTCGCCATGAGCGGACGGGCCTGACGGCCGTGGAGTTCTGGAAGCGCGAGCGGGTGTCCGTCGCGCTCCTGAAGTACTGGCGGCGGCAGGTAGAGCTCGCGGCACTGCGGCTCCGCACGCAGCGCCTCTTTCCGGCGCGTACACTTCGATGATATCATGACGGCATGGGTAATAGTATCAAGCCGCGCTCCGCAGGCCGTCCGCCCGGTGCCCGATCTGCGCGCCGATCTCCCGCATCCGGAACATTTGTATTGCGTCTCGATGCCCGGCTCCATGACCTGCTTCGGCAGGATGCCCTGACGGCAGGCGTTTCACTCAACGAATGGTGCGGCCGCATACTGGCGGCCCCTGGCACCTGCGGGGTCGCCGCGTCGGAGGTCGTCCTGTCGATCCGATCGTGGCTCGGAGATGATCTTGAGGGGATCGTGCTCCACGGGTCGTTCGCCCGTGATGATCTCTCCACCGCGTCGGACGTCGATCTGCTCGCCGTGGTCGGTCCGGGCAGGCCGATCACTCGGGCGCTGTACCGCGAGTGGGAGGAGAGAGAGCGGGCCTGGGATGGCCGCGAAGTCGACCTCCATTTCGTGCATCTGCCCACGGCAGACGATCGGGTGTCCGGGATTTGGGCGGAAGCCGCCGTCTGCGGGATCGTTCTCTACGATCGCAATCTGGCCTTGTCGCGGCGGCTGATCGGCATCCGCGAACGCATTGCGGCGGGCGGGCTGATGCGGCGCATGGCTCAGGGCCAGCCCTACTGGGTCGACGAGGGTTTCGATGCGCAGTCCTGAACTGGCAGCCGACTACGTCCGCCGGGCGAAGGCGAGGCTGGCGGCCCTGGACGCGCTCTTCGCCGCCCACAGCTGGGCGGACGTCGTGCGGGAGTCGCAGGAAGTCGTCGAGCTGGCGCTCAAGGGCCTGCTGCGGGGCTCCGGCATCGAGCCACCGCGAATCCACGATGTATCGGAGGTGCTCACGGCGGAGAAATCACGGCTTCCCCGGGCGATTCAGCCACACGTCGAGGCCCTCGCGGCTGGCTCGCGGACTCTGCGGCGTGACCGGGAACTCGCCTTTTACGGCGCCGAGGATCTCACGCCGTCCGGTTTTTACACGCGGCAAGACGCCGTCGCTGCCCGCGATATCGCCCGCAAAACGGTGGCCGCGGTGGAGCCGCACGTGCCGACCGCGGAGTGAGACCGGATCGCCAACAAGACGCCCGGAGAGGGCTCGAACGCGTTTCCGGCTCCGAAGACCGAGGCTCTATTCAGCTCCCTTTCCGCACATCTCGCAGGACATTTCTCTGAATAACCGTCGCCCATGACGATTGGTCAGCGGCCGTAGGTTGCGAAAACATCGACGACGGTGCCGTCGTCATCGGTCTTCTCCCAGATCGGGGTCCAGGCATGCGTCCCTGGCGGATGCGGGTCCGGAAGGCGGCATCCTCGCGGCTTTGCACCCAGGGCTGCGTCGCCGCCGCGCTGGTGAGCAGCCAGCCAGTTGTTGATCGCCTGGCGTGAGACCCCGAACGTCCTTGCCGCGTGGGCCTTCTTCATCCCTTGCGTCTGTACCGCCTCGATCACGCGACGGCGAAGGTCTTCCTGGGCCTCGGACGACAGCGAGCGAGCGTCTTTGTGTGCCATGAACCGAGCGTAGCGAGGCAAAGCCCATACGTAAACTATTGAATGCCCGTCGTAGTATCGCGGCCGCCCTGCACGATGACCTGCTCGGATTCACCGAACTGGATCCGCAGGGCGTTGTCGGCGCCGAGGAAAAGCCGGCCCAGGTCGGCCCGCAGCGGCCCGGGCAGCGGCTCTTGACCCGTGATGCGGATCTCCCGCGCCCGGACCGTGGGCGCATAGCCGCCGGCAAAGGCGACGCCCGTGACCTCCACCCGCATGCCCGGCTCGAGCGAGCGTGACGATGCCCCGGGTACGGACCAGGACCTCAGCCGCCAGTTGCTGGCCGGAGAGCGCGAGCACGTCCGAGAGTGGCATCAACGCCGGAGCTTCGTTCCGTGTCTCCATCTCGCCGGCGGCTGCGAAGGGCACGGTTGCACCGATCGCCACGAGGCAGAACCACGCGACGCACGATCGCCCACACGATCGAGCGTTCCTTCCGCAGAAACCCGAGCCAGTTGCGGCGTCGGCTCGGATCGTGCAGTCGGGCATGCCGACGAGCCCGGGACGCACGTCGAGCGCCTGCGCGCGGATCGTGACGGTCGCCTCGGCCGTCTCCGCGCCGGTGAAGACGAGGTGGTAGACCGCGTCGATCCCCTTCGCCTTGCCGGATTGGAAGACGACCTTGAGGCCCTCGAGAAAGCCGTGGATGGTGGATGGGCGGATGCCGGTGACCCGCTTCGGCGTCTTGTGGGGAAACGCCCGACTGACGTGCGCCTCGGCGTCGGAGTCGGCCACCACGTAGACGATCTCCTCCTTCTGCTGCAGCGGCTTCACGAACTCCGACACGAACCCGCCCCGGTCATCGAGAAACGGCGCGATCACGTCCTCGCCGGCCGGGCAGACCGCCAGGCAATAGGCGGCCTTGTAGTTCGCCCCGAAGCTCAGGCTCTGCCACATCGACACCGACTCCTGGTCGCTCACGCGGCGGCGATACTCCCGCGCGTCGCGACTGTCGGCGACCGCCTCCACCCAGTCGGTGAAGCCGTTCATGAACTCGCGGTAGTTGTGCGTGAGGCAGGAGCCGGCATCGAAGCGACCGTCGGCCTTGATCGCGCCAACGGGGCACGCAGCCACGCAGAGCTTGCAGCTGACGCAGGGGTCGTAGGCGACCGGCTTCGATTCCTTGTCCACCTCGGCCGCGAGGAGCACGGTGCCCAGGAGGATGAACGACCCGAAGCGGGGATGGATCACGTTGCGGTGGATGCCCATCCGACCGAGACCGGCGGCGACCGCGACCGGCTTGTGCGACACCACCCAAATCTTTCCCGGAAACTTCGACGCCTCCATGGGGAAGCCCACCGGCGCGTTCATCGCCCGGACGCCCTCTGCCTCGAGTGCGCGGACGATCTCACGGGCGGCGTCGTTGACGTGATCGCCGGTGCGGTGGAACTCGAGGTTCGCGACCGATCGGGCCGGGTTTCGCACCGGCTCGCGGTTCATCCGGCACACGATGCTCACGAGCGTCTTCGTCGCCGGGAATGTCCGCAGGATGTCGGGGCGGTCGGTGGCGATCTCCCCGCGGTCGATCCCGACGAATCCGACATCGTCGGCCCCAGCCGCGAGGCACACCTCCCGCAGCCAAGCCGCGGAGACGCGCTCCGCGGCCGGACGGACGACTTTGCCGGTCACCGGGTAGCCGGTGCTCTCGCTCGTTCACGCCAGGCCTGGGTCACCGAAACGGTGGGCCCGCTCGCCATCGCGGTGATGCCGCCCTGGACCGACCGGGGCGCTCGAGAGCGGACACAGGCACTTTCCAAATGTCGGGCTGCGACCCCGATTCGCCATGAAAATGCGTCACAAACAGTCGTTTTTGGGCTTCACGCCGCCATCGGGAAGGCCCGGCCGCCGGCTTCGTGAGGGCGTTTGGCACACGACTTGCAATCTGCCTTTCGTGGCGTTGTCTGTCCAACGTCGTGGTGGCCCGAAACATTTCAGGAATCAGTCCCGGTCAGGAACCGGCCCTTGCACCGGTCTCAGAACCGGCCAGGAACCGGCCCAGGAGTCGCAGCATGCATGCCTTCGTGAATTCGTCCAAGTCCAGCGCCGCCGATCCCA
>Ga0214917_10001461_pt1 | contig 30156 bp, 23 predicted proteins | sample LL_1208_BB_MetaG_FD_177983 | JGI IMG/M metagenome (GOLD analysis project Ga0214917, IMG submission 177983) | Freshwater microbial communities from Lake Lanier, Atlanta, Georgia, United States - LL_1208_BB | ecosystem: Environmental > Aquatic > Freshwater > Lake | place: USA: Georgia | collected... | reverse complement strand
GCACGTATTCCGGCAAGCATGGCTATCCATGCACGAGCGACGCGGCGCTCGCCGACATGGAGGCGGCCGACTTCCACGGGATCGTGATCCCCGGCGGCTGGATGCCCGACAAGCTGCGCCGAGACGAAAAAGTGCTCGACCTTGTGAGGGACTTCTCCGCCCATGGGAAACTCGTGGCGGCGATCTGTCACGGGGGCTGGATTCCGATTTCGGCCGGGGTGTACCGGGGCATCCGCGTCACCGGCAGCCCCGGCATCAAGGACGACCTCGTGAACGCCGGTGCGATCTGGGAGGACGCTCCCGTGGTGGTGGACCGGCACCACGTGACCAGCCGTAAACCGGGCGACCTGCCCGCCTTCATGGCCGCGATCGTCGAGCTGCTCGCCGGGGTGGCCGCCGTGTAGCGGCCCGGGCCACGGGTGTAGACTCACGGTCATGGCACGCGTCAGGAAAGCGGCAGAGCACGAGACCGGCGGGACCGAGTCGATCCGCGCCCGGATCCGGGAGGCCGGCTTGCGCTGCACGGCGGCCCGCGTGGCGGTGCTCGAACACATGCATCTCGCCACGGGCCCGCTGTCGCACGCCGACGTGTCGGAGGCCCTTGCCGAGAAGAGCTTCGATCGGGCGACGATCTACCGCAACCTCACCGAGCTCACCGAAGCCGGGCTGTTGTCGCGCGTGGAACTCGGCGACCACGTCTGGCGGTTCGAGACGAAACGGGCTGGCCATGCCGATGGGCAGGGCGAAGACCACCCGCATTTCCTGTGCACGAGCTGCGGCGAGGTCTCCTGCCTCGACGACGTGCACGTGGCGATCACGCCCAAGGCGCCCAAGGCCTCCGCCAAGCGCCGGGCGATCCGCTCGGTGCGGGAGGTCCTGCTCAAGGGCCAGTGCGGCAAGTGCGGCGACGAGTAACGTAAAACTGTCGCCCGGTCATGAATGCTCAGTGGAAAACGGGCGAAAACGTCCATCACCCGCACTGGAAGTGTAGCTTCGTGCCCGGGGCGATGGCCACGGATCGTGAAGGGTATCTTAGGTCGCGCGGCCGGCGAACGCTTCGCGGGCATTCGTGCAGCACACGGCCGTGACGAGCGCGTCGAGCCAGTCGCGGCGGTCGGGGAGCCGGCCCGTCTCGACGTCGCTCCCCACGAGATCGCAGAGGATCCGCCGGAAATATTCGTGCCGCGGGTAGGAGAGGAACGACCGCGAGTCGGTCACCATCCCCACGAATCGCGAAAGCAGGCCGAGGTCGGAGAGCATGTTCATCTGCTCCCGCATGCCGCGCTCCTGGTCGAGGAACCACCAGGCGCTCCCCCACTGGATCTTGCCCGCCATGGCACCGTCCTGGAACGATCCTGGCATCGCCGCAAAGAGCGCGTTGTCGGCCGGGTTGATGTTGTAGAGGATCGTGCGGCCGAGCGCGTTTTCATCGGCGAGCCGGCCCAAAAACCGCACGAGCCCCGGGCCCTGCCGGGCGTCGCCGATCGTGTCGGTGCCCGCATCGGAGCCGAGCGCGCGGGCGAGCTTCGGATTCGGATCGCGGAACGGGCCCAAGTGCAACTGCGTCACGTGGCCGCGGGCATGGTTCCAGCGGGCCACGTGGAGCACGAGCCAGGTGGCAAACCGCACCGTCTCCTCGGGCGTGGCCGCCGTCCCCGCGAGGGCTCTTCCATAGATATGGTCTGCCTCGGCATCGCTGACTTGCGAATCGGCGAGCTGCAGCAGGCCGTGGTCGCTCGCCCGGCAGCCGGCTGCGGCAAAGTCGGCATGCCGCTGTTCGAGTGCGGCGATGAGCCCGGAGAGCGAGTCGGCACCGCGGCCCGAAATCTCGGAGAGCCGCCGCACCCAGGCCTGCAGGGCCGCCGGCCGATCGACCCGCGCGGCCGCATCGGGCCGGAACGTGGGCACGACGCGGGTCTTGAAGCCACTCTTCGCGATCGCCGTGTGCCAGTCGAGCGGGTCGGCCGGATCGTCGGTCGTGCCCACGAGTTCCACGTTCATCCGCGCGAGGATCCCACGGGCGGTGAGATCGCCCGTGGCGAGCTGGCGGTTGGCCTCCTGCCAGATGAAATCGGCCGATGACTCGTCGAGCAGTTCGTCGATCCAGAAGTGCCGCCGCAGTTCGAGGTGCGTCCAGTGGAAGAGCGGATTCCTGAGCGTGTGCGGCACGGTGCGGGCCCAGGCCCGGAATTTTTCCTGCGGAGAGGCCGTGCCCGTGATCAGATCCTCGGCCACGCCGTCGGCCCGCATCGCCCGCCACTTGTAGTGGTCGCCCGCGAGCCACACGGCGTGCAGATTTTCAAACCGCCGGTCTTCGGCGATGTCCTGCGGGCTTAAGTGGCAGTGGTAATCGACGATCGGCTGCCGCGCGGCCACGCGGTGATAAAGGTCGCGGGCCACGGGGCCGGAGAGCAGAAAGTCGTCGCTGCAGAAGGTGGTTGGCATGGCACGTGAGAATAGGCGAACGGCCACAGCGAGCCAATGGGCCGTCTCCCAGGCGCCGACGCTGGACATGGAGTATATACAGATGTATATATATGCGACACGAGCGTCGTCATCGCGGCTAGAATTTGAACGATTCGTCCGGTGATGTGGTGACGACCTTCGGAGTTCAACGCAAATGGCCACAGCGATCATCTTCGAAGATTCGCTCACGGTTCCGGCTTGCGCGGGGCTGAGTGAGTTTCGGCGGTGGACGCGTTCGGGAGACTTTCCCGACCGGGGCCGGATCGACTGGATCGAGGGCCGGATCGAGATCGATATGTCGCCGGAAAATCTGTTTACGCACGGCACGCTCAAGACGGAGTTGGCGTCGAAGATTTATGGCGTCATTCGTGCCGCCGATCGAGGCGAGGTGTTCGTCGATCGCACACGTGTGGTCTGTCCGGCAGCCAACCTTTCCGTGGAGCCCGACGTGGTGGTCGTCACGCACGCCGCGATCGATGCCGGCCGAGTATCGTTCGTACCGGCGAGCGGCCATGAGGCGTCATTCGTGGAGATCGAAGGAGGTCCGGATCTCGTGGTCGAAATCGTCAGCGATGCATCGGTCCATAAAGACACGCGTCGGCTCCCCCCGGCCTACTATGGGGCGGGTGTCACGGAGCTTTGGATCGTGGACGCTCGTGCCCAGCCGCCGGTATTTCGGGTGTTCGGTCGCGGGCCTCGGGAGTACGAGGCGCTGCAACCGCAGGCTGAAGGGTGGGTCGAGTCGGCCGTGCTGGGGCGTCAGGTGCGACTCATGGTGCATGACACGGTCCGTGGCACCCCACGGTACGACCTGGAAATTCGTCAGCCACACTGAAGAGACCACCGCTACCATAAGGAGCAATCAGTGGCGTTGCGCGTCGCGATCTTCGGGGTCGTATTGCTCTTCGGGGCTGCCGTGGCCCATGCCGCCGACCCGCGGCCCAACGTGCTGTTCATCGTCTCGGACGACTTGAACTGCTTTCTCGGCTGCTACGGCGATCCGCTCGTGAAGACGCCCCACATCGACAGGCTCGCCGCCCGCGGCGTGCGGTTCGAGCGGGCGTATTGCACGTTTCCACTCTGCGGCCCGAGCCGCAACTCGTTTCTCACCGGGCTCCATCCCAACTCGACGGGCATCCACGCCAACGCCCAGATCTTCCGGCAGACGATCCCGACGCAGCTCTCGATGCCGCAGGCGTTTCGCCTGGCGGGCTACTTCGCCGCCCGGATCGGCAAGCTGTATCACTACAACGTGCCGGCCTCGGTCGGCACGAACGGCCACGACGATCCCGGCTCGTGGGAGCTCGAGATCAATCCCGCGGGCTGCGACCGGCTCGAAGAGGAGCCGCAGATCTTCTCGCTCGAGCCGGGCAAGTTCGGCGGCACGCTCAGCTGGTATGCGTCGCCCAAGGGCGACCGTGCCCACACCGACGGCATCATGGCCGACGACGCAGCCTGGGTGCTCGAACGCTGCGGCCGCGACCGCTCGCGGCCGTTCTTTCTCGCCGTCGGGTTCTACCGGCCGCACACGCCGTACGTCGCGCCGAAGACACCCTACTTCGAGATGTACCCCGAGGCCGAGATGCCGCTCGTCACCGGCGTGGCCGAAGACCAGCAGGATGTGCCGAAGGCGGCGCTCGCCAGCCGCAAGGCAGAGCAGGATCGGATGACGGACGGCGAGCGCCGGCAGGCCCGGCAGGCCTACTCTGCGAGCATCAGTTTTCTCGATGCCCAGGTGGGCCGCGTGCTCGACGCGCTCGACACAACAGGCCTCGCGGAGAACACGATCGTCGTGTTCACGAGCGACCACGGCTACCACATGGGAGAGCACGGGCTCTACCAGAAGATGAGCCTGTTCGAGGAGAGTGCCCGCGTACCGCTTCTGATCGCGGCCCCGGGCCGCTGCGAGGCCGGCGGCGCGGCGAAGTCACCCGTGTCGCAGGTGGACCTTTTTCCGACGCTCGCGGCACTCTGCAGTGTCGAGCCGCCAAAAAACCTCCAGGGGCAGAGTCTGGTCCCGCTGCTTTCCGATCCGGCTGCCACAGGCCGCGGCTGGGCCGTCACGCAGGTGACCCGAGGCAACCCCAGCCGGATCTCGCAGCCGAAGGAGGCGGGTGCGAAGGGCAAGCAATTCTACGGTTACTCCCTGCGCACGCCGCGCTATCGCTACACCGAGTGGGACGAAGGCCGCGAGGGCCGCGAACTCTACGACCACGATGCCGACCCGAAGGAACTCACGAACCTCGCCGACGTGCCGGGCCACGCGGCCATCGTTGCCGAACTCTCGCAGCAACTCGCCGCCGCGGTACGGACGACGCTCCCGCCAGACGGCGCCGTGCCAGACATAAAACCCGGCCTCTGGAGCCCGAATCTCACCAATCCGTGACGGTCCGGCTAGACCGTTGAGCGGAGACTTTCCAGTCCATATCCTGGTAGACCGTCACCATCAGGATCTGCGTCTCCGACAGTTGCGGGGCGAGCGCAGCCACGCACTCCACGACAGCCCGAGTCGCTATTGCCCCGTCTCGGTGGGTGCTTTCGCCTCGACTGCGATCGAAATGTTGAGGAGGTGGGCCAGGGCCTCACGGATCACTGCGCTTCGATTCGGAAGCGAGTGGCTCGCGGCGTAGGCGTCGATCGCCTCGATGACCAGCTTTTCGTCGTCGGAAAACACCGCGCCGACGGAAACCCGACTTCCGCCTTGCTGCGCGGCCTGCCGCCCCCACTCTTTGATTTCGGGCGCTTCATCCTCGATGGCACGCCGTACATCGGAGTGTCGACGTGCTTCCTCTGCCGTAGCGGGACGAACAATCCGTTTCCCCATCTCTCGCGACCGTGGATTCACATGCTCGCTCATTCTTCCACCTCGGAAGCGGTGATGGGATAGACGGTGACCAGATCAAGGTGCTCGTAGACGACCGCAATCAATCTTCCGTCGGAAGATCGCCCGATCGCGATCGGCCTGCCAGTCGTGCGACTCCTCTGAAGCCGGATGGGATTGCAGACGATGGTCTCTACGGCGACGACATCGATGCCATGCTCGGCAATATGAGCCGCGTTGCCGTCCACACCTGTATTCCAGATGAAATCATACCACGGCATCGTTTCCTCGCAGCACGACCCTACGGCGTCGCTCACGTCACCACGAGCACCACAGCACCCAGAACTGTACGGGCGTACACTATTTGCGGCAAGTGCCTGCCAGCGGTCACGCCAGCGGGGCGGTGATTTTCACGCGGGTGCCGCTCCACTGAAGCCGGATTTGCTCTAGACCGTTGAGCGGAGACTTTCCAGAAATACGCCGGGATGCCGCACCGCAATGCGCAGGAGGCGCATGGTCGGGCCGTCGAGCGTGGGTTTTCCAGACTCCCAGTCTCGCACCGTCTCCACGGTCGCGCCAGTTGCCTCGGCAAACTGCTCGACGGTGAGCCCGACGAACGTGCGAATCGTCGCGACATCGTTGCCAGAGGTTATGCGTCCCTCTCCCAGCCGCTGGCGAGTGCCTGCTGAGATTGCTCGCGCGAAATCGGTCATCGAAAGTTCTGGAATGTCGTCTGTCATCGGAGCCGTTCCTCGATAAAGCGGATGTACAGTTGCGACTCGCGGGCCGTTGCCCGACGGGCTGAAATGATCCGGAAGACGTCTTCTTCCGCTTTGATTATTCCTATTACCAGAATATGCGATGGGGCGCGTTTCGGCCGGTATTCGTCGGCGTGAGGCCGAGTCGGTAAACGAGCGACTGTCGATCCGGCGAGCGGTCGTCTACGGTCACATCGTGAGGTGCGCTTCCGGACGCCTTGTGGCGGTGTCGCGTCGCTCGCTGTTGCGGGCGGCGGGGGCTGGCGTCGCGCTGCCGCTTCTCGAGGCCTTTGCCCCGCGCACCGCCCGTGCCGCGGCCGCGCCGCCCCGGCGGGTGGTGTTCATCCACAACGCCCTCGGCATGATGCCGCAGTTTTTCTTTCCGGCGGCGAAGCCGGCCGCGGGCCAACCCCCGGCCAGCCCGTATCTCGACCTCCTCGCCGAGCATCGCGGAAAGTTCACGGTGTTCTCCGGGATCTCGCACCCGGAGGTCGATGGCAACCACCACGCGGCGCAATGCTTCCTGACCGGCGCCCCCCATCCTGGCCAGCCGAACTTCCGCAACACGCTCTCGCTCGACCAGCTCGTCGCGGAACGCGTGGGGACCGAGACGCGGTTTCCATTTCTCGCGCTCAGCGTGCGCAACGGCTTCCATTACTCCGATACGCTCGCAGTGTCGCGGTCGGGCGTGCCGATTCCGGCCGAAACGAGCCCGAAGCGGCTCTACCGCCAACTGTTCGCGGCGGGCACTCCCGAGGAGCAGGCGACAACGATGCGGCGGATCGAAGCCGGCGGCAGCGTGCTCGACCTCGTGCTCGACAAGGCGGCGACGCTCGAACGCCGGGTGCACGCGGCCGACCGGGCCCGCCTCGACCAGTTTTTCACGAGCATCCGGGAGATGGAGGCTCGGCTCGAGCAGGCGGCGGCCTGGGAGAAGCGGCCGAAACCGACAGTGTCGTACCCCGAGCCCAACGACATCGCCGACGCCAACGAGGTGATCGCCCGCTCGAAGCTCATGTTCGACATGATCCGCCTGGCCCTCGAAACCGACTCCACCCGTGCGGTGACGCTGTCGATCGCCACGTTCTCCGTCGTGCCGCACGTGCCCGGCGTGAAGAACGAGACCCACGGCCTCACGCACCACGGCAACGAGCCCGACAAGATCGCCGAGCTCAAGAAGATCGAAGAGGCCCAGATGCAGGCGTTTTCGTATCTGCTGGGGTCGCTCGCCGACGTCTCGGAAGAGGGCGGCTCCCTCCTCGATCACACGCAGGTGCTCTACGGCAGCTGCCTCGGCAACGCCAACGCCCACGCCACGGTGAACCTCCCGATCCTGCTCGCCGGTGGCGGCTATCGGCATCCCGGCCACCTGGCGTTCAACGAACAGCGGAACGAGCCGCTCGCCAACCTGTTCGTCACGATGCTCCAGCGGCTGGGCTTCGAGACCGATACCTTCTCGACGAGCACAGGATCGCTGCGGGGCCTCGAGGGTTGACATGCGCAACGTGTGCCGTGGCATCTTCATGCTCGCGACCCTTGCCGCGCTGCCGGCGGCCGGCGCGACCGAACTGGCGAGAGCCCGGGGGTTTTTCGCCCGCTACTGCCACGACTGTCATTCCGGGCCCGACGCCGAGGCTGGTCTCGACCTTGCCTCCCTGCCTGCCGATCTCTCGGCGCCCGAGCCGCTGCGGCGGTTCACGCGCGTCTACGACCGCGTGATCGCCGGCGAGATGCCCCCCAAGGACAGCGAGCAACCATCGAAAGCCGATCGCGACGACGTGCTCCGGGCCCTCGATGCGGCGCTGCTCGCGGCCGATCGCGCCGCCACCGCCGACGCCGGGCGAATCCGGATGCGGCGGATGACACGGAGCGAGTATGAGAACACGCTCCGCGACCTGCTCGCCCTGCCCCGGCTCGAGATCAAGGACCTGCTCCCGCCCGACGCCCGGATCGCCGGGTTCGACAAGGTGGCCGGCGCGCTCGATCTGTCGCTCGCCCACGTGTCGGCCTACGCCGCGGCCGCGGAAGTGGCGCTCACGGCGGCGATCGCCACGCGCAGCACGCCGCCTCCCGTGTTCAAGGCATGTCACAAGCCGGCCGGGCTCTTCAAGCTCAAGCAGCAGGTGATCGAGGGCAATTCCGTGCTCTTGAAGAACGGCCAGCCCGATCCGGCCATGCCGCTGTTGAACGCGTTTCCCGACCGCAAGGGCCGCGTCCCGGAGATCCGCGAACGCGACCCTGAGATCTGGAAACCGCGGCAGAAACTCTACGACGACCAGAAACTCGGCGCTAGTGACGACTCCGTCGGCATCCTCATGGAAAACATGCCCGGCCGGGAGACGGCCGTTGACATCGCCGTGCTCTACCCCGGTCGCTACAGGATGCGGCTTTCGACCTGGGGATTTCGTTGGAACAAGGGCAAGGTGGAGCAGGCCGAGTCGCTGCAGGCAGCGGTGCTCAGGGCCCATGCCGACGGGCGGCAGCAGGAGGAGGGGCGGACGCTCGCGCTCTTCGACGCTCCGTCGCTCAAACCGACGGCGCATGAGATCACCGCCTGGCTCGATGCCCACGAGTCAATTGTCTTCGACCCCGTCTCGATCCGGAATCGGGCGCACATCTGGCCCAATGGCGGCCAGACGGCGGGCCACGTGGGCGACGGCGTGGCGCTCGACTGGTTCGAGATCGAGGGCCCGCTCAACCCGAAGTGGCCACCGGAGAGCCACCGGCGGCTGTTCGGCAACCTGCCGATCAAGCGGTTCGATCCTGCCGCCGGTGTTCGTCCACCGGCCCGCGAACCGCTCCACGATACCCCCGGCCCGTTCCGGCCGAAGTTGTATGATCTCCCGCCCTCCGAGCGGTCGCCGCCGCTCGAGACGGTGCAGGCGAAGGAGCCGCTCGCCGCCGCCCGCCGCCTGCTCGGGGAGTTTCTGCCGCGGGCGTTCCGCCGCCCCGTGTCAGACGCCGAGTTGCATCCCTACGTGTCGTTGGTGGAACGGCGGCTGGCCGCCCAGGACTGCTTCGAGGACGCGATGCGCCGGGCCTACGTGGCGGTGCTCTCGAGCCCCGAGTTCCTGTTTCATCCGGCCGATCGTCTCGCCGACGGGCCGGGTCGCGACCTCTTCGCGCTCGCCTCGCGGCTCTCGTATTGGCTGTGGAACTCGCCGCCCGACGAGCGGCTTCTCGCCGCGGCGGCCGACGGCACGCTCGCCAGCCGCGACGTCGTGCGCGCCGAGGTGGACCGTCTCCTCGCCGACGAGCGGAGTGAGCGGTTTATCGAGGACTTCACGAGCCAGTGGCTGGAACTCGAGAAGATCGACGAGACGATGCCCGACGGGCAGCTCTACCCGGAGTATTCCTGGCTGTTGCGCGAGGGGATGCTCGCGGAGACGCGCGGCTTCGTCCGCGAGTGCATCGAGAAGAACGAGCCCGTGAAGGTGCTCGCCGACTCCGACTTCGCGATCCTCACGCAGCGGCTCGCCGAGCACTACGGCGTCAAGGGCGTCGAGGGCTGCGCAGCCCGCAGGGTGTCGCTCCCGAAGGACAGTCATCGCGGTGGGCTCTTGACGCAGGCGGCGATCCTCAAGCTCACAGCCAACGGCACGGTCACGTCGCCCGTCACCCGCGGCAAGTGGGTGATGGACCGGTTCTTCAACGCGCCGCCCCCGCCGCCCCCGCCGGGCATCTCCGCGATCGATCCCGACACCCGCGGCACGACGACGATCCGGGAGCAGCTCAAACGCCACCAAAGCGACGCCGCCTGTGCCGCCTGCCACGCGAAGATCGATCCGCCGGGGTTCGCGCTCGAGTGCTTCGATCCCGTCGGCGGCTACCGCACCCGCTACCGAGTCGCCGGCAAGGGGGATCCGCCCCCGCCGTTGCCGCTGGTCCTCCACGCCCGGTTCAAGCTCGGCCCGCCGGTGGACGATTCGGGCCGGCTTCCCAACGGCAAGGCGTTCGCCGGGATCGAGGCATTTCGCGACTATGTCGCCGGCCGGCCGCACGTGATCGCCCGCGGCCTCGTGAGCCACCTCGTGCGCTACGCCACCGGCGCCGACGTTTCCTATGCCGACCGCAAGGCGGTCGAGGCGATCGTCGCGTCCACCAAAGCCGACGACTACGGAGTCCGCTCGCTCATCCACGCCGTCGCCACGAGTGACCTGTTTTCCGCGCAGTAGTCGGCTTTTTTGTGGGCGAACCGCCTTTCGTGTAGATAAACATTCGACGGGCGGTGAGAGCGGGCGGGGTCTAGGATTCAGAGGTCGTCTGCAGTTCCTTTCCGGGGGTTTTTCGTGCCCGCATCGATCAGGCCTGGCATCCGTCCGTTCGCGAAGGGCTTCACGCTCGTGGAGCTGTTGGTCGTGATCGCGATCATCGGCGTGCTCGTCGGCCTGCTCTTGCCGGCCGTGCAGGCGGCCCGCGAATCGGCCCGGCGGAGTTCGTGCACGAACAAGCTCAAGCAGATCGGCCTCGCACTCCACAACCACAATGATGCCAAGGGGAAACTGCCCTGTACGTCGCAGATCACACTCGGCGACGGCTGCGCCGCGGCCAACATGATCAATTCAGGAATCCTCGGCACCGGCACCAATCCTCCCTGGACGAACTGGAACGTGGCCATCATGCCGTATATCGAATTTCAGGAGGTCTACGACTCGCTCAACAAGACCCTGAACCTCAATGCCACCGCCAACCGTGGGTTTTTGATCTCGAGGCCCTTCCCGCACCAGGCGTGTCCAAGCAACCCTGCGTCGGTGACGCTGCGGACGTCGGGCACGTATGCGGGCTTCCGGTATTTTGTTACCGGGGCGGGTGCGCCGACGGCGCCGTCGTGCTACGCCACGATGTGCGGGCCGCAGCAGAGCGGCGGCGCGACCACCGACTGTTCAGCGGCCGGGTCGCCCTCGTATTGCAATGTCTATGTCAACGAACCTGGATGCGGGGCGGCGACGATGGGCACGAAACCGCAGGCCTCGATGAATCCCGGGATGTTCGGAATCCAGAGCAGGTTTCAATGCAAGTTCAAGGATGTGACCGACGGCCTCGCCAAGACGATCATGGTCGCCGAGCGGCGGCCTGAATGGACGAGTTACGGCGGGATCGCCGGGGCCGAATCCTATGGCGTCTCCACCCAGAACACCATCAACAGCCCGAACCTCGACGTGACCAACGACAATTCGACGGTCAACGCCACGATCGCCGCGAGCAACCATCCCGGCGGCGCATTTTTCTGTTTTGGCGATGGCTCGGTGCGGTTTCTCGAGGACTGGATCCAGTTCGACGTCTACAACCGCCTCGGCGATCGGCGCGACGGTCAAAACGTGAGTGCGCCATGACTCGCCGAGCTGTCAAGTGGCTGCGGCCGCTGTGGCCGGCTGTTGCATGGGGTAGCGCGGCTGTTGCAGTCGTCGGTTGCCGGCCCGCGGGCCCTCCCGGAGCGATCACCGTCGATGGCACGCTCTCCCTCGCGGGCGAGTCGATTCCCAAGGGCGTGGTGCAGTTCGTCGAAGAGGATGGCCGAATGGCAGGCACCGGGCGGGTCACCGCTGGGCGATTTCGGGTGGTCGTGAAGCCCGGTGCATACAACGTGGCCGTGAGTTCGCAGGAGGAACTCTACGACGCCCAAGGCAACTCCGCTGGATTCAGGTCGTTGCTGCCGGAGAAATACGCATCGGTGAAAACCAGCGGACTCTCCGCGACGATCGACGCCGATCATGCGACCGTGACGCTTGATCTCGCGCCCTGACGGGCGCATGCAACCACGGCCAGACGGCCCTGTGGCCAAAATTGCGACTCATGCCGCGGCCTGCGCGGGGGTAGCGTCGATTGTCTGGGATCGTGTCAACCCCGAGGAGATTGCGTCGTGCAGTGCATACGTTTGAGTCTTGTCGCGCTGATCGTGGCCCTGTGGTCGCAGGATGTTTCGGCGCTCGAATACGCCTACGCGCCCTATAACTCCGGCGCGATGGATCCGCAGCGGACCGGCTGGCCGCTCACCGACGACGAGCGGGCCTATGTGCTCAAGGCGGAGTGTGAAAGGCGGCCGGGTTCGGAAGCCACGCAGCACAAACCCGACCTGTGGCCCGTGACGCCCTCGGCCGGGTTCTGGGGAGGCACGGCCTGGCTCGACTTCCATGCCGGGCTCGTGAAGACCGCCGAGGCGGCGAAGGGCCCGATCGACGTGCTCCTCGTCGGCGACAGCATCACGCAGCAATGGGGCCCGACCTGGGCCAAGAACTTCCCGAAGTGGAAGACGGTGAACATCGGGATCGGCGGCGACAAGACGCAAAACGTGCTCTGGCGGCTCGACCACGGCGGCGTGGCAGGCCTCGAGCCCAAGGCCTGCGTGCTCCTGATCGGCAACAACAACATGTTCTTCACGCCGGAGACGGGCATCGAGCCGGCCGCGCGGGGGATCAAGGCCTGCCTCGACAACCTCCGCGAAAAGTTTCCCGAGGCGGCGATCGTGGTGGTGAAGATTTTCCCGGCGCACGCGCCCGGCAATGCATTTTATGAGGACATCCAGAAGACCAACGCCGCCCTCGACGGCCTGAATCTCGGCGCCGAACAGAACGTGCAGGTGCTCGACCTCACGGCCGACCTCGTGAATGCCGATGGCACGCTGCGGAAGGAACTCTATTCGCCCGACAACATCCACCTCGTACCCGCCGGCTACGACCTCTACGCCGCGCGGCTCCGGCCCCTGCTGGAAAAAGTCCTCGGGCCTGCCGGCTCGGCGGCACCTCCTGCAAGCCCCGCTGAGCAGCCCGCTGGCCAGCCCAAGCCGAAGGCGGCGGCGAATTCCCGCAGCCCCGAGTATCCCTACGCGCCGTACGCCGAGGGGCGGATGGATCCGCAGCTCACCGGCTGGCCGCTCTCGGTGGCCGAACTGGCCTACGTGCAGACGGGCGAATACACGCGGAAGCCTGGCCACGAATCCCAGAAGCATCTGCCCGAGATGTGGCCGGTGGTGCCGACGGCGGCCCGGTGGGGCGAGGGCGACGTGAGCAACATCTGGATCGACCACCACGGCCGGATCATCGACCAGGTGAAGATCGCCGGCTCCGGGCTCGACGTGCTGCTTCTCGGCGACAGCATCACGCAGGGCTGGGGCGGCAGCCCGATCGATCGGATGCCGGTCGGCGAGGCGTGGCAGCGGCGGTTTCGTGACCTGCGCACCGTGAACGCCGGCATCGGCGGCGACCGCACGGAAAACGTGCTCTGGCGATTGGAGCACGGGCTCGTGGATGGCGTGAGCCCCAAGGCCGTCGTGCTCATGCTCGGCGTCAACAACGCGCCGCTCGTGGCGGCCAACGGCGTGCCGCCCGGTGCGGTCGCGCAGGGGATCGAGCTATGCGTGAAGAACCTGCGGCTCAAGTGCCCGCGGTCGCACGTGATCGTGGTGAAGGTGCTGCCGGCGTTCGAGCCGGGCAGCGCCACGCACGAGGCCGTCGCCGCGATCAACGAGGCGATCGACCGGCTTGAGCTCAGCTCGGATACCTCCGTGCGTGTCGTCGATGCGTCGGCGAAGTTTCTCAAGGCCGATGGTGGGCTCAATGCCGCCGCCTATTCCGATGGCCATCTGCACCTCTCGGCCGAGGGGTATGCCCTGCTTGCCGAGGCTCTCGAGCCTGCCATCCGGGCTGTGATAGCCGGAGCCGGAGCCTGAACGCGGGCGACCGCAAGAAGCGGGCGTTTTCGCCATAAAAAGCCCGAGCGACCCGTTGAGCGCTGGCCGGCGAGGCCCCGCGGCGTGTGGATAAATGTGGATAGAAGAGCGACAGGAACCAGACCGAGGGGCGGGATAGTTTTTCACAGGCGGGTGGGGTTTCGGCCGCACCCAGTTTACGTGCCGCAGTTTTCAGAAGGGCAGATTCAGATGAGACTCGCGAAGTATTTCTCACTCGCGCGGACGTTTGTCGCATGGGCGACAGCAGTGATCCTCGTGGCGAGCGCCGTGCCGTCATCGGCCGCGACGTACACGTGGATCGGCGCCAACAACGCCACCTGGAGCACGAACACCAATTGGTCGCCGACAGGCGTGCCTACGATTTCGAATACCGACTCAGCGGTGTTTGCCAGCGGCACCGGGGGCGCGAATGTGACCTTGACCGCCAACGCCTCGGTGTTGTCAACGATCATCAATCGCGACACCACCTTTCTGGGCGCCTTTCAAGTGAGCACCGGCACGAGCCTCACAGTGGCGAATAACGTCAACGTGTCGTTCCAGAACTGGCAGATCACGGGCACGTCTGGTACCAGCACGAATGTCGTTGGAAGTGGCGCCACGATCACGGTCAACGGCACGGCAACCAACGCTACGGCCGGGTCGATCACGTTGAACGCCAACTCGCTCCTGTCGTTCGCCGGCGCAGTAAATTTCAACCGGAACAACCCAATTGGTGGCAGCGGCACCGTCGCCTGGGCCGCGACCTCGGGGAGCAACGGAGGCGGCAATGCCTTCCGGTTTAATCTCAGCGATACGGTCACGTTCCGGATCAATTCCGATGCCGCAGCCACGCCGGGCAACTCACAGGCAAACATCATTGTTTCGTCCGGCACGAACACGGTGCTGCTCCAGCGAGACTTCGATTTCATGACGCCCACCACGACTGGCACCTCCGGGATTCTCGGGCTTGGCTACGCACGCACCATTGCCAGCCCCGCGAACCCCGCCCAACGAAACGCTTCGATGACGATCGCCGGGCCGTACACGCTGAGTGCGAACCTGCTTGGCGTCACCTTCCTATCGGGCACGCAGACCCTTCTGATCGACAGCGGCACCGTTCAGATCGGCGATTTCTCCGCCGGGAAGGCCCAGGGCGTCTACACGACCAACGGCAGTAGCGGTGCCGCCATCAACTACGGTGTCGCAAATCCGAATACCTCAACGCTGGAGATCGGCGGAGCTGCGTCCGCGGGCACGCTTCGCGTCAACGCCAACTCGTCTTTCAATGCCACGACGGACGCGAGCGGATCGAATTCGCTGGGCTATCAGGTGAGCGTCCTCGGCACGAGCACGCTCGTGAACAACGGCGCGTGGACGAATCGGAATTTCAAGGACGCGACGATCCTCACCGGCCTGAATATCGGCAGCACCGCGATGCTCAGTGGCACGGGCTCGTTCGACCTGAGGACCGGCTATACGGGTGTTGGCGCCACGGGCATCGGCAAGGCTGTGTCGGTCAGCGGCATTGTGGCCCCGGGTGACGTCGTGGGCGGCGTCAACGGCGTGGGCACGCTCACGATCGCTTCGGGCACGGTGGCGTTCGGTGCCACGAGCAAGGTGGCGATCAGCGGCAGCGGAGCGACGCTCGACAAGCTCGTGCTGAACGCGCCGGTGAGCGTGACGAACGGCGCCACGATCGACTTCGCCGGCACGAATGGCCTCACGCAGGGCCGCTACCAGGTGGTCACGGGCTCGAGCGGCGTGAACACGTTCACCGCGTCGAACGCTCCGGCCGCCTACACGTTCGGCACGTCGGGCACCGACGCCTATCTCTGGGCCAAGCCGGTGTTCGGCACGATCTCGACCACGCCCGCCGCCGCCCAGGTGATCACCGGCGGCACGGTGGCCTTCACCTACACGGTGCCGAATGCCTCCCCGACGGGCGGCCAGGATCTGGCGTTCACGAGCGCGGCGGGGAGCGGCATCGTGGGCACCGTGTCGGGCACGACGACGGTGGGCCCCCAGGGCACAAGCGCGCCGCTCTCCGGGTTGTCGTACGTGGGCGGCACGCCCGGCCTCGCGCAGGCGGCGACGTTCACCGTCTCGGATCCGAATGCTTTTGCGACATCCGGCACCGGCACCGTGACCTTGAACGTCCTCGATCACGCGACGCCCGGTTTCGCGACGGCGGCGGGTTCTGCCGTGCTTGATCCGCTGGCGACCACGATCATCAATCTCAACTTCGGCTCGATCGACGTCTCTGCGGGCGCACAAACCCTGACGTATTCGCTGACGAACCTCGCCAGCCAGACGTATGGACCGAACCTGACGGCGGGCCTGGCGCTCACCGCCTTCACGGGCGACGGCGACGGGTTCGCCTCCGGACTGACCTCCTTCGCCGACCTCGTGGCGGGCACCCCGAGCAGCCTGTTCACGGCGCAGTTCACGCCCACGACGGAAGGCTCGTTCAGCCGGAGCTATACGCTCTCGTTCTACGACAACCAGAGCCTCGCGGGCTCGACCCAGCGGCGCGACCTGACGGTGAACATGGAAGCCGTCGTCGTGACGGTCCCCGAGCCGGGAACGCTCGCCCTCGCGGGCGTCGGCGTGATCCTCGCCGGCTGGCGGCTGGCACGGCGCCGGGTGTCATGAGGCTGCGTGAAGCGGTTGTGGCCTGGCATGCGTCGTCGCGGAGGTTGACGGCTGATGGCCGTGCTACGATGCGGGCATGGACCGACTCGCTCGATGTGCCGGCCGCGGGGATCTGTGGCTCGCAGGATTCATGGCGGCTGTCTGGGGCGGAGTCGTCGCGGCGCCTGCAGCCGAAGTGACGATCAAAGAGGTGCGCGTGGATGGCCGGCCCGTGGCCATCCCGGCGGCCGAGAGTGCCGCTGCAGCCGTGAGTGCCGCTGCAGCCGTACGGATTCCCTCGACCGCCCGACAGATTCAGGTGCGGTGCGTCGCCACGGAGGACGACGATGCCCGGCCTGGTGCTCAGACTGCGCCGGCGTCTGCAAGTGCTCTCGGACCTCCTCAGGGCACGCGATTGCGGTATCGGCTCGATGCGATCGATCAGGCCTGGCGCGACATTCCCGGACAATTCAAGGCCGACATCCTGTTTGATGACGGCTCGGCGGCCCGGATCGGGAGCAAGGAACAACTCATCGATCTGGAGAATAGCGGCTGGAAAGGCACGCCCGATACCTCCACCTGGCAGCGGCACGTCTTCAAGGCGGAGGCACCGCCACGTGCCCGAAGCGTGCTTGCGGACTTCATCACGGCCCCCAATCCGCAGAACGTGGGAATCGTCGCGATCGACGACGTGGTGCTGACGATCGAACGGCCCGGCCGCGCCGATCCGATTCGCCATGAACTCACGCGCGATCTCGGCATCGCCGGCGATGCCTTCCACCCGCTGGCCAATCCCAAAGGCTGGCAGCGTCTGGGCTCGAAGTCGGAGATCAGCCAGGTCAGGATGCGATCGCAGCCTCAACCGCACCCGATTCTCGTCCTCGTTGACGACGACCCTGATCGTTACGGCAACTGGGCGACCCAGCAATCGTTCCCGGTCGAACCGGGCGACTTGGTGACGCTGGAATGGTCGATGGCTGCAACGTCGGGCCGGGGGGGTGATGTCGTGGCCAACTACGGGCGGCTCGAACCAGGCCGGTATCTCTTTCGCGCGGAGTTGGCGCAGCCCGGGGGAGAGCCCACGGGCATCGAGTCGAGCCTCGCGATTGAGGTCTACGTGCCGGTGTATCTGCGGCGCGACGTGTGGGCCGGCGCAGGGATCCTCGGGGTGGCTGCGGTGGCGACCGGCGTCCGGGCGGCGGGCGTGCGGCGGATGAAGCGCCGGCTGCGCGAGGTCGAGCGGGAGCACGCGCTCGAGCGGGAGCGGGCCCGGATCGCGCGCGACCTCCACGACGACGTGGGCGCGGGGCTCACCGAGATCGCCGTGCAGACCGACTGGCTCCGCCGCGACGTCGAGCGGCTCGCCGCCACGCACACGGCCGAGGTGCAGGAGGCCGGCATCCTCGACCGGGCCGGACGGGTCTGCGCGTCGGCCGTCGAACTGATCCGCAGTGTCGATGCGATCGTGTGGGCGGTGAATCCCGAGAACGACACGCTCGACCGCTTCGTCGGATATCTCACGCACTCGGCCGAGCAGTTTGCGCGGGCCGCGGGAATCACGATTCGACTCGACATTCCCGACGACATCCCCGCCACGCCGCTCTCCGGCCGGGTGCGGCACAACCTCCTGCTCATCGTGCGCGAGGCGCTCAACAACGTGGTGAAGCACGCCGGGGCGAGGATGGTGCGGGTCACGGTGAACGTCGATGCCCGGCAGGTGACCATCGGCATCGCCGACGATGGTCGCGGCTTCGACGTCGCAGCCGCCTCGGGGCCGCAAGCGGACGGCCGGCACGCGGGCCTCGCCAACATGCGCCGCCGGGCGGAGGACATCGGCGGACGCCTCATGATCGACAGCCGGCCCGGGGGTGGGACGCGGGTCGAAATCGCGGCGCCGCTCGCCTGACGAGCGTGTGCGGCAACCTGAGCGGTCGTGAAATTGTCTACACGACGGTCGGATGGCCGAAACGGGTTACACCAAGCAACGCTCAGCCCATGACTGCACCCTCAACGATTCGTGTGGCAGTGGTCGAGGACGACTCCCGGCTGCGCCGCACGTTCACCGACATTCTCGAGTCGGCCGACGACTGCGAGTGCGTGGGCGTGTTTGCCACTGGTGAGCAGGCGATGAGCCGGATCCCCCCGCTCGCGCCCGACGTCATCATCATGGACGTCAACCTCCCCGACTCGAGCGGCGTCGAGTGTGTCGCGGCGCTCGCACCCCGGCTTCCGGACACGCAGATCCTCATGGTCACGGTCTACCAGGATCCGGAGACGACGTTCAACGTGCTCGCCGCGGGGGCTCATGGCTACCTCGTGAAGCCGGTGATGAAGGAGCATCTGCTGGCGGCGATCCGCGAGGTGCGCGGCGGCGGCGTGCCGATGAGCCCGACGATCGCCCGCAAGGTGATCCAGACATTCCGGCGCCGCGAGCCCGCGGCGGCCGCGCCAGGAAAAACCAGCCTGTCAGGCAAGGCCGGTGCGCCGCATGCGACGGCGGCACACGCCGCCGACGAGGAGAGCCTGGCACCCCGCGAGCAGCAAGTGCTCGAACTGCTCGTGAAGGGCTATTCCTACAAGGAGGTCTCGAAGGAGCTAGGCATCTCGACGAGCACGGTGGGCACCTACGTGCAGCGGATCTACGAGAAGCTCCACGTGTCGAGCCGCCGCGAGATGATGGCCCGCTCTCGCCGTGGGGCCACGTGAGCTTTATGGGACCGGGCGGAGAACCAGTCGCCGAATGTCGGCGACCGATGCGCCGGGGATCTGTGTCGCTCGGAGCACGAGCGTCGTCGCGCCTTTTTCGAGCGTGATCGAGCCGAGCGTGAGCGGTCGGAACTCCTTGGAAAAACTCTCGCCGTGGCCGCGGGGCACGCGGTCGTCGGCCGTGTTGAGCGGCGGATCCCAGCCGGGGGCGATCGTGCCGGTGACCGTGGCGCCGCCGCCAGAGAGCGTGACCGTGGAGCCCGCGTCGGCGGGCGGGCAGGTGTACCAGAGTTCGGCCGTGTAGCGGCCCGGCTCGATGACATCGACTGCCCAACTGATCGAGTCGTCTGGCTTTGTCCAGTGGGTGAAGAACGAGCAGTTGGGGGCCTTGCCGCTGCGGGCGACGCCGCCGTGCGGCAGGCCGTCGCGGGCGGGCAGTTCGGTGAGTGCCGCCCCGGGATAGCCCACCGGAAACCGCTCTTCGGTGGGCCGCGGCACGGTGTCGAGCACGTCGCGCCGCCAGGCTGCTGCGACGTCGCGCAGGCGAGCCGCCTGCTCGGGCTGCTCAGCGGCAATGTCGCGAAGCTGCCCAGAATCCGTTTTCATGTCGTAGAGCCGGCCCTCGGCGTCCAGCCGATGGCTCGTGGTCCGTACGCTCACCTTGCCGCCAAAACTCGCCACGATGGCACGGTCGGCGAGCGTGGCTGCCGTGGCTCTCGATCCGGGGGCGTCGGTGAGCAGCGATGAGAGATCGACGCCGTCGAGCGGTTTTGCATCGGGCGGCGCGAGGCCGACGAGGCCGGCGAGCGTGGGCAGAATGTCGATCGCCCCGGTCACGTCATCGACGATGGTGCCCGGCTTGATGCGGGCCGGATACCGGATGCAGCACACGCTCCGCACGCCCCCGTCATCGGTCGAGCCTTTCTTGCCGCGCATGCCGCCGCACCAGCGGGTGCTGTTGGGGCCATTGTCGGAGCAGAACACGACGATCGTGTCGCGGGCGATGTCGAGCCGCTCGAGCGTGGCGAGCAGCCGGCGGAGGTTCGTGTCGAGGTTTTCGACCATGGCGAGGGCAGCCCGCGTGAAGGCGAGGTCTTCGCGGTCGCCCTCCGGGCCGCGCTGCTCGACGGGCTTGTCGCGCCAGCGAGTCCATTCCGCGTCGGGCACGCTCATCGGCGAGTGCGGCGTGTTGAACGCGACGTAGCAGAAAAACGATCGAGCCTTGCGACGAGCATCCTCGATGAACCCGATCGCGTGGTCGGTGATGTCGTCGGCGATGTAGCCGCTGCCCTGCACGAACGTGCCGTCGTGCTCCATCTCCGCGTCGAAGTAATCCCCCCAGTGGCCTTCGGTGAATCCGTAAAACGTGTCGAATCCACGGGCGAGCGGGTGATACGGCCACTGTGTGCCGTTGTGCCACTTGCCGAAGCAGCCAGTCACACAGCCGGCATCGTGGAACAGGTTCGCGAGCGTGATCTCATCAGGGGCCATCCGTTCCTGCCCGAGCGACACGCCCCGGACACCGCTCCGCGGATGGGAGCGGCCGGTGAGGAGTTCGGCCCGGGTCGGCGAGCAGACCGGCTGCACGCAGAACTGCTCGAGGACCGCCCCGTCGTGGGCGAGAGAATCGATCGCCGGAGTGGCGACCGACCGATTGCCCACGAACGAAAAATCCCCCCAGCCGGCGTCGTCGGCCACGACCATGACCACGTTGGGCCGGGCGGGTGGTTTGGCCCAGGCATCCCCCGCGATGCCGAGGGCCGCGATGACGGCGGCGGTCCTCAAAATTACGGACATTTGCATGTGACTGGCACGAGTGGGGCCGGAGTGGTGAAATAGTATGCTCGAAGACGTCAGAACGTTCCCATCCCGACCGAGGAGTGTCCCCATGCCCGAGCCCGTCGTCGCCCCCGAGTCCGCTTCCGGAAACCTGTCGCGCCGTGGGTTCCTCGGTGCCTCCACGGCGGCCGCAGGAGCGCTCGCAGCCGGAGCCGCCCCCGCCTCGGCCGCGGATGCCAACAGCCGGTTGCGGATCGGGTTCATCGGCCCCGGTGGCCGCGGCTTCGGCGCCCATGTGAAGACGCTGGCCAAGCTCCGCAGCGAAGGGGCGAACATCGACCTCGTCGCCGTGAGCGAGGTCTACAAGAACCAGGAAGAGAAGGTCTGCGACTTCATCAAGAAGGAGACCGGCGTCGAGGCGAAGCGGTACGTCGATTACACCGACATGCTCGCCGACAAGGACGTCGATGCCGTGTGCATCGGCACGCCCGACCACTGGCACCACCGGCAGATCGTGGACGCGCTCCGGGCCGGCAAGCACGTGTTCGCCGAGAAGCCGATGACGAAGACCGTGGAGGAGGCGATCGACGTCGCACGGGTGTGGCGCGAGACCGGCAAGGTGATGCAGGTGGGCGTGCAGTCCACGAGCCTGAAGGTGTGGGACCAGGCCCGGGAACTCATCGACTCGGGCAAGCTCGGCAAAGTGCTCGGGTTCCAGACGGAGTATTTCCGCAACTCGTCGATGGGGCAGTGGCGGTATTACAAGCTCGACAAGGAGATGACGCCCCAGACGATCGACTGGAAGCGGTGGCTCGGCGTTTCGGCCGGTCTCGCTCCCGAGCTGGATTTCGACCGCGCCGTCTACGCCCAGTGGCGGTGCTACTGGCCGTTCGGTTCGGGGATGCTCACCGATCTCTTCGTGCACCGCACGACCGCGATGCTCAAGGCCACGGGGCTCCGCTATCCGGCTCGGGTCGTGGGAGCCGGCGGCATCTACCTCGAGCTCGACACCCGCGATGTGCCCGACGTGGCGACCGTGGTCGCCGACTACAACGAGGGCTGCCAGGGGCTGATCACGGCGACGATGTGCAACGAGAACTCGCGGCTCAAGCAGGTGATCCGGGGCCACAACGGCGCCTTCGAGTTCGGCAACGGTGAGCAGTTCACGGAGTTCAAGTTCGTGGCGGAGCGGCCGCAGGTGACGTTCAACGCCGACATCAAGGACGAGGTGATCAAGACCGACCTGAGCGACGAGGATCTCAAGAAGAACGACACGACGTATCTCCACTTCAAGAACTGGCTCGACGCGATGGCCGCGGGCAAGCCCGAGATGTGCAACAACACCCCCGATCTGGGTGCGGCGGCGGTCGTGACGGTGATCCTGGGCGCGATGAGCTACCGCAACGGCAAGGTCTATCACTTCGACGCGGCGACCGGCACGTACTCCGACGGGAGCCCTGCGTGGGCCAAGCAGTGGGAAACGCTCTCGAAGGAGCGCGGCCAGCCCAAGCACGTGCCCGGCTGGCACGCCGGAGACACGGGGAGCACGCTCAAGCCCGAGCCCTACATGACGCTCGCCGGCCCGTGGGTCGGCGGCAAGGATCCCGCCGGCGCATAAGTGGGGCGACCGTCCCGGTCGCCGGTTGGCAAGCGAGACGCTTGCCCCACAAACAGCACCAGGCCCGGAGGGCCGGGTCAGCACCAGCCGACGGAGGTCGGCCGAGGGCGGTTCGGCAGGATGCCGAGACCGCCCGTGAACTCAGTACCAGACGCCGGCGCGCACCAAAAACGTGTCGCTCGGGCGGTAGTCGGCCGTGTCGGTGATGTAGTACTCCACGAGTCGGCCGAAGACCCAGCCGGTCTCGGCCCGCCACGAGACGCCGAGGTCGGCCGGGCGGCGCTCCCAGCCGGCCAGGAGCCGGTAGTCGTGGTAGACGACGACGTCGTTCGCGCCACTGTCGCGGCGCACCGCCCACTGGTTGCCGCCGAACTCGCCGGCCAGGTACAGCCACTGCGCGCCACGATCGTTCTCCTTCACCCGCCACGCCAGCCGCGGCCGCGGAAAGATGAGCTCGAACCGGCGGTCGTCGGAGGGCGTCCAGAGCAGGCCGCCGGCCGGCAGGATGTTGACGTCGTAGCGGTCGAGATAGATGACGCCCGCGACGATGCGGAGGTTTTCACGAGCCTCGTACGCTCCGAAGCCGTGGCCGGTGACCCGAAAGGCCTGCGGCGTGTCGTTGACGAAGTCGCTGTACCACCCCGGCGCCACGGCGAGATCGACGCCGAACGAGTCGCCGACCTTTCGCATCCAGCGGGCTTGGAGCCAGGCGTCGTAGAGCTGTGCGGGGAGCCCGGGATCCATCGGCCCGGAGACCTCGTCGACGAACGTGCCGCCGAAGCCCGGCGTGAGCAGGAGCGGCGAATCGACGGTCGGCGCCGGCAGGCCGATCGTCAGGCTCGTGTCGAGCGTCGTGAGCCCGAGGCCGTTCGCGCCGAATCGCGGAAGTTCCGTCGTCGTGAAGATCAGCTGTTGGAGCGCACCCGGCTTCGCGCCGGGAGGCAGCTTGCGGCCGGCTGGCGGTTCGAACTCCTGCCGGGGCTGCCCTGGTGGCGCGAGCTCGTCGGGCAGGAGCGGCTCGGTGAGGTCCTGTGGGTCGCCCAAGGCGGCCAGCCGAATCCGCTCGAACACCCCCTGCTCGACCGGCGGCAGCGGCAGGACCGTGTCGTCGCCCCGCGCATGGACCAGCGTCGCCACGAGGAGAATGGCGAATGTTCCCGCGCGAGCCGGTTCAATAGGCGAGACCAAGGCGTAGCATCACGGTGTCATTCAGGTTCTGGTACTGCGGCGGCCCATCCACGAAGAACAGCTGTCGGGCGAACACGTAGCCCACCTCGAAGCTGCCGGCGAGGCCGGTGGGCGTCTGCGGCACGAACTCGGTGCCGAGCGAGATGCGGACGTCGTTGTAGTCGAACGGCGAGATCTGCCCGGTGCTGCGTCGAAACGTCCACGCGCCGCCACCGTACTCGCCGGCGAGAAATCCCCACACCGAGTGCTTCCCGAGCTGCGTGAACCGGCGGGCGGCCTTGGGGGCGGGAAAGAAGATGTCGTAGCGGGAGTTGGCGTCGGGCGTCCAGGTGACGCCCACCGCCGGCAGGATCTTCACGAGGTTCCTGTCGAGGTAGACGATGCCGGCCTTGCCGACCATCGTCGGCGTGAGCTGCACGGTGCCGATCGCCCGGCCCATGATGCGCCAACTCTGCGTCACGAACACGTTCCAATTGGTGTACACGCCCACCCGCAGGCCGAGTTCGGCCCCGAAGACGGGCGTGAGCTGCGGGTTCCACGCCCCGTCGAGAAACACGTCGTAGGTGTTGGGCGGCAGGTCGGCGAGCATGGTCGCCGTGGTCTGCGGGCCGTCCCAGAGCTGGAGCCCGAAGCCGGGCGTGATGAGCAGCGGCGCATGGTTGAGGTTCACCTGCGAGTTGTGGAAGAACGGGACGGCGAACGTGGCGGTGGTGTCGAGCTCGTTCACGCCGACGTTGGTGCCCTGGCCGTTGCCGAACAGATAGGCCCAGCTGCCCCGCGCGCCCTGGTACAGCCGCATCGTCTGCTGGAACGTGGAGTTTTGCTGCGGATACCCCGGCGGAAAGAGCGACGTGGGCGCGCCCGCGGGAGCCTGCGTCGGCACGATCGACGGCGAGGCGGGTGAGTAGCCCGGGTAGCCCGGCTGGCCGGTGATGGCGCTCGGCGCCTGGGCGGGCGCCCAGGAGCCCGCGGACGGCGTCGCGGGAAACACCTGTGCCGCCTGCGGCGCGTAGGGATCCCAGGTGGGCGGAGGCGGTGCGAGCGGCGTTCCGAACGGGCCGGCCTGTGCCAGCCTGTCGAGCGAGGACGGCGCCGGCGACGGCAGGGAGACGGTCTGCCCGGAGCCGGGCGCGGCCCACCAGGCGAAGGCGAGCGCCGTCGACCACGCCAGAATGGATCGTCGCGTGCGCACGAACCGGCTCGCTGGAAGGATGGAACGCCCGAACTCCCGTCCCGCCTGACGGTTCGGAAAGCGGGGGGGTAGCAGCCGCCGCGCCGCAGGGTCAAGGTCGCAGGGTATGGCTTCGGGACGGCCGGCTCCCGCAGAATGCCCCGACTACGCGGATTGCCCCTCGCATGATTCCCGACCCCATCGATCCCGAGGTCCTGCGAAGCCTGGCTGGTGTCGCCACGTTCGTCCACCTCGACGAGGCCGAGACCACGATGGACCCGGCACGCACGCTGGCGGCCGATCCGGCGACCCGCCTGCCGGCCGTGGTCGTCGCCGATCGACAGCATCGCGGGCGGGGGCGGCGGGGCGCCGGATGGTGGCAGCCGCCGGGCAGCCTCGTGACGAGCATCGTGCTCGATGCGGCGACGATCGGCGCTGGGGCGATCGCGCCGGCGTGGTCGCTCGCCTGCGGTGTGGCGCTTGCGGAAGCCCTGGCTGAGCTCGAGCCGACGCTGGCTCCATGCGTGCACTGGCCGAACGACATCGAGGCGGGCGGCGGCAAACTCGCGGGAATCCTCGTGGAGACGGTCCGCGGCGGCCGAGTGATCTTCGGTGTCGGCGTGAACACGACCGGTGCGGCCGCAGCGGCGCCGCCCGGGATCGGCCGCCGGATCTCCACGCTGCCCGACCTCGTCGGCCGCTCGCTCGAACGCGAGCGGCTGCTCGTGGCGTTCGTGCCGCGGCTGGTCTCCCTGCTCGCCGGGATGGCCGTTGACGACGGCCTGCTCGCAGCCCGCTACCGGCCGCTCTGCGCCCTCACCGGCCGCGACGTGACGGTCTATCGCGGAGTCGCGGCGGGCGCGGCCGGCGAGCGGGTGAGCGGCCCCTGCCTGGGCATCGACCGGCACGGCGCGCTCGTGATCGACACGGTCGCCGGGCGGTTGCACCTGCAATCGGGCAGTCTCAGCGACCCGGCTTCCGTCTGGCCCGGGCCGACCGACGCCTGACGGCCCGGCGCTCGGCCAGGACGCAGACTTCACGTCCGCCGGTCGAAAGCTGCCGGGCCTGCGCCGTGTAACCCCAGCCGGCGAAGCGTTCGAGCCAGCCCGCCAGATCAGCCGCCCGTGACCAGTTCGGCAGTTTGAGCGTGGCGATGATGCCACGGGGCGGCCGGCCGGGAGCCGAGACGACGCGATCGATCGAGTCGAGCGTGCTCTTGGGGTCGATGTTCATGTCGGCGACCACCCAGTCGAAGCCGCGCAGGCTCTTGAGCCGCACGTCGCGGGCCCGCATCCGCCACTGCTCGAACCGCGGATGCGCGGCGACCCGCTGATCGACGAGCGCCGGGTCGATGCCGACCACGAGAAGATCGGCTTCGAGCAGCCGCTGGCACGCTCCGCCGGGCGCCGCGCCGAGTTCGACGGCGCGGCGGCCGGGCTCGAGCTCGATCCCAAACGACGCGATCGCCTCGTCGAGCTTGAGCCACGCCCGCGACACCTTGTCCTCGGGGAGTGGCGCCGGATACTGGCCTCCCGGCCACGTGCCGCGCGGCGAATCGGCCACGTGCCAGCCGACCCACCAGCGGTCCGGCCCGTCGAGCACGCAGTCGAGCACCAGCGCGCCGAGCCGGGAGGGCGCCGCGGTCGGCGCGACCAACCGTCGCCGCGTGGGATCGAGGCCGGCGCGGATCGCGGTGCGGACGGCGGCGGGATCGCCCTCCAGCCGCGGCTCCCGGGCCCAGACGTGGATGTCGTCCCACGGATGCTGACCGGCGAGCGCGTGCAGATCCTCGACCCGGCGAGCGATGTCCGATCCGGCGACCTGGCCGCAGGAATGGACGACGGTGCGGGCGAACACGAGCCGCTCGAGATCCGAGGTCGTGGGTGTCGGCCCTCCGGACGGCAGACGGAACGTGACGATGCCGCGCCGCCACGCCGCCCGGCTCAGCCACGGCAGCACCGCCCGCTGCCGCTCGACGAGGGCCGCCTCGGCACCCCCCTGGCAGGCGGCGAGCAGGAAATCGCCTCGGGGGGGCGGGGACGGGTGCATGAAAAAAGATGGTACGGGCCCCGACCCTGGGAAAAAGACCGCGGAAAACAGCCCGGGAAACGTGACGGCCCGTCAAAAAATCAGGCCGGCCCGGGCGCCCAAGGGCCCGGGCCGGCCTTTCTCGTCTGAACAGTCGACGGTTATACGGTCGACGGCCCGGTCAGCGGCTCACCGAATCACCGGCCCGAGGGCGCGGCGGATCAGCTGGCCGGACGCGGGCGAAGGACTAGCCGTGGCCCTTCTTCTTCTTGGCGACCTTCTTGGCCGCCTTCTTCTTCTTCTTCGCCATCGATATGGCTCCTTGCCACGAGCGCCCTGACACACACCACACGGCCGATCCCCCGGGCACTCTCTCGAAGGGATCGGACGACGTTCGAAATCTGTTGCGCGACGCCCGCGACAGCGTTTCAACCTGCTGTCGCAGCATCACTGGCAGTGTTTTGAGTGATTCGTTCAGAAACTGTCAAGAGAAATCCGGAAAAATTTTCCCGATTTCTCAGGACCGCGCATGGCCGCGCGCCCAAACTTCGAGCATCGAGAACTGCTTGGAGAAGTCCTGCTCCGTGACCGCGAGCGGACTCTTGAAGAAGCAGGCGAGCCATTCCAACGCGCCCGTTTCGCCTGCATCGTGCGCCCGATCCACGAGCCGGACGAGGTCGATCACGAGCGGTGCGGCGAGGATCGAATCGCAGCCCTGCCAGATGAACTGGAACGTCATCGGCGTGCCGAGGAATCCCCGGAAATGCACGTGGTCCCAGGCCGTCTTCCAGTCCCCGAGGCTGCGGATGTACTCGATCGACACGTGCGTTTGCGGCGGATACCCGAGGATCGACGCCAGCAGGTGATCCTTGCTCTTCACCTTCGCGGCCTTGTTGCGCGGGTCGTCGAGCACCCGGCCGTCCATGTTGCCGAAGATGTTGTGGCCCACCCAGCTCATGACCTCCAGGTGGCGGGCGGCGAACATCGGCGCGAGCACGCTCTTGAGGAGCGTCTCGCCGGTCTTCCCGTCGCAGCCGGCGTGGGCGATGCGGTGGTCGAGGGCGAGCCGCGAGAGGGCCGGTGGCGTGGCCCCGGTGGAGGGCGTGAAGTTGACGTACGACGCGCCGGCCTCGATCGCGGCGAGGGCATACAGGCTGCTGGCCGGCAGCGGGCAGGCGGCGGGGTCGTCGAGCAGCGGCTCGAGTTGCCGGAAATCGGCGGGGATCGGCCGCTCCGGCGGAGGCTCGGTCGAGGCGAGATTCACGACCACGACATGCCGCAGGTGCTCCGCCCGGGCGAAGCCTTCGATGTCGGCCCGGATCCGGGCGACCGCCTGCCGCGGTGTCTCGACCACCGCCGCGACGGTCTGGTCGGCGAGTTCGCGGATCTTCTCGCCGGCGGCGACGACGGTTCCCGGCCGCACGCGCGGCTCGACCGCTGCGAAGAAGGGCTCCGCCTCGGCGAGCAGCCCGGGGTCGATCGCCCGGCTCTCCGCCCACATCCTTCGCGCTTCGTCACCCAGGCGGCCGGGTCGGATGTCGTGTCCGCCCACCACGATGTCGCCGCACGGCACGAGCCCGAGACGCGTGAAAGGATCGAGTTCCGTCACGAGTCCCGTCGGCTGAATCGCCCCACGGGCGAGCCCCGCCAACCCCGTCATCACCGTCGTCGCCACGCCACCCTTCGCGCCGATGATCCACAGTCCGAGGGGCTGGCGGGCCATGAACGAAAGCCTTCGAGGGGACCGCGGGGCGGTGGATGTCGTGGGTGGCGGAAGCGGGCCGTGACTGGGAATCAACGCTCCCGCTGGTATCATTCTGACCGTCGCGACGAGCGGCGAGCAACCGTGATTCGCCGCCGCCGCATCCCACCCCCTCCCAGCGGAGCAGCCTCGGGCATGGCCACCACGGCGACTCGAACGACCACCGACTGCCTGCATCTGGCCCGCCGCATGCGGGCGCTCGAGCCCTCGGCCACGCTGGCGATGGCCGCGCGGGCGCAGGCCCTGGCCGCCGCCGGTGTGGACGTGATCGACCTCTCCGTCGGCGAACCCGATTTTCCCACGCCGGCCCACATCTGCGCGGCCGCGGAAGCGGCGATCCGCGCCGGAAAAACGAAATACACGCCCGCGGCGGGCATTCCCGCCCTGCGGCAGGCGGTGGCTGCCGACTATGCGCGGCGGTCCGGGATCGCGGTCACGCCGGCGCAGGTCGTCGTTTCCAACGGCGCCAAGCATTCCCTCCACAACGCGTTCATGGCCCTGCTCGACGAGGGGGACGAGGTCGTGGTGCCCGCGCCCTACTGGGTGAGCTACGGTGAACTGATCAAACTGTCGGGCGCGAAGCCCGTGCTGCTCGAGACGCGGATCGAGGACGACTTCAAGCTCCGGCCGGAGGCCTTGCGGGCCGCGCTCACGCCGCGGACCCGGATGCTGCTCCTGTGCTCGCCGAGCAACCCGACGGGCGTGGTCTACGCACCGGAGGAGCTCGGTGCGCTGGCCGACGTGGCGCTCGAGGCCGACCTGGCGGTGATCGCCGACGAGATCTACGACCAGCTGGTGTTCGACGGCCGTCGCTCGCCGTCGTTCCCCACCCTCCGCCCGGGGCTCGTCGACCGCACGGTGGTCGTGGCCGGCGTCAGCAAGACCTATTCGATGACCGGCTGGCGCATCGGATGGACGATCTGCCCCGAGCCGCTCGCCAAGGCGATCGGCAATCTGCAGAGCCAGGAGACGAGCAATCCGTCGAGCGTCAGCCAGCACGCCGCGCTCGCCGCCCTCACCGGTCCGCAGGAGTGCGTGGCCGAGATGTGCCGGGCGTTCCAGAAGCGGCGTGACCTGGTCGCCGGCAGGCTGACGGCGATTCCGGGCGTGCGGCTGCCCGAGATCGGCGGTGCGTTCTACGCCTTCTTCGACATTCGATCGGCACTGGCCCGCGGCCGGGGCGGCATCTCGACGAGCGCGGCCTGGTGCGAGGCGCTGCTCGAGAAGGAGCATGTCGCCCTCGTGGCTGGCAGCGCGTTCGGCGCCGAGGGGCACGTGCGGATGTCGTTCGCCGCGTCCGAGGAGAAGCTCGCCGCGGGGCTCGATCGCATTGCGCGGTTCCTCGACGCGTGAGCCGCGCCGCCGCGATCGGCCTCGTGCTCGCCGGCGGCACGGCGCGGCGGATGCAGCCGCCCGGAGCGGCTCCTTCCGGGATGATCTGCAAGGCGGCGCTCGAGATCGCCGGCACGACATTCCTGGAACGGGTCGTGTCCGCGGTCGGTCGCGAGACCGGCCGCGTGGTCGTGGTCACGGCTCCGGGACGATCGTTGCCCGCAGTCTCG
>Ga0214917_10001460_pt1 | contig 30163 bp, 48 predicted proteins | sample LL_1208_BB_MetaG_FD_177983 | JGI IMG/M metagenome (GOLD analysis project Ga0214917, IMG submission 177983) | Freshwater microbial communities from Lake Lanier, Atlanta, Georgia, United States - LL_1208_BB | ecosystem: Environmental > Aquatic > Freshwater > Lake | place: USA: Georgia | collected... | reverse complement strand
GCGCAGATGAAGAAGGTCGTAAGGTTAACATCATGGCAGACACAATAGCAGAGGCAGAAAGAAAAGTAAAGGAAAAATTTGGCCCTTATTACAAAGGGATCAGAATTGTTGAAATAGAAGAAGATAAGGAGGTTTCTTGGGACGAGTATGCCGAAAATGTGAAGAAGAAAATGGAGGGTAAAAAGACGGAAGGGGCTAGAATTGATGGTGGTAAGCCAGTCTCAATGGCCGATGGTGGAGTAGCAGGTAGTAAATATCAAATTGCGCAAAAACATTGGAAGGAGATTGAAGAATCAATGACTCCTAAGCAGAAATCAATATACAATCAAGAATATAAGAGGCTTGAAAGTAAGTTTGACCAATTTGATGATAGAGAAATTGCAGAATATATTCAGGGTGGAATCAATGAATTTTATGATACTTCTTTCAAATTGACTACATACGAGATAAATGGAAAAAACTGGTTCAAGCTCGGATTCAAATATATTGCTCTCAATGAAGCAATAAATAATCCAGAGTGGTATGAAGATATGGCTAAAGGCGGTGTAACTTCTGATGAAGCATATAAACGCAGAATGAAAAAATGGGGATTTCAGCCTTACGGAAAAACGAAAGGTAAATTCAAGGTAAAATACGAAGCAGATGGAGAACCACAGACAGAGATTTGGGAAACTAAAGAAATGGCAATAGCTGCTGCTAAGAAATATGCCAAAATGGATGAATTTACCAATCCTGAAGTATTTGACGAGTCTGGCAAAAAAATTATGGCTGAGGGTGGAGAAACACTACCTGCAGAAAAGGTTTACATCGAAATAACAAAGCCAACGGAGCTGAAGTCAAAGTCAGTAGCAAAAAAAATTAAAGAATTTGCTGACATGGGCTATCGAAGCGGTCAAATTTTGCTTAAAATGGCTTTTGTCGGTACAGATAAGCTTACAAAAGAGCTAACGGATGGTTTTCAAGTTCTTAAAAACAATATCTTCTTAGTTAATAAGATGGATCAACACCTCAAGGAAAAAGGTATAGAACCAAAAAAATACTATAGGGGTGGTCGCATGTCAGATCTGTATGTTAAATACGAGGGATCTTCATTTTCGGAAGACATGAAAGAGGCCAAAGAGTATCTTGGGGAAGAAATGTGGAATAGCTTTACACGAGATGAAAGGATTGAAGCAACGAAATATCTAAAAGCACAAGGACTTGTTGGGTTTTCAGGGGAAATGGAGGATTTAGAAACAGTTGCAGCCATGCAGTACAAGAAGGGCGGTAGTGTTCCAGAAAAAACGACAGTTGATTTTATCAAAGCCCTTGAAGAATCCAAAATCATTGCAAAGGATGCACACAAAAACCCAAAGGCAATTGAGACAATTAGAGGCATAATTTCTATGTCCAACAAGGATTTTAAAGAATACATAAAAGCAAATCCAAATCGTAATGTAAAAATGATATTTGAAGAATACAGCGATTGGATTGAAACATATAAAGAATGAGAACGATATATCGAAGTGAAGACGTCAAATTACGGAAATCGCCAAGCATAAGTGCGACCGTATATCCAGTTGGATATAAAATGGTCGGTAATGATGGCAATATGTGGCAGATCGCAAGAGATAGTCGCGGGGTTCAGCGCTGGCAAAAAATAGGATATGGCGGATATGACATTCCTGCCGTTAAAGCTGTAACTAAAGCACCTAAACCTAAAGTAGAGGAAATACAAGAGGAGAAAAAAGTTGTTCTTGAACCAAAAGAAGATGGTATTGTAACAATTAAGACAAAGAAAGCAGTATCTGCGATGAAAATGCTAATTGAGGATGATCCAAGCATGGCAGAGGAAATACAAACTATTGTTCAAGATAAATTACAAAGCCTACGAATTTTTGATGATGATCCAGACGTTCTTAAAGCAATCTCCATATATGAGGAATTTTTGAAAGAAAGCTTTGCCTACGGGGGTAAAATAAATAAGATAAAAAAAAGCCAAGAGCTTTATGAAAGAGCACTAGAAAATACAAATTCAGCTCTCGATAGAGAACTCATAGAAAAAAAACTACAAAACCTTAACGAAGAAAAAACTTTTGCATGAAAAAGAAAAGACTAGACCAAATGAGTACCTATGTTCCAAAAAGGAAAATAGTCTCTGTCAAGACAAAAAAGGCTGTGATTGACTCTGATCAATTACTTGATGGCGTATATGTAAGAGGCAAAAAGAAATTAGCTAAAGGAGGAAAGACAGCATCAACCATGACAGCCAAGCAGGTTGCAAAAAAACTAATGAAAATTGATAGCGATGTTTGGAATAAGCTAGATGTAGACTCAGGAAGTCAGCTTTATAGCGATCCTGAACTACAAAAAAAGTATATAGCTGAACTAGACAAATCTGAGGCTAATCACTTAATGTCAGCTTCTAAAAACAAGCAGAAAGTGTTTGATGAGTTGGAAGACTGGAATCATCACGCCATGTGCTCATACATTGTTGGTAAAGGACACTTAGGCGATGAGGCTATGCAAAGAGCAAAAATGAACTACGATTTTACTATGCGGGAATATGGCAATGCTTATACCTTAAACCCAGAATTTATTACTCGTGACATGGCAGAAGGTGGAAATGTATCAATTCCTATGCGTATGCCTACTTTAGAAGAAAAAGTAGAAGATATTGTAGGATCGACAGCTTGGCATAGTTTGGATGCTGAAGAAAAGGCAAATCTAGTTCAAACTATGGTTGCAGATGGAGATGTTAAGGTTTCACTTTCTCATGGAGGATATATGCGGGAAGAAGAAATCGATTGGGGTATGTATGAGCCATCTATGCGCAAGTCAGACAATAAATACGTAGTTTATTCTCGTTCTCATGGCGTTATGAGCTTTAACACAGAAGAAGAAGCAAAAGACTACATCAAGCAAGTAAAAAAAGATCTTGTTGAACTCACACAAGAGCTTGATAAAGATGTGATGTATGCCAAAGGGGGTGTTACTGAAGCTGTAAAGTATAAAGTAGTTTATCAAATGAAGGGCATGGATGCCCCTAAAGAGAAGATGTTTGACGACAAGGGTAAGGCGGAAACATTCGTGGAAATGATGTCTGATGACGAAGATGTTTCTAAAATCAAAATGGAAGAGGTAAAAGAAAAGGTCAAAAAAACCACTACTAAAGCAGCAGAAGCCGTTGCTCCGCCAGTTAGTCTTTTTGGTATGGCTAAAGGCGCACCAAAAGCAAGTCCTACAAAAAAGGAAAAACCACAAGTTCAAATCCCTGGAATAGCAGAGGATATTAGACGATACGACGAACTTCATGCTATTATTAAGAATGCAGAGGCAGAAAAAGAAGTCCTACATGGCACACTTCGGCAAGTAGGCATCGATAAGTTCATGGAACTTTATGAAAGACGTGGTTCTCGCCCTGACAACTTTGAATTGGCAGATGGAGATCAAGCAATTTTATTCATGGTAAAAGACCAATATGAAAAAGTAACTCCCGAAAAAGCGGGCATATTGGAGGCCTATCCCGATCTTTTAGAAACAGAGGTAAAGTATTCTTTTGATCCAGCAACACTAGAAAGAGTGGGGGATGTCGTTAGCCGATTGATCATGGATAGTAAGTTGCTCTCAGACGAAGACAAACGAAATTTGTTGGTTGTTGAAACAAAACAGTTTGTAAAGAAAGGAACAATCGATCGTCTATTAAATTATGATGATCCAAGAATGATTTTCGATATTGTAAAACCACAAACAGGACTAAAATAAAAAATATGGACAAACGTACACTCATCGTAGTTGGCTCAAGTACCGCGATTGGATTTATTGGAGACGTAGCCACATATTCAGTTGCCGCTTCTAAAGATGGAACAGGTAAATTCAGGATCGTAGTGCCAAAAGGTAAGGATCTTGCAGCGGTATTATTTCTAGGCATAATTGGAGGTTTTGTGATTGACTACTCACTAAAACTTATTGAAGATGCCATGAAAACTAAAGAAGAAAAGCTTTTAGATAATCTTTTTGGAGAAGAAAAAAGAAAGCTTAGCGAAGGTCGAATCGTAGGAAAAACACCCACAGGGGTTATTTGGTCATAAATTAAATTAAAAATCATGTCAATTAGAGAAATCGCACGTCGTAGAGAAGTGCAAGTATTAGTAGGTTTTGGTTTGCTTTTAGGAGTAAGCTATTACTTATTTCTTGCTAATAAGAAAAAACAATCCGAAGGAAAGTAATGAACTCGAAAAACAGACAAATCTTTGTTGTAGCAACAACCACGGCTGTTGGTTTTTTTGGCAATGTTTTGTCCTATAGCATAAAATTACCGACAAATACCAAACACTCGATACAAGATTTTAAGTTTGTATTTCCTAAAGGAATTGAGCTATTTTACGTTTTATCAATAGGTTTTGTAGCTGGGTTAGTAATTAACAAAGGATTGCAAGAGATCGAAAATCGTTTCAAAACAGATGAAGAAAAATTACTTTCGGAAGCGATAGAAAAAGAAAATGAAAAGGCTGTAGCTGGGCTTGTTAAAGGTAAAAAACCAGTTATATCATGGGTTTAGAAAAATTAAAAAAGAGAAAATATGAACTACAAAAAACTGATCGTAGACAAGAATTTAACAATTGAACAACTACCCAAAAGACTACAAAAGAAGATAGACGAAATCGAAAATGTAGCCCAACGAGTAGAAGAACTATCAAAGTTAAACCTTGACGAAACTGAAAAAGATTTACTCTTTGAGGCTCAAGTCAAGGTCAGCTCTTTGGATCGAGAAATTGAAAAAGCAATACGAAAGTTCAATCCTGATGTATATAAAAAGAAGCTTGAGCATATCGCACGAGTAAATGAACAAAAAATCAAAGAAGCTGAAGCTTTAGAAAAGGCCCAAACAGAATATATAAAGGAAGCTGAACAAGTAGTAGAAAATGAAGAAGTTTTAGATGAGCAGCCTGTTCAAGAGACTGAATCCGAATATGAGGATGACACAGAAGCTCAGCCTGAACAAGATTTTGAAATTGATGAGACCGATCATTTTGAGCAGCGTCTAAAAGATCTTCGATCAAAAGTCCAAATTAAACCAGAAAGCTTCGTTGTTGAAGAACCAACATACGAGGCTCAAGAATTTGATCGGGTGGGCGTTGCTACACCTAAAAAAATGAGCAAAGGACTAATTCTTATGGGAGTTGGAGCCTTTCTTTTAACATGGGGAGCAGTAAACTTTTTTAAAGAACGTCGAGGATAATGTCATACCAAATAACGGCATATACAAAAAGGCAAGCTAAAAAGCTTGGAGTAACCGTTAAGCCCAGCACTGTGCAAGGCAAAAAGATCGACGTTTTCAATAAAAAAGGTGAGAAGGTAGCTTCAGTAGGAGCAATCGGGTACAAAGACTATCCAACTTTCATGCGAGAGAAAGGGAAAGATTATGCTGATTCGCGTAGAGCACTTTATAAGCAGAGACACCAGAAAGATCGTCATAAAAGAGGCTCACCTGGTTATTATGCCGACAAACTTTTATGGTAAAATAAACAAAAACAAACAAAACATTGACTACTTCAGAGGCCATATCTTCAGGCAGATCTTACGTTAGCAAGACTAGTGATGTAATCATCAAGATTGCAGCTATTGTTGGCGCCGCTACTGTGCTTGCAGGTGCTTATACCTATTATCTAAATAACATTTGGCGTCCAGATGTTGAAATCATGGACATCGATTTCTCAAGAGCGGTTGCAAGAGTTAAGGTGGGCAAAAGGGAAATTTATATCTATGGGGATGCTACTTTCATGGTAAATAGCTTCGGAGATTGGGGTATTAGATTTGGAAGCTCTAAATCCTCTAATGTTTACGATCGACTTGAGCTTACCAAAAAAAATATGGTTGTTGAATATCTCAAAAGATAATATATGAGTTACACTGGAGAAGGATTTAAGGGGGAGAGACTTTTAGCTTTTACAGCAGTGATAATGACTATTGTATCATCGGCTTTTTTGATACATCTTTCATACTTGCAGCGGAAACATGTACAAATGCAGATGAACAATTTGGAAAACGGAGAAAAAAATGAAGGCTAGTATTAAATCGGCATTTAAGGCTGGACATGGTGACGCTGTATTATATGCTGGTGCTATAGGGCTTTTACTTTCTGATATTATACCAACACCCGCAGACTCTTTGTATTTCAGCTTAATGCAGAAAAACAAGAAAAAATTACAAGATGGTGAAATAACGCCTAAACAGTATTGGACGAGAGAAGCAACATTATACTATGGATTAAATCCGATATGGTGGACGTTGGTTTTGTCTGCTTTGTACTTAACAAAAGGGGACTACACCAACAAAATGAAAGTTGGTTTTGGGATCATTGCTGGGGGAGCTGTTTTAGGGGTATTAAATAAAAACATAGAAAAAGATATAAAAGGGGAATAAAAACTATAAATTTGATAAAAACAAACAAAACATGAAGCTTCAAAAAACTGCAATTATTGATTACTACAAAGACCTTCCTACATGGGCTAAAGGTGTAGTAGTTGTAGGCGGTTTATTTATTGCTTATGCCATAGGTAAAAAAGTTCTTGGAGTTGTATTTCCAAGTGCTGACAAAGTTAGAAATCAGCAATTAGCTAAAGATATAGCACAAGAGATAGCTCGCTGGCGAAAAACACAAACTCCTTCTTTTAGCGATTCTCAATATCGTACTTATGCTAACAATATATACGAGGGGGTAAGATATTGCGCTGGAGACGATTATCCAAGCGTAGAAAGCACAATGAAGATGATGAGAAATAATTTAGACGTCGCTCTTTTGATCCAAAATTATGGTTTTAGACAAAGAGCATGTTTTGGTATTGATACTGGAAGCCCAGACGATTTGCTGACTACCGTTAAGGCAGAATTAGGTAATGAATGGGGTGGTTTAACTAACAAGAGAGTAGACAGTATCAATAATACTTGGGCTAGTAAAGGAATAACATACAGAATATGACAGAAAAAACAAAAAAAACACTAATTATCGCAGGAGCAGTTCTTCTGGGTATAGTAGTAATCAATAAAGTACGCCAAAGTAACAAGATGATCGCCGATGAAAGAGGTGGTCTTTTTGGGCTAGGTATTTTAGGAATTTTATAAAACAAACAAAAATGAAAAAAAACAAAGGCTTTATAGCAGCTTTGGCTGTGATTGGACTTGGGGCCGCTGCCTATTTTTTATTTTTAAAAAAGAAAGGTGATCGCGGCAATCGTGGAGGTGGTGGCGAAGACATCAATCAAGACTTTTTACCCATGGCCAATAAAATCTTTGATGCTATGGACGGATATGGAACAGGTAATACTACAATAGAGGAAGAACTTAAAAAGCTAAAAACAAAAAACGATTGGAATGCTTTAGTTAGTGCATTTGGTACTAGAACCGTAAGCAGCGGTACTTGGAATGTTTTTCAAGATGATTTTACAGGAACTCTACCCGAATGCTTGAATGACGAGCTGGATGCTAGTGAACTTCAAAGAGTCAATCAAATCTTAAACAGAATAGGTGTATCAATATGAAAAAAGAAACACTCAATGGTGTAATTGCAGGTGGCGTAGTTCTTGCTTTAGCACTTGGAGCATATCTGGTATTCAAAAAGAAACCTGTGATTCCTGATGATGGAGTAAAACCTGATGATGGAACAACACCTTTGGAGCCAAATTCTTTGGATTATAGCCAGATGGCTGATAATCTATTTAATGCCATGAACGGATATGGTACGGGTAACACTACAATAGAAGAAGAACTTAAAAAGCTCAAATCAAAAAGTGATTGGAACAATCTTGTAAATGCTTTTGGCATAAGAAAAATAAGTAGTGGATTTGGAAATATATTTCAGGGTGATTTTACAGGAAATCTTCCAGAGTGCTTAAACGACGAATTAGACCAAGACGAACTTAAAAGCGCAAACAAGATTTTAAATAAAATTGGTGTTTCTATATGATACCCTTTTTTTTGATTGCAACAGGTGGTTTTTTAATGGGAAGTGCAAGACCAAAAATGTTTGGTTTTGGAGATATTGTTGAGGGAAAGTCAGTTGAAGTCGGAGATGAAGTCGTTTTCAACTTTAATGATGACACATGGGTAGAATTGTTTGACGATAGCCAAGATCTAGTGGCCGAAGAACAATTTCAACAAGGTGAAATGTTTGAAGTTATTGTGAATGAAATCACTGATGTATTTTATCTTGTCACCCTTCCTGATGGTTATTCTGCCGCAATAAATAAAAACGATGTTGAAATTGTAGCTGTAAATGATGAAGTTGCTTCATATCGAAATGGCGGTAAACTAAAAACTTTCAAAGCAAAAAAATTGAAACCATGATCCCATACATTTTAGCAGGTTTAGGCGGCTACCTTATTGGAGATTCTTTCAGAAAAAAGTATAATCCTTTAGATAATCCTTACAACATCCTCAAGGATGGTGGCTACATGGCTGATGGGGGAAAGACAAAAGGTGGTTTTGCGGTGGGACAAAGTATAATTATTGAGCCAACGAAAAATCCTAAATTGGATAAAGCCGTAAGAAATCTTATGAACTCTTATTCTGGCAAAGAATTAGTAATTGAAAAAATTGAAGTTGACAAACCATATAATACCGCAAAGGTGTTTGTGAGGGAGACGGGCGAGAAACCCTCTTTTGATGTGATATTAAATCCAAGATATGTAAAACAATATGCTGATGGCGGAGAAATGGATAATAAATGGTATGTAGTAAGTGCTAAAGAAGATAAAATTGTTTCTAATGGCTTTGATAAAGAGGAAGACGCAAAAAAGTATATGTATCAATTAGTTGAAAAAAATAATGACTTTAGTCTTGCTACAAGAAAAATGGCTTCAGGCGGGATGATGGCTGATGGTGGAGAAGTAAAAGAATTAAATTTACGAGAAATAAAAGGCCTAAGTAAAGGAAATCAAAAAGTCCTATTAGATGAAAACGAAAACTTTTATCTTTTAGAAGATGGTGTTCTTTACGATGCTGTTTTTACAGAGAAAGCACCTTATATTAAAAAGGGAAGTTCACATAGGATGAGCAAAATTAAATTGAACATAAATGACAAGATGGCAAAAGGCGGAGAAACAAAATGGATTCAGAAGGCTATCAAGAAACCAGGTGCTCTAAGAGCAGAAGCTAAAAAAGAGGGCTTGATCAAAGGGGACGAAAAACTTTCAAAAACTGATCTTGATAAGCTCGAAAAAAAAGGTGGAAAGACTGCACAAAGAGCAAGATTGGCTAAAACTCTAAGAAATTTAAAATGATACCATATCTACTTATGATCGCTGGAGGCTATTTGATTGGTCAGTCTTTTCATGTTAAAAAGCTTTCAAAAGGAGGATCTTTAGCTGATGGAGGCACAATTGAATACGATGTTGAAATCGAGGCTATTGATAAAGAAGACGGCAACAAATACCGTTTTGTTTATGATATTATCGCAAATAATAGTGAAGATGCCCTTCAGAAAGCAAAAGAAATGTTCATGGCTGATGATTATGGAAACCTTACAATTAAAGACTCCAAGATCAAACATGAGTACGAATTTATGGCCGATGGGGGTGTTGCAAGTCCCCGAATTTTAGAGAATCCGACCTTCACATTTGATACTATAGAGCAGTACGAAAGGGCTAAGGCAAGTGGCTACATCGATACTTATGACGTTGTTCGTGTGGTCATGCAAAACGATTATCGCACAGTTGATTATCCTGTGCACAGCCTTGAAGAATATAATCAAATTAAAAATAATGAAAATAAAGTAAAATTCTTAGTCAAATCTTATCAGGATAAGCACTATTACGATATTCATGATTATTATGATCCCGAAGAAGCAGAAGATGATTATTCTGAGGAAGAATACAAGAAGGGCGGTAAAATAAAAAAAAGTAAAATAAAGAAAAAAAAGAGCTAAGTTTGTTGACAAGTAAATGCTAAAGAGTAATGGAAAAAAAACTCGTTGGTTACGTTTCAGTAGATAGCGGGCAAATAATGATCGTTGATCCTGCATACCTTAGCAAATATGTGGACAACGATTTTCGTTATGAGACTGGTGTAAAAAAAGGAAATAAGAAATATGTACTTTGGCAAAAAATAGATGGAAAAAACATCACATGGGACACACCGATAAAAAAGGAAGGTGGTAAAACCATGAATGACCTTGTTGAAGAAGGATGGGAAGAATTTAACGATTACCCAGATAAGGGTGATTTTTCCTATTCTGGAGTATCATCAGTAACAGTCTCTGAAAAAGTCGGTGAAATTACTGCTACAGGAAGTGCAACAGCAGTTGTTTCTAGCTCTGGATATGGTGATGGGAATTATCCTGTTACGGCATTTATAAAAGATGGTCGAGTAGTGAAACTAGAGATAGATTTTAAGTAAATTTAGAAAAACTAAACCCAAACAACATGGCAAAAGCAACAGCAAGCAAGAAAGGAGAAAAAATTAAACTCATTTCTGCACATGCAAAGAAAATCTGGAACAAGGAAGGTGGCGAAAAATGGAAAGACGCAATTAAGCGAGCTTCCGTTGAGCTTAAAAAGCAAAACAAAATCTAGGATGCAAAAGACATGGCTAAATTTTACGGGATTTCCTGATCAAAATGTACTCAATCAAAACTTTGAGGACACAACAATCAAGAGTGCTCAAGAGCAAAAGGAAACGTATTTCCGAATAGCTACAGCATGTAAAGATTGGTACACGCCCGTATTTAGCAATGATGTAGAGCAGTTCCCTAAACCAGCCCCTACCCCTGACGTTCCAGTGGTGTCAATAGAGCTTAAAGAGGTAAAAAGAGAACAACCGCAAAGCGCAACAACAACTCCAACCTTAGCTGAAGATTCGGCTAAAGCACTAACGATGCCCCCGATAAAAATTGAAGAAAGAACATTGCTAAACGCATTACTAATCGGACTTGGAGCCGCTTTAGTTGTAAAAATCTTATCGTAATGGAATCAGGACTCACTTCAGCCACAACCGCACCTGCACCTGCCGCACCCGCGCCTGCACCCGCAGCGCCCGCTGCACCTGCTCCAATGCCCACTATGCCTATGGGCGGTGGCAGTGGAAAAATAACAGACATACTCAAAAGAATAAATGTCGTAGAAGTGGGATTTGGGATCTTAGGAGCTGCCGCTTTGTACTACACCATCTACTACTATCGTTACAATTTGACCATGTCTAAGACTTTTAGAACTGAAATTGAAAACAAAGTGGATGACTTGAGTATGAAAGTTGCAGACGTGCAAAGCGCTGTCGAACGAGATAAGACTCAAGCAGCATCGCAAGGATTCTTTTAATCTATGCACATAAACGATCTTCAGTACGGTAACCCCGATCGCAAAAACTTTTACTACTTAAACACTGCAACCTACTTAGATACACTTCTACCTGAGTTGCAGAGTTTTCCGTTTCCAGCTAATGATAGTGAGGACACAAAGTCCGAACTTCAGGAATTGATCAATACAACTAATCAGCTAGCCGACAATGAAGAATTAGCTAGAAGATTCGATCTCTATGATACTTCTTTTGAAAAATACATGACTGAGAGTCTTGCGCAGTCTGGTATTCCGCTTGGAGACGTTGATGTGCTGTTACAATCTATCAAAAACGATATAAAACCACTTTTAGTAAAACTAAAGTATCACTATCAGAGAGTTAGACCTTATCAGCTTTCCAAAATGTTGGGGATGGAATTGATTTCTTACAAATCATCCGCAGCTGATTCTCCATCTTATCCTTCAGGACATGCTTTTCAATCTAGGGTATATGCTGAGGTTTTGGGTAATAAATACCCTCAGTTCCATAAAGCCCTTCATGATTTGGCAACAGACATCATGTGGTCTCGCGTTTATATGGGTGTTCATTATATGTCTGACTGTCAATTTGCCGACTATGCAGCATCGGTGGTCTGTAATCACCCAGAATTTAGGAAAAAATACAAGCTATGAGAAATTATGGGACTTCACATCAGTCAGCTTCCTCAAGCTGTAAAAGATAAATTAGGGCTTAAAGATCCAGCACACAAGCAATTTTGGGCTCAAATTGGCTCAAAAGAGCCGATCTATTTCAGATCATCATGGGAGTACTACTACGCAATTTTTTTAGAAAAACTTAGAACTGAGGGTAAAATATCGGATTGGAAACATGAGCCTAAGTGCTTTTGGTTTGAAAACATAAAAAGGGGCGTAAGATCTTATCTGCCAGATTTCTGCGTAATTCATTTGAACGGAGACGAAGAATGGGCCGAAGTAAAAGGTTACTATGACTCCAAAAGCAGGACTAAAATGAAACGAATGGCTAAGTATTACCCCACGGTTAAAATAAGGCTCGTTGGGGGAGACTGGTTTAAAGAAAATCTCAAAGCATGTAAGGCATTAGAGCCTCTTTTTGTAAAGAAAAATTGAATATCTTTGATTTAAGTTAAACCAATGAACGCTAAAGCTTTATCAATCTCTAATCAAATCTTAGCAGAACTGTTTGAAACTGTTGAGATTATAGGCATTGAAAAGACCATTAAAACACTCCAAGACGCTAAGCTAAAGTCTTTGTCTGGGCAAAACGATGACATCGATTTTGTTTTAACATCCGTAAGCGATTTGACCGATGTATCTAAAGACAGAATTTTGTCTAGTTATGACCGAACAGATGAGAGAAAGTTAGCTATGGCAATTAGTGTGTATATTTTGAGAAGCGAATACGATTTTAGCTATCCAGATCTTAAAAAGATTTTTAATAAAGACATGTCGGCTTTGTATCGCTATTTTGAAATGATAGAGAGAATGCCAGAAAAACCTAAAACAGAATTTGATAAAAAAGTAGATACCATATTGAAGAAAGTAAAACTATTGATAACAAAGAAAAAACTAAATCATGGCTAAAATCGATTCAGAAATCTACGAGCCTAGAGAACCAGAAAAAGTAGAAGCAGTACTTAACCCCTTAGATGAAGCGGTTAATGAGAAGCGGTATACACAACCGAATGTAGATGCACATAATATGGACTTTACAAAGCCCATAGATGAGCCTCGATTTACGCCCCCTCCAATTCAATCAAGAACCATTCCTACGAATGATGAGCCTCGCAAACGTGAGCCTGTCAATCCTGAAATGAAAAACATACCGAAAAAGGAAACGGAGATGGCCGCAGGACAAGCTGCTGCTTTGATCCTTCAAGGTTACGAGTGGGCACATGATTTAGCAAACAAGGGGTTACTTGTCTCTGAAAAGAAATTAAATAAGCTACAAGCAGAAGGCGAAATCAATCTAAATGCCATGATCGATTATGATTATGGTAAGAAGATACGGGCTGGAGACTTTTTCCAAGATTACAACAGACAAGTCGATGGTTTGCTTAAAGTATCAGACGAGTTTAAAGAAGAAGTTAAACCTGTACTTGAAAGAGTTTTAGCAAAAAGGGGAATTGGCTTAACGGATGAACAATACTTGATTTATCTTTTTGGAAAGGATATTGCAGCAAAATCAATGATTTTCTTCCAGCAAAAAGCGCAGCTTAACTACATGATTGAAAGTATTAAGCAAGCAACAACAGCACAGTATGTGCCACAAGCTCCACCTCCGCCAAGACCTCAGCCACAAGCACCTAAAGAAGAACAACCTGAAGAAGATTTTTCAGTAAGAGAACCTGAAGAAAAAGCACAAGAAAGAAAAGTGGGACGGCCTAGAAAAAGAATTTAATGGGAAGAGAACCAAAACTATTAGTAGGTATTGGTAGAAAAGGCTCAGGTAAAAGCTTTACTACAAGAAAGATGATTGATCAATACGTCTTGGGCAATCCTTCCAAAGGTGTGCCTGGTCGTCGCGTATTGATCCTTGATGTAAATGACGAGTATTTTGATATAAAGGCAATTCGTATACAAGATGTAACTCTCTTTTCTGTACATCCTTTAGTGGAAATAAGAAGGATTAGGCCATTTTTAGACGATGGAAGAAAAATGACACTTGATGACATTGCTCAAACACTTTTTATTTGTCTTGAAACATTTAGAAATGGTTTGTTACTTATCGAAGATGTAAACAAATATATTTCCGATACCATGCCAAATGACTTGGTAGGTGCGATCTGTACTAATAGACATATTGGAGTTGACATTGTTTTGCACTATCAATCAATTGGTCGTATCACTTCAAAAGTTTGGCAAAATGTGAACATAATTAGACTACATAAATTCACAGACACGGTTAAAAAGCACAAACATAAATTTGAAGATAAATACGAATATCTGTCTATCGCTGAAACTCTGATCAATCAAAAATATGAGGGTGGAGATAGACGTTTCTTTTTATACTGCGATATTGACGAAGAAAAAGTTTATGGTGGATTCACCACAGAGGACTGGGAGTTGGCGACCAATACATTTATACAGCACAATTACAGTAATTTAATTCAGCCTCTTTTAAAGGCAAGAGACGATCGAGGTGGTAAAGTCTATACCCCTGCTACAGCCATGTCTGAAGTCAAGCAACGGCTGATGTCTTACAAAAGGTAAGTCAAAGTATTTTTACCTATTTTTTTGTTTAATCAAACAAAATCAAAGACTTCTCTTTGACTATATTTGTTTGCTTATGCTTGTTTTTGTTAGATTTAGTTTCCAAATTTGGGATGTATTAGTTCTTTGATGGTCTTTTTGAGATGTAGCATTATGGAAGACAAGAATTTGCGTTCTTGTAATAAATACTGCGAGATCTTAAATAGAACATTTAGTGAAAGTCCCGCATGAAAGTTCTAGGAATTTGAAGAACTATTGACTTTGTAGGCAATAGTGAGGCAAAAACTGAAAATGATTGTGTTGAGATGGAAGCTATGAAATAGTACATGGTTGAAGGATTTAATTCGGCGAGTGAGGGTGTTGGCACAAGAGCTCGTTTTGAAAGAACCCCTGAAACAAGCAAACAACATTTAAAACGCAAAACGACAAAAAAATGTCAGTCCGCAATTACATCAACAACGCACGGAACTTTGCCAACGAAAAATATGCAAGTTGGACAGGTTCTCCAGCCCCCCAAAATGGTGGCTATCGCAACATCACTGCAAATGCAGAAACAGGATTAGCTGGCCCTCGCCAAGTGCTCCAAGCTACTGGTGCTAATCAAGCTCCTCAGTCTCAGCCTTACATCATCACTATCAGCAACGCTTCGGCTACAGCTGTTAGCAATTTCGATGTGTTAGGTGCTTACACTTATCTGAACAACGCAGGTTTTTCAGGTGGTAGCTTGACTATTAGCGGTGTAACCATCAGCTCTGCGATTTCTAACGTGAACTATCAGCAGTTCTTGTATCAGTCTATGAACCAGCCCTTCTCAACAGGCTTGACCTACATTGAGAGCATTTCTGGTGCTTCTTCACAGATTACACAAGTGTTTACGCTGAACACTCAAGACGCTAACGGTAACCAATTGCTGCGTACAATCGTACCTGTAATTGATCCATACCAGCAGCAGAGTGGTATCGTTGCCGTAAAACAACTTTACAGCATCGACGGTTTCACAAAGCTGACCTTTAACCAAATCCAAGCTTCTGTTGTCTTCCGCGTACACTTCTACCCTGCAAGCAACATCAACTTGGCAGCTGGTCTGCAAGGTTCTTCAGTGGCTCAGTCTTACGGAAATCCGAACATCAGTGGTGTCCCCACCAATCTGATCTCTGGACAGTAATCCACAGACGCATAATGAAAAAGGGGGCGGTGAAAAATTCATCTGCCCCTTTTTTTCAATAAATTAAAGATGAACGTATACTACTACATAGCCGAGAGCAATCCAGATGCTTGTTACGAAATCTGCAAAAAGTATGGGTTTTTTCAAGTCGCAGATTTGAATGAAATGTCTGAAACCATGCAAACTATTGTTGGTAAAGGCAATGAGGAAGCTCTAAAAGATATTATGGATCTTCACCCCGACAAAGGTGTGATCCTTGAGTTATTTGAAAAAAGAGAAAACGGAGCCATGACAAAGGCAGAGTGCGATACAAAACTCAATGCCGATGGTCTTCGGTTTAGACGTAGAAGGATGATGATGGGTGCAGATGCCTCAAAAGGATCTGCTAGCCAAACTAACACATATATATTAGTTGGAGCAATTATTGTCGCTCTGGCAATCGTATCATCAATAAAAAAATGATGAAAAACTACAGAAATTATTCCTCTTGGCCCTTAAATAAGTATACTAATGACGGCATTACACAAGTTTTGTCGCCTTTAGGTTCAAACGTAAATAGGGAAGTACAAGAGGCTCAGATATTTCCAAATTCTAGCAAGTTTGCTGATGATTGCCGATACGGGTGCGGCGATGACATGGTAAGCAAACTGAGTGCAGATGGAAAGATTTCAGCTAAAGATATTTTTAATGTCGGTGTAAAAGGACTTGGTATTTGGTCTGATGATAAACGATCAAAAGCAGAGAAAGAAGCAGCTGAAAAAGCCGCAGAAATAACTCGCTTACAAATTGCTAAACAACAAGCCGAAACACAGACCGCTGCTGCAGAAGCGGCTAAATCAAGAGTAACAATTACTATTGTCGCGATTACTGGTGCAGTTATCCTAGCTGGATTTGCAGCTTATTACTTATTTGCTAAAAAAAATAAAGCATGACAAAGCAGGCTAAAACATACCTTACAATCGGGATTTCAGCCGCTGCTGTTGTAGCTCTTGTTTTATTATTACGACCAAAAGCAAAAGCACAAGTACCTGCTCAGCCTGAGAATTTGCTAGATAGACTTCTAGCTTTGATCCCAGGGGGAGCAACAAGAAAAGATGTAGAAGAAGCATTCAAGAAAAAAAGCACAGTTTCTGCAGGATCGCCAGAAATTCTTACTGAAGAAGAATATAACATGTATGCATCTCCTAACCCCGCTGTAGATCTTAGCGGATTAACCATCGACGATACTATCTATGGATAAGAATACAGGAAAAATAGTGGCAATTACTGGAGGGGCTGTAGCATTAGGCGTAGTCCTTTATTTCGTTTTAAGACCTAAAACAGCAATTGCTAGGCCTACAGGTGGAGTAAGACCTGGTGGTGGTGGCTTGCCCCAACAACAGCAGCAACTTTCTGTTGCAGATCAAGTCAAAAAAATGCTTGAAGATTTCAAAAAGCAACAGCAACAAAAAACTAGCGGTGGTCAAGGCACTGGCGGAAGCGGTGGCGGAGGCGGAAAGACTGGCGGAGGAAGAACTGGTCAAGGTTCCGATTATCAAGAATATGTGGATAGCATTTATGAAGAGTATTACGGATCTGACTATAGTTTTGATTACAGTTATGGCGGTGGGTATTATGGATCAGGCGATTACAATGTAAGCTATGACTATGGTGATATAGGCGGATCTGATTATAGTTTGGCCGACTATGGTGGTAGCTATGGTGGTAGCTATGGTGACTATGGATATGGTGGATATTAAAATTAAACTAGATGTACGCGAGGAAGTTTTTGAAAACGATTGGAGAAACTAAAGCAAAAGACACAAACACCGTCTTAACAGATGCTATGAAAGGCACCATGGTAGGTGCTACCATCGGTGGCGGGGTTGGACTAATGATCGGACTTGGAAGAAAAAAAAATCTGCTTATGAGTGCTTTAATCGGTGCGTTTATCGGTGGGGCAATCTCAAGGGCTTTTATAGTTAAAAAATAAGAAAATGAACAAAAAACAAACTCTTACGCTTGTCCTCGGCCTTGTTGTCGTTGGAGGCGCTTATTTTGCGTTTAAAGCGATTACAAAACCTAAAAAGGCTTCAGCTACTGGAAAGCTAGCCGCAGGCCCCAAAAAATGTAGAACACAAGCAGATTGTCCAAGCGGCACAACATGTGTTGGTGACAACCCTCGTGTGTGCGTAGGAAGTCCCATTCAAACGGCGAGTTTTTAATTTTTAATCATAAAATCTAAAAAAAATGGCAGAAACAGCAGAAAAAAAGCCTTTCCTCCAAACAGCAGTTGGAGTGGGTGTTTCCCTAGCAGTGCTCTTTGGCATGGTATGGGTAATTTCTAAAGCCTGGAAATCAGGACAAAAAGCTTAATCATGGCATACGAAGACTACGGATATGACAATTATTCGCCCGATGTTTTTGCATCTACCCCTTATAAAGAGGAAAAGCAAAAGAAATCGTGGCTAGACACTTTGGGTGGGGTTGTGGATGTTATTGGTAAAGGCATTGATTCTTATATTAAAATCAAGCCCGAACAAACTACCACGCCTGCACAATCACCCATTTTTGTTCAGCAGCCACCAAAAAAATCAGGATCTGGCGGACTAATTATCGCTTCTGTTGTAGGCGTTGCAGCCATAGTTGGATTAGTAATCTTTCTCAAAAACAAAAACAAATCTTAAAAAGAAAAGACATGCAAAACGGAAAAAAATTCTTTCAGACAACAGGTGGAGTAGTTCTTTCACTTGCATTACTGTTCGCAACTGTATGGGTTGCTTCAACAGCTTGGAAAAAAGGTCAAAAAAACATGACTGCCTAATATGAAGGTTTCTGCTGCTTTGACATCGCTTGGTGCTGTTGCTGGCATTTGGTATGGCGTCTCACAGCGAAAGTCCTTTTGGACAACCGCTGGGTTTGCTATCCTTTTTTCTGTCGGCGGAGCAGCTCTTGGAACCGCATATAACGCCCTAAACGACAAAAGATGAACAAAACCCTATTAACTCTATTGGGAGTTGCAGCCGTTGGATTTTCTGCATACTACCTATGGAATCAGAGTAAAAAATCAGCCGATGGCTCAAAATGCATGAGCTGCGGTAGTTAACTATGGATAAGAAAACAACAACTCTGCTTGCCGTGGGTGTGCTTGCAGCAGTAGGCTTCCTTGTATGGAAGCAAACCCAAAAGCCGAAATCATTCGCGAATTTGATGGCTATGTCTCTTGATGAACCTAGTGGTATGGACATTTGTCTGAAGGCTAAAAAGTGCGGATCTAAAGAAGGCCCCAACAATACCCCTGGCTGCCTTTGCTGCCGTGGACATCGCGCAAGAGGAACACAGCAAATTGGATGTGATACAAATAACTTTTAATTAAAAAACATGGACAAGCAATTACAAATGCTACTTGGTGTAGCCGCAGTAGGTGCTGCTGGCTATCTAATTTGGAAGCAAACGCAAAAACCAAAATCCTTTGCCAACTTAATGGCTATGCCACTTTCAGATCTTGGTGGTGGCTACAAGGCTGAATGCAAGGGCCGAAACGAAAGACTTGGCACATTTCAGTATGATGGAAAAACTATGTATTGGTGCTGCCAACCAGGTTATTTCACAGACAATCGCCCTGATAAAAAATGTGCTGATATTCAAGCAATAGCAGACTAAAAACAATAGAAATGGACAAAAACACAAAACTTTTACTTGGTATTGCTCTTGTAGGTACAGGAGCTTACATGCTTTGGTTTCAAAACCAAAAGAAGATGTCTTACGTTGGAAACCCTGTAGGACGCAGAATGCGCATGGCAGGAAAAATGAATGCTTCAGGTCTAAAAGGGCTGAAAATGAAGACATTTGTTCCCAATCAACAATTGCCTGTGCATGACAGCGGCTGGCAAGGTGCTGATGGCGGTTTCAAAGCCACTAAAGAAGAAAACGTATTCAAGGGGTACGCAGGATCAGGCTTTACCTCCGACAATAGTAAAATCTTCAGCGCTGATGGAACAGGTAAGTTTTTCAAACCAAAAGATAGCGGTTGGCAAGGATGAAACAAAAAAACCTTTTGTTAATCGGTATTTTATTAGCGGGTTCGTATGTAGCTTACAACCTACTCACTAAGAAAAATACGTCTAAGCAGTCTACTGGAAAAACTGAAGAAGTAGATATATCTGGTGGTGTACTATCAGCAGATGCTTCAAGCAGTACAATTCCAGCATGGGCAGAACCAGTTTTTAGAAGAACTTGGATAGTATAAAAGCGAAAATAAATGGAAAAAAAATCTGCAAATAAACTTTGGAGAGAGAGTAAAAGTACTCTTTCATTCAAAGAGTGGATAGAAAGAGAAAATAAAAAGAAAACAGAAAACCAAGAAGGAAACTTTTTACCTTTTAGCTCAGGAGTGCCTTCAAATGTGATCAAAGATACATTAACGCAGGCACGAGAAGATGTTGAAAGAGTAGGCGGTTACCGCACAGAGGCTTCTAATCAAACTGTTTTTGGACTTGACAAAAGGATTGTAATTTTTTCAGGCATACTAATCGTAGGAGCTTTGGCGGTAGTCGCCTATAAAAAACTAAAGGACAAGAAATGAACATGACGAGAGAGAAATGGATATACACGGGTGTTGGTCTCCTTGTCTTACTAGTTTTAGTTAACTCTACGAAAAAAGTGGCTTTGAAAGAAGTTAAAGAAAGTACTGATCAAGCATCTTTTGATAGTTCTTCTTTACCGCCAGCATTAAAGCCACCATATAAACTAGCAGAAGGAGAACAGATACCGAGACCAATAAAAAAGAACTTAAACATTTTTTCAATAGGCGTAAAACCAAGATTTGATACATGATTTTCAGCGTACCCACTAGACACGAAGAATTAACCTTGTTGATAAAGGTTAGAACTTTTGAGCCGCAGAAAATCAGAATTAAGGTCATAGACGCAGAGCAACCAAATACTACTTTCACCGATAGGTTTAAAACCATTGACGGTGAGAGTATTTTTTTTGTACGCATGCCAGTAAGCCCGCAAGAGGCTTTTGTCTATATCTATAATGAAGCAAACGGCAACATGGCAGCAGGTATGGATAACTCGATCGAAGTAGAGTCAATTACTAAAGAGCCACTAGAAAAAAAGCTTGATGTTATTGATTTCTCAAATCCATTGATCAGAAGCTTTGTCAATTTTGCAACTCGATTTTCTTACAATGCAGGATCTTTAAGTAGCGGAACATATACATCCGACGACAAAAAATTTGTTATCAAATACTTGCCCATAATTGAGGATGGCGGTGTTGAGCAAACTACACCCGCTCGAATCGATGTAGATTCTGGAATCATTGAGATTTCTAAAAGACAATTTTTGGATTATACTGTGCCAAACAGAATGGCAATACTTCTACATGAGTTCAGCCATGTTTACGTCAATGATAATTTAGATGATGAAGTAGAGGCTGATCTAAATGCGCTTCTAATATATCTCGGACTTGGTTATCCTCGTATCGAAGCGTTTGAAGTGTTTGCAAAGACCTTTATGAATGCACCCACTGATGAAAACAAAATGAGATACGATAAAATCAGCAACTTTATCGACAATTTTGAAAACTACAATACATTCATTCATGAATAAGAACTACGTATATGCGGGTATATCAGCAGTTGTTTTGGGTGTAGTGGGTTACTACTTGTTCATTCAATTTAGAGACCGAAATAGAGAAAAGATACAAGAAGGATCATTTGAAATAATAGTGAAGTAATATGGCTTACGCAAAAGTCAAAATTTATGTACCTGATATAGATGCTCCTTTCAAAGAGGGTAGCTATAACTATTCAAATCCTTCCACGAAACGATCTAATATCGACATGGTAAAAAGGATTAACACGACTTATGGCAATACAATTAAATACTGGGGATCAATTTTCGATATACCGTCAGGAGTTATTACGGCATTCATAGCAACAGAGAGCGGTGGAAAAGCAGACGCAAGAAGCTCAGTAGGCTGCTGCTTTGGTTTAATGCAGGTTTCGCCTGCTAGTTTGTGGGAAACAGCAAGAAAATGGTCACGAGAGGTTTCAGTGCCTCTTCCAAAAGAAGCTTCAACCCTAATTACATCCAAAGTTTCAGACTTTTTTAGATCAACTGCAGCGCAGCCAAATTCTGCTCAACGAGTTAAACTAGAAACTGCTTTATTAAAAGATACAAACTTTAATATCATGGCAGGAACTTTGGTTTTAAGATGGCTTATCGAGCGATTTAGCACATTTTTGACAGGAGGGCAGCTTAATAAAGCCATCGTAGCCTATAATGCAGGAGCCTACTATTCGGTTTTACAAGTTCCTGGAACAAGAACAACGCCCAATGAGATCCCAATTGATAGCACTTCTTTGGCAACAAATCGACGAGTTCCTGCAGAAACACGGGGTTATTTATACAAAATGCTCGGAACAGACGGATTTATGTCTTTAATTTACAAGGACAAAGTAATATAAACAAAAATGAACAAACAAGTTAAAGCCGCAGTTTGGGTAGTTGGTATCGCCGTCGGAGCATACCTTTTATGGTATAACATATCGTTTTTGAAAGGTGTACCGCAAGAAAAAAAAGACGAGTTATTTAGGATTGCTAGTGGTGGACTTAGAGGCGGAGCTGCACCACCCCCAGAGATAGAAGAACAAATTCAACAGCAAGAACAAGAGGCTCTTATGAAAATAGAGCGTCTAGGATTGCTTGGAGAATACGAAAATTTTAAAAAATCAAGAGATAACATGGCATCGCTGCCACAATCACAACCCGTATGATTAGAAATATCGCCATATTCGGAGGGTTAGGAATTATTGGTTTTGGCTTATATCGTTATTTCAAAAGACAATACGATTTGCTTACCGATTTTGAGTGGAAAGTCATCAGCTTAAATTTTGACCAAGTAAGCCCTAATCTCCTAAAGGGAAAAATCGTCTTCAGATTTACCAATAAGTCCGATATAGAGATAACAATCAGTAAATTTTACATGGATTTGTATCTCAACAACAAATATATCGGCTGGATTGAAGATAAATCGGAGTTTGTGATCCCTGCAAAAGGGTTTAGTGATATTCCAATCGGGTTTTCGGTAAATCCACAGCTAATTATATCCAACGTACTTGACATAATTAGCCTGTCAACCAAGCTAAAAGACGCCATTTTCAGTTTTGACGGGGCAGCAACCGTGCGTAGCGGATTTGTCTCAACTTCAATAAAATTAAAGTGTGACTGCTCTGTAAAAAATTACGATTGTAAATGCTGAAAAAAAAGTAATTTAGCCGAAATGAAATTAAAAAATGATAGAACTCATTCAAAACGAAACTAAAAAAATTATGTTCAAGTGTTGCAAAAATTATGCAGCACAAAAAAAGATGGAAGTAGATAAGGTTCAATTAGTTCTTGGACTTAATGAAGAAGGGAACACCTACACACTTTGTGAAGACTATGTTCCAAAAGAGAATTATGATATTATGCAAGTACTTGGTGTGCGAATTGATTTTCTAGGATATAGTAAGATAGCGCCACCGTTTATTGCAAAATCATTGATTCGCTTTTCAGGTAAGTACAACACTGATTTGAGCAATACGAAAGTATTATGTCTGCCTACTAAAAACGAAAAAGGTAAGGACGACATGTTACTTTTTGTCTATGAAAAAAATGATTATTTAGAGACAATTTCATTTCATGATTTGTTTAGAGAAGAAGATTTTGAGCCACCAAAAATGGAATAAAAAATGACATTTTATACAACAACGCTGTCATCGGGATCATTAGAAATCCTTACAGCTGATGGAGCACAAATGGTAAGTATTGAACCTAATAGCGGAAGCTCTTGCACCGTGTTGGGTTCTTTGCCATTCAAAGGACTTACTCCTACAGCTATTGTTCTTGATGCAAATCAAGTGCTAACTATTTCTTCTAATACTCCTACTTCACCTCTCAATGGGATTACAATAACACATGTGAGCGGAACAATTGACATCATCGTTGGTGTAGCATAACAACTTGAAACAAACAAAACATGGGCTTTTCTTCAATACAAGCATTTGGTTTCGGAGGCGGAGGCGGCACAGGCAGCGGCAGTGGTTCATCAGGAACCAGCGGATCAGGATCTGGAACCTCTGGAACGTCAGGATTGACGGGTACATCTGGCATTAACGGAACGTCAGGTACTAGTGGCGATAATGGAACGAGTGGAATCTCGGGAACAAATGGTATTTCGGGGACTAGCGGCACATCAGGATTTACAGGTACATCTGGTACTTCAGGACAGGGAACATCAGGTACATCAGGGGACTCAGGGACGTCTGGAGAAAGCGGTACTTCAGGTACAGATGGAAGTGACGGTACCAGCGGTGAGTCGGGCACGTCAGGTGAAAGTGGTACGAGTGGCGAATCAGGTAGTTCAGGAACTAGTGGAGATACAGGAACTTCGGGAACAAGTGGAGAGACAGGTACAGCAGGCACATCGGGCGAATCAGGAACATCGGGCGAAAGTGGCACAGCAGGCACATCGGGCGAATCAGGAACATCGGGAGAGACAGGAACAGCAGGAACTTCAGGTGAAACGGGAACAGCAGGAACCTCTGGCGAAAATGGAACTTCGGGAACTTCGGGAGAGACAGGTACAGCTGGCACCTCTGGAGAAAGCGGTACATCGGGTGAAAGTGGTACAGCAGGCACGTCGGGCGAATCGGGAACATCGGGAGAGACAGGAACAGCAGGAACTTCAGGTGAAACGGGAACAGCAGGAACCTCTGGCGAAAATGGAACTTCGGGAACTTCGGGAGAGACAGGAACAGCTGGCACCTCTGGAGAAAGCGGTACATCGGGTGAATCAGGAACATCGGGCGAAAGTGGCACAGCAGGCACATCGGGAGAATCAGGAACATCAGGAGAGACTGGAACATCGGGAACAAGTGGTACGGGCACATCAGGTACGTCTGGTACACATGGAAGCTCGGGCACTGCGGGCACAAGCGGAGAAACAGGCACTTCAGGAACTTCAGGTGAAACGGGGACAGCAGGAACTTCTGGTGAAAATGGATCTTCTGGTACGGCTGGTACTAGCGGCACTTCAGGATCTTCAGGACAAAGTGGAAGCTCTGGTACTAGCGGCGAATCAGGAACTTCAGGAGAATCGGGATCATCAGGTACTGACGGATCTAGCGGCACATCAGGAGAATCGGGATCATCAGGTACATCAGGCACTTCGGGATCAAGTGGACAATCGGGAACATCAGGTACTGACGGATCTAGTGGAACGGATGGCTCAAGTGGAACAGATGGAAGCTCGGGCACAAGCGGTAGTAGTGGCGAATCAGGAACAGCAGGTACTGACGGTAGCTCAGGCACTGACGGTTCATCAGGTACTTCAGGAAGCTCAGGAGAGAGCGGTACATCAGGAACAGACGGTTCAAGCGGTACAGATGGCTCAAGTGGCGAATCAGGATCATCAGGAACAAGCGGATCTTCAGGAGAAACAGGCACTTCAGGAACTGCTGGCTCAAGTGGAACCGACGGAAGCTCAGGATCTTCAGGAGAAACAGGTACTTCAGGAACTGACGGCAGCTCAGGCACAAGCGGTAGCTCTGGTACTTCAGGCAGTTCAGGAGAAAGTGGAACTTCGGGCGAATCTGGAACATCAGGAACAGACGGCTCAAGCGGTACTTCAGGAGAAGGCACATCAGGAACAGATGGTTCAAGCGGAACGTCAGGCGATTCGGGCACTTCAGGAACTGACGGCAGCTCAGGAACAGATGGTAGCTCTGGTACTTCGGGCAGTTCAGGCGAAAGCGGAACCTCAGGAACAGATGGCTCAAGCGGAACTTCAGGAGACTCAGGAACAAGTGGTTCAAGTGGTACAGACGGTAGCTCTGGTACCGACGGATCGAGCGGAACTTCAGGAATAGACGGTACATCAGGAACTAGTGCACAAGACGGATCAAGCGGTACATCAGGAACATCAGGCTCAAGTGGAACAGATGGCTCAAGCGGAACAGATGGTAGCTCTGGAACCAGCGGTATCGACGGTACTTCGGGAACAGACGGTTCGAGTGGTACTTCAGGTACTTCAGGGACTTCAGGAGAAGAAGGATTACCAGGTACATCAGGAACGGATGGAAGCGCAGGAACAAGTGGCGTAGATGGTTCTTCAGGCACCGATGGATCAAGTGGAACTGATGGCTCTAGCGGAACGTCAGGCGATTCGGGCACTTCAGGAACAGACGGTAGCTCAGGAACAGACGGTAGCTCAGGCACAAGCGGTACTAGTGGAGAGTCAGGAACGTCAGGCACGGATGGAAGCTCAGGAACAGATGGTTCATCAGGAACAGACGGAAGCTCAGGCACTGACGGTTCATCAGGAACAAGTGGAGAAACAGGAACATCAGGAACTGACGGCAGCTCAGGCACAACAGGTACAGACGGTTCGAGTGGCACGTCAGGTGATTCAGGTAGCAGCGGAACATCAGGAACGTCAGGTACAGACGGCAGTTCAGGCACTAACGGTTCATCAGGAACTTCTGCTAGCTCAGGATCAAGTGGTACGGCAGGAACATCTGGAATTGATGGTGGAGCAGCCGTAGGAACAGGTGTTTGGCAATACCAAGCAGGCGATGCTGGACAAACTTCTGGAAAATTAGAAGCCGTAGGTACATCAAATAATTTTGTTGATACTACGGCTCTTTACATAAATAGATTAGACGAGAATGCTACCGATTTTTATAATTATGTAAATTCTTTAATTACTGCCGATGGAAGAGTAATCATACAAGTAAGTCAGCAAGGAACTCCTTCAAACAATGGTATCTATGTTGCAGATTCTCTTGTTTTGAATACCAGTTCGATGCAGTTTACTAATCAAATAAGTAACCCAATCACTGTTCTTTCTGGTAATGGAGCATTTACCAATACAACAGATTACTATGTATCTTTTTTACCTTATGCTCCCGCTGGTACATCAGGTACTTCGGGTGATAGTGGTACAAGTGGTACAGACGGCAGCTCAGGAACTTCGGGGACGTCAGGATCGTCAGGGACTGATGGCAGCTCAGGTACAGATGGATCGAACGGCACTTCGGGCGAATCGGGAACTTCTGGTACTTCAGGCACGTCAGGGACTTCTGCATCAGACGGAAGCTCAGGAACCAGTGGAACAGATGGTAGCTCGGGCACAAGCGGAACATCTGCAACAGACGGAACAAGCGGTACTTCAGGAGATACAGGAACTTCAGGTACGGATGGATCTTCGGGTACGTCGGGCACGGACGGCAGCTCAGGCACTTCAGGAGAATCAGGAACGTCAGGAACCGATGGATCTTCAGGAACGTCGGGAACCGACGGAAGCAGTGGAACTTCAGGAACAGATGGCTCTAGCGGTACGTCGGGTACAGATGGTTCAAGCGGAACGTCAGGCGAGTCGGGCACTTCAGGAACTGATGGCAGCTCAGGAACATCAGGCATTGATGGCACGTCAGGAACGGATGGCAGCTCAGGATCGAGCGGTACGGATGGATCTAGCGGCACATCAGGACTAACAGGAACTTCAGGAACCGACGGAAGCTCGGGCTCTAGCGGTACAAGCGGTACAAGTGGTTCGGATGGCTCTAGTGGAACAAGCGGTACTTCTGCTAGTTCAGGTTCTAGCGGAACCAATGGAAGCTCAGGAACTTCAGGTACTAGCGGCACTAGTGGAGAATCGGGCACATCAGGTACAGACGGAAGTTCAGGAACAGACGGTTCATCAGGTACATCAGGCACTGACGGCAGCTCTGGAACCAGCGGCAGCAGTGGAACAAATGGCTCATCAGGTACTTCAGGGACTTCGGGAACCTCTGGAAGCAGCGGAACTAATGGAGTATCTTGTTTGAATTATACTGTTACTGCCCCTTCAGGATCTCCACCCCAAGGCCCCTATCCTTATTCTTATACTGATTGTTTTGGAACTGTAATAAATGCAACAGTAAATGATGGCGACTCTGTCACATTTTGTGCAGAAAGCGACTCCGTAGTTGCATCGGGATTGACATTAACAAAGAACGGACTATGTGTAGGAACAAGCGGCACGAGCGGAACTTCTGGTACATCTGGTACCTCGGCCACTAGCGGATCTTCTGGCGAAAGTGGATCAAGTGGAACTTCGGGAACAGACGGCTCAAGCGGCACATCAGCTACTAGTGGTTCATCAGGCACAGACGGCTCTAGCGGAAGTTCAGGGACAGATGGTAGCTCAGGAACAGACGGTTCTTCGGGCACATCTGGCACCGACGGTTCAAGTGGAACTTCTGGCTCAAGCGGCACATCAGCTAGCTCTGGAAGCTCAGGAACAGACGGATCTTCAGGAAGCTCAGGAACAGACGGAAGCTCAGGAACAGACGGATCAAGCGGAACTTCGGGAACATCAGGATCAAGTGGAACATCCGCCAGCTCTGGATCAAGTGGCACCGCAGGAACCTCTGCGACAGACGGATCTTCTGGAACGTCGGGCACAGACGGCAGCTCAGGAACCGATGGTTCTTCGGGTACATCTGGCACCGACGGATCAAGCGGAACTTCGGGAACATCTGCAAGTAGTGGTTCTTCAGGAACTTCTGCAACAGACGGCTCAAGTGGCACATCAGGAGAATCTGGTACTTCAGGTACCGATGGTTCTTCAGGAACCTCTGCGACTTCAGGTTCTTCAGGAACCTCTGCAAGCTCAGGATCGAGCGGAACAACAGGCACTTCGGGAACAGACGGCTCAAGCGGAACATCAGGGGAATCTGGTACTTCAGGTACTGACGGTTCTTCAGGAACTTCTGCGACTTCAGGTTCTTCAGGAACCTCTGCAAGCTCAGGCTCAAGTGGAACCGCAGGAACCTCTGCGACAGACGGATCTTCTGGAACGTCGGGCACAGACGGCAGCTCAGGAACCGATGGTTCTTCAGGTACGTCTGCGACTTCGGGATCTTCAGGAACATCTGCTAGCTCAGGCTCAAGTGGCACAACAGGCACTTCGGGAACAGACGGATCTTCAGGAACGTCGGGCACAGACGGAAGTAGCGGGACTTCAGGTTCAAGCGGAACATCTGCTAGTTCAGGTTCAAGTGGAACATCTGGCTCATCGGGCACTTCTGCATCTAGTGGTACATCAGGCACCGATGGTAGTTCAGGTACAGCTGGAACATCTGGCTCATCGGGCACTTCTGCAAGTTCAGGGACGAGCGCAACGTCTGGCTCATCAGGTACTTCTGCAACAGCTGGAACAAGTGGAGCTACTGGTACGGCAGGTACTTCGGGAATAAATGGTGTTGCGGGTGGATTGGTTTACTATATGAATCAATCTACTAACACAAGTAGTGCTTTTGGGACACCAACATACAAGCAATGGTCTCTAAACCCAAGCGGTAGTGCACAAACAAGTGTTACAACATCCGTTGCATCAAACACAACATCTACGATTGCTGCTTTTGCAACCGATAGTGGTGTACCTAATGCAGATATTATACCTGCGGGTAATTGGGCATTTGTAATGCACGTTCAGCTTGACAACTCAAATGCTGATTTTGATTGCTATGCTGAGATTTACACATACACTACGGGGGCGGTTTCAACATTGATTGGAACGACCAACTCGGTGAACATAGCATATTTGGGTGGAGCAATTCAGCAACTTTATACCGATACATTCATTCCATTAACAAACACTAATGTAACAGATAGGATTTATGTATTGGTTAAAGGGACAAACAACGATAACCAATCACACAATATAATTTTCTATACTGAAGGTCAAACATATTATTCTTATGCTCAAACCACTTTCAACCCACCAAGCGGAACGAGTGGTACAAGTGGTCAAAACGGAAGCTCTGGTACTTCTGCAAGTTCAGGATCTTCGGGAACGAGTGGCACCTCTGCAACTTCAGGATCTTCGGGAACAGCAGGTACAGCAGGAACTTCAGGTTATTCAGGTACTTCTGCAACAGCTGGAACAAGTGGAACATCGGCATCATCAGGCTCTAGCGGTACTGATGGAAGCTCAGGAACCGATGGATCAAGCGGAACATCAGGAAGTGTAGGTACATCAGGTACTTCGGGCACACATGGTTCTTCAGGAACCTCTGCAACTGACGGATCTTCGGGAACATCAGGAACCGACGGCAGCTCAGGAACTTCAGGCTCCAGCGGAACGTCAGGCACTCATGGTTCAAGCGGAACATCTGCTAGCTCAGGCTCAAGTGGCACCGCAGGAACTTCTGCAACTGACGGATCTTCGGGTACATCAGGAACCGACGGAAGCTCAGGAACTTCAGGCTCCAGCGGAACTTCAGGCAGCTCAGGAACGTCAGGCACTCATGGTTCAAGCGGCACAGCAGGAACGTCAGGAACGTCTGCAACTGACGGATCTTCAGGAACTGACGGTAGTTCAGGAACCTCTGCAAGCTCTGGTTCAAGTGGAACTTCTGCTAGCTCTGGATCAAGTGGTACGGCAGGAACGTCTGGAACTTCGGGCAGCTCAGGAACCTCTG
>Ga0214917_10001459_pt1 | contig 30165 bp, 48 predicted proteins | sample LL_1208_BB_MetaG_FD_177983 | JGI IMG/M metagenome (GOLD analysis project Ga0214917, IMG submission 177983) | Freshwater microbial communities from Lake Lanier, Atlanta, Georgia, United States - LL_1208_BB | ecosystem: Environmental > Aquatic > Freshwater > Lake | place: USA: Georgia | collected... | reverse complement strand
ATATAGCAGGTGCACCCCTCTCAGAATCTCACCCCCTACCCCCTCGCTTGAGCCTTCTAGAAGCCCTCGTGAGACCTTCTCTTCGATGGCACGGGTCGCAGAGCACCCGTAGATTCGCAGGGTGATCAGTGCCCCCGAGAGACCTCGGCACGAGGTGATCAACCACGAGAGGAGTCCTTGATCCCTGAGCTCCGCAGAGAGAGCACCACGGCTGACGGGCTCGCATCTCCCTTGAGAGTGCCGTCCACTCAGCCCCATACCCCGGGCGGGCCCGTTGAGGGAGGGCGTGCTCACTGCATCGAGACTTAGGAGAAGGTCGCCCGCAGATAAGGCACGGGATCGCTACCATAGCCGCATGATCGAGATCATCATCCCTCCTGAGAAGCCTGAATCGGAAGTGCGCCGATGGTACCCGATCCTACGCTTCCTCAAGCGTGTCGCAGCTGCAGAGAAGATTGAGGTGCGCACGGTTGCCCTGCACGCTCACGCACCGGGCACCGTATCCTGCTATGACGGCGAGACGGACTTTGACGAGAAGAGGATCGATCTCTGCAGCGGTCAGGATAAGGAGACGGTGCTGCATGAGTTGGCGCACCTTGAGTCAGACGACTACCACGGCAAGCGATGGTGCGTGAGCCTCATGCACCTGCATCAGAAGTATCTTCCGAAGGCACGATGCGAGCACGCTGACCGTGTGCTCGCCATTGAGTACCGAGCAGCCCGTCCACTCTTCAGGGAGAGGTACGGCTCATCAGCCCCACGTGAGCGCAGGGGTATGCGATCAGTCTTTAGACCTCAGAGAAAGAGTTGATGGAGCAGTCGAGGAGTTGCACCTCGAGTTCGTTGTGAGTGCTCATTGACTCTCAACCGTCTACGCTGCCCCGGGAGAATCTTACTCAAGCCCACCGATGATGATCGGCTTCTCACTCAGCCTCAAGGGAGAGATCGGGCGCAACGGGCATGATGCATCAGGGCACTCAAGATCTCGATCACTCTCTGCAGCCTCAGCTCCTACACACTCCCTGCAGAATCGGCGCACTGCCCTGCGATACGTCACTGCCTCGTAGTTGATCTTCCGCTCAGGAGGAGCATCATCAACGGGCCCGCTCCTAAAGGGCTGACCCTTAGCCTCTTCGATCAGTCTCTTGAGCACCTCAAGATCGGATGAGCGGATGCGAATACGCCCTGCATACCGCTCACGCAGCCATGAGGAAGGCAAGCCGAGAGCCTCTTGAGCCCGTGTGACCCCTGAGAGGGATCGGGACCCGTCTCGTGCCTTGAGCACCATCGCCTGAAAAATCTTCCCTTCAGGCGTTGCAAGATTCTGAGAGATAGTCCCCCGGCGTGTATAGGATCTCTTCTTCACTTCTTCTCCTGCAGTGAGCCGAACGTCTCTGATCCCTGCCGTTTTCTGAAGTGAGGGATGCGATTCGCCACGATGCCGATCTTTAGGTGAGGAGCCTCAATCGCAAGACGATCATCCGCCTCTTGATCAAAGTATCCTGCAGCATCAAGAGCCTCCTTCGTCGGGAAGACTTCTGCGTGGCGATCTTGCGTCTTATCGATGAGGTGATCCTCTTTACCACCGAGAGAATAAAGCCATCGGAAGTTATCGGGCGCCGTTGGCACTGCAAGCCGCTTGAATCGGCTGACCTCTTTCGTATAGGCGTAGAAGATCACGTGCGGAATATCTGCAGCGATCTCAATCCAACTCTGAAGATACTCATCAGAGAAGAAGTCTCCCGCGTCGTGAATCCTCACGTAGCCCCCGGGCTTGACCCTTCGCATGATCTCAGCGGTCATTGCGGCCCGCCATCCCTGCAGATCATCGAGCACGAACTTGAGGTTGCGAGCGTGCGCAGCCTTCACCTTCGGAAAGAGATAGGTGCCGTTTCTTGCATAACAAAGTGAGGCGCACGCACCCGCCTGAGGGCACGTGAGGATTGTTCGCCCGTCATCAAGGCGGGCTCCTAGTGCAGGTAGGGTGAAGTTATAGACCCCGACCTCTCGCAGTTCACGATTCTGAGTGAGCAGTCCCATATGACCTCCTTGCGGGGGATCGTACCTGATTCTTAGCCCTACGGGAGAGGAAGCGTGATGATCACTTTCTGAATACCCCGAGGGAGGCTGACTCCGAGAGCCTTGAACGCTGCAGGGCTCAGATCAATGAGCTTCTCGCCCTTTCGCCCTTCTGAGCAGGAGCACCAATCGACCACGATGACCTGAATCGTGATGCCCGTCCTCGGATTCGTGACCGTCACGGGATAGTGCTCGTGATAAGGATTGTCGTCGCCAAGAGCCTCGCGCAACTTCGGGCCCGCTGCCCCATAGAAGATCACGGGATCTCCCCACTTAGACTTTCGGGTGTACCACGCATGATTCTTTGTCGCGTCGTACCACGATGCGACACCGATCACCTGCACGGGCTCAGGGCTGATCTCAACTGATGCAACGGGTTCAGGCTGAGTCTCGCACCGGGCTGCAGGTGCACTTACCGTCCCCGCTCCCTCGTGCATCCCTGCGATCAGGATGATCACGAGAAGGGCGGAGAGATACTTCACCTGATCTCTCTCGGTCGCCTATCAACTGCGATCTGCAGGTCATCAAGTGAGCGGATCAGTTCGATGCTGACCTTGATACCTTCATCAAAACCCTTGAGGTATTGAGCGGATACCTCAGGCATGGAGTCCGCCATGAGTCGTGCCTGAGTAAGTGCGAGCACTAACTCCTCACGATCAGTGAGACGGTTAGTCTTCAGGCGTGACTTCGGCATCAATCCCTCCCCCGTACCATGCGATGAAGTCATCAAAGTCGAGCACGATCAGGGCTCGCCTACGAATACCCGCCCCGGGCTTATCTCCCACGACCACTGCCCGGAGCTGATCGCCTCGTGCAGTGATCGCCCTGAGTGCAGCATCAAGTCGAGAAGGAAAGTATCCGTTTCCGCACTTAGCCTGAATCGCTATCCACGGGGACTCAACGTCAGTCTTCCCCCCATACTGCCCAACTCGCTTCGCATCGGGCCCGAGTTTATGCACGATCTCTCGCTCAAAGGAGTTTCCTGAGTTGCGAGCACGCTTTCCCCGGACTGCCTTCTCTCGGTTCAGCTCATCGATGGCGAGATCCTTCATCTTCCCCACTATGCACCGCTGCACTTTCGGTGCCGCCACTGCATGACTGATCGACGGGGCTTCTCAAGGTTGATCCACTTGATACGCACGGCATCCTTGATTGAGGGGATGGCGAGTCCACACCCTGAGCACGAAGCAGCGTGCCACTTCGTCTCAAGGCGCGGACCGCCTTTAGCCTTATTCGCCTTCACCCCTGCCATGAGTTAGATCCTACCCGATGACCCGATACTCATGAGCCTCAACATATCCTGAGTGCACGGTGAGCCCATCCTCAACGGGCTCAAAAAAGCCCACTCTCACGAGCACGTCAGCGAGTTCCGCATTCTCAGACCACGTCTTCAGAAAGAAGTGACCCTCCTTCAACGGGCCCGCCTCAGGGAAGTTCGCTGAGAGAGTTGCAAAGGGCTCACCCGTATCAGCCTTCTGCGCAAGGACGGCAAGTCCACCGTCTGCATAGTGCCTTCCAATGATCAAGAGTCTCACGTCCAAATCATCAAAGGTTGCACGGAACGCCACCGTGCCGATGGTGAATACCTCCTCAGTCATGATCTCGCCTCCTTCACGCTGATCCCACGGGCGATGCCCGGGGTTTTATTGATCTTCCCATCCTCGATCAAGTCCACGAGAGCCTTCTGCACGCTTGAGTGCCCTACCCCTAGACTCTCGGCAAGCTCACGAACGGTCGGTGCATACCCCTTCGCCTTTACGAAGGAGCGGATCTCTTTGAGCAGTTCAGCCTTCATGCCTTACCTCCTTTCACCTGATTCTCAAGGATCATCCCTGACTCCCACAATCCCTCTCGGAGTGCTAGGAGAATCGCTGCATAGTTGATCAGATCGATCAGGGAGTCCCGTAGCACCTGATCCCCCGGATCAGCATCAAGGATCACCCTCCCTCCCACGACCTGACCGTTCAGGCGGTTCGCAGCTCGGCTCACCTTATTCCGCAACTGCTCAAAGACTCCCCACTCTCCCGCCTGAAGGATATTCTCGGGCCCGTAAGCGGCTTGCCGCTGCACGAGAATCTCAAACGCCTCAAGGTAGAAGGGTCGGAGCCTCTCCTCAAAAGTCATCTCACTGCTCGCTTGCATAGTCTTTCCTTTCTTTATATCTCTCATCTCTCATATCTCATCTCTCATCTCAGTTGTCCCTTCAGTGTCCCGAGGACAAAAAAAGAGACTGAGTAAAACGTCTCAGGGACGATTGATCATGCCGAAACCCTCCCTCACGAGATCCTCAATGGGCTGAAGATCCGCGATCTCAAGGTTGAGCATATCCCTGAAGGATTCTCTCCCCCCGCCCATCTCAGAGCCCTTCGGGACTAAGAAAGCCCTTCTGAGGTATTCCTCCCGGTGCTCCCATCCCACGATCCAAGCCTCCTCGTATCGATAATACGGGCCCGCTGCCTTCGGGTACAAGCTCACAAAGACGTAGCGATCAGGCTTCTGATAGGTGAGGTTCACCGTTGCGATTGAGGCTTCATAGGAGGCTCGCGGTCGCACTGACCGGGGCTTCGTCTTGACCTCAAGTGAGCCGAGTAGGGGATGCTCAAAGTCATGATCGACAATCCCAACGTGCCTGAGATCCTGATCTCCGAGTCGCTTCATCGCCCTCTCAAACGCAGCCTCACCAAACGCACCTGCGACTTCAGCCTCCTTCCCAAGATACGCAGTATCTGCACCTCCCCCGGGGTAGAGCAGTTCGCGGGCTCGTTGCCTGATCTCTGAATCAATCGGGATCAGATACCCGATACCCTCAGTGCCGCTCACTTCTGCACCCCTCTCACAATCTCAGCGATTGAGGTCGGCTTCCCGGGCTCCCTGATCGCAAGATACTTCGGGCCCGCCTCAGCCTTCTTGACCTTCTCCCGATATCGTGCAGCCCTCTCAGGCTTCGTAGGATCGATCTGATACTTGCGCCATGCTGCGACATGGATCACGCCTTCAGGATCTTCTACGAGCAGCCCCTTCTCAATCAGCTCAGGGATATGCTTCGCAACGCTTGCAGAAAGCACCGCCTTGAGGTGATCAAGATTCTCAAAGAGCCCCGGACGATCAGCCTCCTTTGCAGAGAGGATCACCGCCACAAACGCCCACCGAGCACCATCCTCAGAGAGGGTTGAGACCTTCGCATCGCGGGGCATCCCCACGTCAAACTTCGCCCACGGTCGTCCCTTCACTTCTTCTCCTCCTTCTCTTTCTTCGCCCATCCGCCGCCCTTATAGGTGACGGATGCTGCAGTCACCTGCAGTTGCATATACGGTCCACACTTCTCGCACCGGGGATTGATCGGGGTGAAGCCGACCTGCAGCCTCTCCTCAATCGCTTCGCAGGTGCTGCACCTGAAGACATAGACGGGGCTCATCGTCCCTGCTCCTTGAGGATCTGCGCACGAAGATCTTTGTACGTTTCCCCCTCAGGATCAACGATCTCAAAGATCTTTGCGACTCGCCCGAGGTGCTCGATATAGCAGTCAGCGCATAGACGCTGACCCCTGCCCTTATCAATCCTCAACTGCTCGGAGCCGCACCACTCGCACTCTCTCTTCTTACTCATTGAGCCCCCTCAGAGTCACCGCCAACCTCAGCAGCTCCTCCTCAAGTGCATCAATGGCACGAGTGAGGTGAGTGCCCTCACCGCTTACCACGGGCCCGTGATAAGTCGTCTCATCAATGAGGCTGACCTGATAGGCGATCACCTCATCGCCACGGTCGATCACTGCCTGAGGTGAGACTCCGAAAAGTTCCACGTAGGCTTGCTTCGCCTTGATCAGTCGGTCGTAGACCTCCTGAGAATATCCGCTGCGTGCCGTCATCGCTTCTTCTCCTGAGCGGCTTCCCATACCCGGGAAGGCTTCTCGATGCACCATCCCTTAGCAGTGCTCGGATCTTTAGCACCGCATGAGTAGAAGGCGTACGGTCCTTTCGCACTGACCCCTTCCCTCAGAATCCACGGGCGAGAGTGCTTCGGGCAAGCTTCGGGACTCTTCCCCTTCTCATCCTCAGCAAAGACCATCGCAAACTTGAGTGCATCCTCAGGTGAGAGAGCCTTCTCCTTATCAGCCACGACCTCCGTGACGGGCCCGTCCTGCACTTCAGGAGCAGCCCCTCTCTTTGAGAGCACCTCATCAGCGGACGCAACCTTCTTTGAGGGAAGTCCCGCTGCTACTAGTGCTCGCCCAATCGCTGAAGTCTCTGCGTTCTCAAGTTCAGCTCCTCGGGTGTAAGGAGTCGCACCGGGGATTGCGAGTCCCGAGTGCCCTACCCCTGAGGGAGTCACCTGATCCTGAGAGCGATACGCCTCAGCCCTCACGATGACCCGCTTCTCTGAGTGCTCAATCACTTGCGTCGTGATCCTGCCCTCAGGATACTTTTCGTACCATTGAGAGAGCCTCTCCGCTACCTCAACGTACCCTGAAAGATCGAAGCCTCCTGCCATGATCAGTCCTCCTCCTTCTCGTCGGCTGCTACGAGCAGTCCGACACTGCATCCCCCGAAACTAGCCTCAGGGATAGGCTTACGCCACTCACACGAAGTGCAGAAAGAAGTTGAGAATCCCACCTCCTCCTGACTGCTCCTCGTAAGAATCGCCTTCGTCGTCTTCACGTATTCCTCGGCAAGGAGCAGTGCATCGCCACTTGACGGGCCCGTGATCAGTTGATACCTCGGCTTCGCAGTTCGTGCGTAGGTGAGGTATCCCACCTCAGGCAACTCTCCGCCTGAGTGCAGAGTCCAAAGGTACGCATAGTAGGAGAGTTCGGCTGATCGCAGATCCTTCTCCGACTTTGCTCGGGCTGCAGCTTTGAGATCGACAATCAGCGTTCGCCCGTTCTCTCGGTGCTCCCCCGGAAAGATAAAGTCGGGAGTGCCGATCAACTCACCGACCCTCAGAGACTCACCGTCCATCCCCTGCAGGTAGCAGTGGCGGAAGTCTAGGATCGGAGCTTCATCAGTGCCCTCCCTCAGCACGTCCACCCTAAAGAGGCTGATTGCGTTGTCGAGTTGAGCCCTGAAGAGCCCCCAATCGATCCCATCCTGCGAATCCTTCTTCAGTGCATAGTCGTACCCGCTTGCGACGGCATCATCCTGAGTCCACTCCTGACCCTCACGAATCCTGATTGCGATATGCAGGATCGCCTCATCAAGTGCAGCTCCGAACGCAACCTTCTCAGGCACTCGCCACGGCACTCGTGCCCCATCCGGGAGACGCACCGTCTCGCTGAAGTATCCCTTTCGGTTGCAGAGTGCAGCCGAAGTGATCAGCGACTTACTGATCCCCTTACGTTTCGGATCGATCTCCTTTGAGATCATCATGCGAGCACCTCCTTGAGCAGGATGACTCCTGCAACTACGAGCACCATCAGGACGATGGTGACCTTCCCTCGACTACGGGCCCGTTCCATCCTCACGAACCTCTCATACCTCAATGCAGTGACTGCATCACGAGTCACCTGAGGAAAGTACGTGAGCACTTCAGGCTCACTCTTGCGATTGATCTTCACTTCACTCCTCCTTCACTCACCTTCACAAAAAACTCCGACCCCGGGCGATGCTGCGGTCGGAAGTACGAGTGGCACGGAGCAGGGAGGTGATCCCCCTGCTCAAGCCCTAGATCACTGCGGAGCCTTCGATACGCCTCCCCCCACTTCTCAGGGGAGATCGGCTCAGGGAGTCTCACGACAAGGTGAAAGCGTGGATCGGCTGAGGAGTGAGAGTAAGTCGAGTATGCGATCCACTCTCTCCCCTGAAGCCTTCCCTCAATCTCAGGAAGTGCAGTCCCTCCGTCATAGTCCACGACTAGTGCATTGACTGCGAGCACGTCAGCGTTCCTGCGCTTCCCCCCGGGGATCAAGGAGACGGGCGACCACAACGGGCCCGCTTCCTTATCCCTCTTCACCTCAGAGTGCTCCTGCAGCTCCTGCACGAGTGAGCCCCACGAGGTGACCTCCTGCACGGGTCGGGTGTCGTAAAGGCTGCGATACATGACTGCAACGCTGCTCATCGTCCCTCCCTCCGATCCTGAAACTCCTTTGCAGCATCAACCATTGCGATCACGATCTGCTCGTGCAGCCATCGGTTCGCCCTCAGGCTCACTGCGACTGCTCGCTCGGTTGCCTTATCAGTGAAGATCTCATTGATCTTCAGCGCAAGATCCACCTCAGCCTTCGGGTAGATCACGTAGGATGCCCCCGCTGCATCGAGGAGATCCATCGCCTCCCGGATCTTCTTATCCCCCTTCGCCATGATCAGTCCCTCCTATCTCGCCACTAGATCAGCTCCTGCCGTGAAGACCACGACAAGGAGAGCCCACATCAGCGGGAGCACGATGAGTGCCCCCACCGCTGCCTGAAGAAACTCCTTCAGGCTCATATCAATCAACTCCCTCACTTTGTGCACTCCTCTCTGAGATCCTTCCGACCCTTCACGGGCACGTAGCACTTGATGCAGATTGCGATGAGCCCTCCTGACTCATTGCGCACGACCTGCAGATACCCGTGACGGTCGCTGACCGGGCACGGCTTCACGAACTCAAGCTCCTTGACCTTCTCAGCCTTCATGACTTCTCCTCCTGATAACCATCGAACCACTGCCCGTGTTGAGCAGTTCGTCGCTTCCCGACTGCGGAAGTGCAGGTGCTGCTACTCGTCTCGGGAAGTCGGCACCACGCCTGAGCCTCCTCGAGGGTATGACCCCGGGAGATCACACGGGCCCGCTTGCCGCTTGCATACATCCTCACGATCTCGTACTTCTTCCCCACTTTCTCCTCCTCATCGATCTTCCCCACGTTGCAGCATCCGCAGCCGCAAGCCTCTCCGTAGGGCTCACATCCGCAACCCTCAGCGAGCAGCCTCACGCAACCGTGACGGTCGGCTCGGGCATCGTCGCACTCTGAGCAGTAAGTCTTCAGAGTGCCCGATGCGTTGTTGTCTGCGAGATACCACTCATCAGTGAGCACCTCACACTGAGTGCAGCTCCGCATCCCTGCGGCTGCGGCAAGAGTCCCCGTCATCAGTTCACCTCCTTGCAGTGAGCATTGAGTGCCACGACTACCTGAGCACGGGACTCAAACTCAAAGGAGGCTCCGCAGGAGCACTTTGAGTAGTAGGTCGGGCCCGTTTCGTGGGATCGCAGTGCGATTCCCGGGGAGCGGTGCGCAACGGGCATCGCAACCTCCTCCTGCAGGATCTCAGCCTTCGCAGTCGCCATCTCTGAGACCGTGCACTCGGCTGCAACAAGCTCAAGAGTCTGCAACTGAGATCGGGTGAGATCGTGCACAACAAGAAGCGGAGTCACCCCACGGATGCCCCCGAGCAGTTTCCCGTTATCAACCTTCCTCACCTTGAGCAGCGTGCCCTTATCAATGATCCCTGCATGAGTGATCAGTCTCTTTGTTGCCTTGAACGTGCCAAGTGTTCGCATCAGAGCACCTCCCCGTCGGCTCGCAGTTCGATGCGGTAGGCATCCTCAGCCTCAAACTCATCAAACTGCACGAGTACGGTTGCCCATGCACCACCGTCCTTCTGATCTGCAACCACGAAACCCTGATCCTCAGAGTTAGTTGCACAACCGTCTGCATCAAACTTGATGCGGAATACCTTCTGACCCTTCTTGAGTGCCTTCACTTTGAGCCTCCTCAGTTTCTTCACCGGGTACATCCCGGATCTGCAGTGCAGTATAGGGGTACATCAGTACCACTGCAAGAGGGTGTTGCAGAAAGAGGATTCTGAAGCGGAAAGGGAGGGTAAGCCCCTCCCCCGGGAGGATCGGGGGAGGGGCGGTGCCCGCCTCAGGGGAGGCTCCCGAGGGCGAGCGAAGCCTTAGTCTACGGGCCCGCTACCCGAGCCTGATGAGGTACTCCGCAGAGAGCCCTGACTCAGCCTGAAAGAGAAGCCACTGAGCGGGATCGCCTGATGCTGCGAGCCACTCCTGAGCGTAAGTGTTTGCGGACTCAATAGATCCTGAGCCGTAGGCGGTGATCTTCCCATCAGCTGCGACAAGGCGAGCGGGCGTGTGCCAATGCCCAAAGGCTGCATAGTCGAAGCGATCGATTGAGAGATTCCATCCTCCGAGTTTCTTACTCAGGGAATAAAACGGGAAGCCCATTGACGCTTTCAGTTGATCACCATGAAAGAGCATCCACTTCTTCGTGACTGCGCCAACGGTGATCGGCACGATCTCGTGCCAATGCCGCTCACCTTGAGTGTATGACTCACGCCAAGTCACTCGCTTCTCATCTTTGCAGATCATCGCTGCGGTTTTATATGCGATCGCATCAGCGTTTGACTCAGGGCGTGACGTGCCCCACCTGCCGATGCGCCCGTGATTCCCGATGACCCCGTTTACGTGCACCTTCTCGAAGTGCGATGCAAGAGACCTGATCAATCCCGCGAGCATCTCGGCGGTTGAGAATATCTGACCGTATAAACCTGAATCAATCAGGTGCGCTTGACCCGGGAAGATATCCTCCCCTTCTACAAAGTCGCCAAGAAGAAAGACGTGCACCTCACGCACGGGATGATCGGTGCGCTGAATCGCAACCAACTCCTCGACTTTCTTTGCGAGGAGCTTCACTCTTTGTGCAGCGACCTCCGTTGAGTAAGTCGGGGTGATCTTCCCCACCTGCCAATCGGCAAGAAGGAGGACGGCTTTCTCTTCCGCCTTCTTTCTCTTATCAGGCTTCGGCTGCGGCACGGGCTTGATGGTCATCCCTGCAGCCGCATCACGAGCAGCCCGATAGACTGCATCCGTGTATTCCTCCTCTGATCTCTTGATCTTCTCAAGTTGTCGGAGCACCCGAACGTGCGCAGCCTTCAGATCGTCGTAGGCTGCAGCATCCTTGACTGACTCAAGAGCCTTCTCAATCTCACTCATCGTGCATCCTCCTCACACTTGCACAATCCCCGGCGATGCCGATCAAGAGCCTCCCGACCGAAACTGACTCCGTAGGCTGACTTGATCGCCGTCGCGATTGTTGATGACGGGATGCGCTGCATCCCGGTTGTTGAGATCGCCTTCTTCAGCGATGCAGACTCATCAGAATCAAGAGACTTGATGAGCACTCCTACCGTGCACTTCGGGCCCGCTTGACTCTTCGGGAGTTCAGCGAGCACCTGATCGAATAGAGTCACGACTGCTCCTCCTATAACCTCCCCGAGATCTTCTCGGATCTTCGCAGTCTACGACTTCTGCAGCATCTCCGCTAGAGTGCCCGCTTCCCCTTAGGCGCAGCCTTCTCCGCCGCACGAGCAGCCTTAGCAGCTCCGACTCCGAACTTAGGATCGTCAGGATTGAGGGCACGCACGAGCACCTGCAGCATCGCCGCAAGCCCTGCGGAGGCGATCACCCTGAAGTCGCCTGCAGCGAAGTCAAGGATCGGGATGCCGAGCCCGAGCGCAACGGCGAGAGCCGTTGAGACTCCGACCCTCAGGCACTCAAGGATCGCCTCATCGATGCCCGTGTTGGCGATCATCCACTTGATCTTTCTCATCCCTGATTCTCCCTTCGTAGCAGCCTGACCCCGGGCGAACACTTGCGCCGCCTCATTGAGCCGTTGCGTCCACGGTACACGAGCGAAACCTGAGAAGGCATCCCTGATCTCATCCTCCTTGAACGCCGCCCGCTGAGGCTTCTTCTCAGGGGTAGGAGGGATCTGAGGCTGCACTGCAGGGTAAACGGGCTCAGAAGCCCGCAAAGGTGCCCGTACGGGCATCTCAGGAGCCTTTGGAGGGAGAGGGCTCGGCGTGGGATCAGGAGTCGGGAAGACCTTTCCCCTTGAGGGGTGCGTGATGATCAGGATTCTCTTCCACGGGGCGGGCTTGCCGTTTACCTTGTCGCCCTTAGTTGAGGCGATCTGCAGGAGTTCACGCTCAGTCACTGACCGGGCGAACTTCTCCTCACCCTTCCCACTCATCGTGGGATCAGCGAACACGAAGACGGCTGCATCAGGATCAAACCCTGCACTCGTCATATGACCGTAGCCCTTCTTCAGGTGAGCAGGATCAGTCTTCTCCCACCATCTCTCCCACCTCAAGTGCCACGAGGACTTGACCTGCTGCGGGTACCACGGGCCCGCTTGCACGTGAATCCCGAGGGCGGCACCTTCCCGGGCTGCACTCACTGCATCCTTCCACGACTTCGCCCATCGCACCTTCGCCCCTAGTTGCCGAGCGGTAAGGGCTAACAGAGAGAGGCTCGTTCCCCCATCATTGACTCCCTGCCGATCCACATATCCGAACGCCTTCTTTGCAGCTGCGACCCCATCAGCCGCAGAGAAGTCCACTGCATACCCGCTCGCCCACGAGACCGCAGCCGCGATTGAGACGGGCCCGCAGGAGTCAAGAATCGCACCCTTAGGACGGCGAGCCTCCTCATCGGCATCGAGTTGCGACTTGATCAGGAAGCGCATCAGGGCTGCATCGCATTGAGGAGGGCTGCAAGGAGCCCTGCGCCAAGTGCCGCACCGATCACCATGAGCCCGCCCTTGATCTTGTCGATATCAGAACGCACCTCATCAAGTTTCTTGGAGTGCGCATCAAGGCGATCAAGAATCGTATCAACCTGCGAACGAGTCATCGTTACTCCTCAACTCTTTCCTGAATCGCCCCGCAATGACTGCACGCAACCGATTCCCCGGATACATCCTGAGGGATACCTCCGCTCGGGCATCCCTCAAGGCTGCAGATCAGTTGCCACATGACTCTTCACCTCACCCTAGCGGCACGACGCTCATCTGCGTATACGCAAGACTGAGCGTGAGCCCGTTTGTTGTCTGAACCGTCCCGTAAAGTTTATACTTCCGCGCCGCTGCAGCATCCGCAGTCCAAACTTTCGTGAAAGCAACCGTTGCCCCACGCCCGGAAGTTCCAAAGTTATCAGCACGAGAGAAGCCAAGATCAACGATATTGACGTTTGATGAGTCTACGATATTAGATCTCACGAAGAGATACTGAATCACGGTCGTATTGAGAGATCCATACCCCGTGAGCGTGATCAAGAATCGCTGACCTACGTATGCAGGGGTGAACGAAACTTCTGCGTTCGTCAATGCATAATACGTTCCCGCGGTTGTGATTGTCGTTGAGTCCGAACTTCCGCCCCTATCGTATCCCGCCGTGGTCATTGAGGATTGATAAAGCGGGCCCGTGATCTTCAGTGCAGACTTATCAGCATCGCGGGAAACTGCTGCAGAAGGCACTCCTGATGATGCAAAGCCGACCGTCCCCCCATAGAGTTGCACGTCATCCTTGAGCGTCCCCCCGTCAAAGACTGCCGTTCCCATCTCAAACGTGAAGGATGCAGTTGCAGCCCCCGGGTTCGAAGTTCCTGCAACTAGACTCGATGCATCAAGGAATACGCGCTGCGTTGTATCGTTCACGCCATATGCAACGAAGGCGGGAGGATTCCGATACACGGAGAAGTCAAGAAGATCAATAAACTTCTCGGTCGCAACTGATCCGATACTTGCGTTCGTGAGGCTTACCTCAAGATACGCTGCACTTGATGGCGGGAGATATGCGATCGGCTCGCTCGGATAGGTGAACGTGCCCGCCCCAAAGTAGCCGAGCCACACGTCGTACCCTTCATTGACATTGACCGCCGTTCCGACTGAAGTCGTTCCGTCTGACCCGTAAAAAACTCCCTTGATTCCGAGCTTGCGAAGTGAGGTGTTGGCGGTTGCAGTTCCGAGTACGAGTGAAGTTGTGATGAGAAGCGAAGTATCCCTTCCTGCATTATTCCCAAGAAAAAACTTTCGGGATAGCGTTGCAGTTCCGCCCGTTGTCGCACCTGCACTTGCGACCGCACGCAGCTTATATCCTGAGGGGGTTGTCGAATCCTCAATGGACTGAAAGCCAACCGTCCCTGCACTTGATGATGCAAGTCGGGCGTGAGTGAAGTACGGGAGAGGATTGTCGTCAGAGATAAAGGATGCAGTGCCCGTCTCGTTGCTCGGAAGGCTGAAGTCGCCGTTTGCGACTCCGTAATAAGTTTCTCGGATCAATGCGGGCCCGCTGAGGATGGCACTTCCCCCGGTGCTATCCGTTCCGAGCAAGACGTTTCCGTCTGCATCCTGCAGTGAGCCCGTCGTGCCCTGCAGGACGAGGTTATCGGTGCCGTAGCTATTCGCCATCGTCTATCACTCTCCGAGGATGATCTCTCGGAGTCCTTTCTTTCTGAAGTCAAGCTCAAGATCAATCTTAGCGATTGAGGAGCCCGTCTCGAATCCGAGCGTGAGACTCTCAATCCTGAAGATCGTGCTATCAGGGATATCAAGCCCCGGGGCTGAAAGCATCACGTAGTCGCCTGCCGCAATAAACTTTCTCAGGGTGTAGGGGCTCCCTCCCGTGTATCCCTGCACGAACCCGTAGGAGTGATCAGGTGAAGAGACCTGATCAGGATCACCTCCCCTGATCGTGCAGGAGATTGTGCGCTTCGGTTTGTAGTTCAGGCTGAACGTAGCTCCCGTAAACTTATCAATAAAGTCGGCACGGTTTTCGTTGTTGAGACCCCTGAAGGATGCCAACTCAAAGAGAGCCTCACTCCTCGGGCCCGTCCGCGCATATGCAGTCCCCGGACCGTACGGGGCTGCAGATCCTGCAGTCCGCACATAAGGATCGACGGTGTTGCCCGTTGTATATGCACCTGAGGTAGCCGTGCCCCGACCTCGATCAAGGAGTGAATCGTAGGATGCAGCCTGAGTCACGATCCGATCAACCACGCTATCGTGATCAAGGGAAACGGTGATCGCATCAGCGTAGACGGTGGTGCGCACTGAGCTTGATCCCACGCTCGGAGTCCCTGAGGTGATAATCGCAAACGGTGCCGTCGGGCTTGCAGGTGCAGTGCCCGTCTTCCCATAGTTCAGGCGGCCCGTTGCATCCACAAAGTATCTGCGAATCACTCCGTCAAGCCCTTCTGCAAGTCCCTTGATTGTATCGAGGACTGACTGCAGAGACTGAACGTCAATGCGCTGCTTTCCGATTGTGGTAGCCGAGCCGATCCACGTAGGCGTGAGGCTTGCATCAAAGATCAACTTCGTCGCAGCATCCTCAGTGTAGGAGCCGCCACTCTTGCCGTTCACGTAGGTGAGCACCTCAGCGATGATGCCCTGATCAGTTGCACTCGTTGAGTAGAAGGCTCCTACGTTTTGTCGGGTGCTCCCGATCTTCCCTTTGCGCACGATGATCTTCTCAAGAAAGGAAGTTGGATCGGTTGCACTCACCGTTGCCCTAGTACCGACCCCGTTGGGAAGGAGATCCACATCGACTGAGGTGATATAGCCCATTGCGATTGCGGTTGAGCCCGAGTACCGGGTATCAAGGATGCGCACTCGTGCGTTGTCGCTCAGTGTTGAGGTAGACCACCACGGCGTGCCGCCACTTGAGAGAGGCTGCATGACCTCAAAGGAGATTGATGCTCCTCCCCCGTTTGCAGCTTGAGAGACCGTGAGCGTTTCAGGGAGTACGAAGGGAGTTCCTGACTGAGCATAGGTCGGGAGACTGAGAAGATTCGCCCCTCCGTTCACCCCGTCGATGCGCAACTCCCACGGAAACGCCATGAGTTATCTCGATCCGCGAGGAGTTGTCGTGACCTGCTTCGCAACTACGGGGATGACTGCATCCGCAACACGATCAGCTCCGACGTAGACGTTCACGGGAGGAGCACCATAGCGGGCACTCATCGGGTTTGCACTTGAGCCCGTCCCCGGTGCAACGGGCTGAGAGGTTGTCGTGAAGCCGACTGCGTTGCCGACTGCACCTGCTACTCCTGAGACTACTCCTGCAACTGCCTTGATGATGAAGCCGATCGGTGAGTCCATGATCGCCTTCCCGATGCTGATCACTGCATCAATCGCCGTGCCAATAGCACCGATGATATTCCCGAGAATCTTCCCCACGAACCCGAGCAAGTTGCCGATCGCCCCGACTGCGGTCGCAAGCGGGCCCGTCCCATCGCCCCATAGAATCCCAACGAGTTCGCCAATCTTTGCACCCGTCTTTCCCACTGCATCAAAGATCTGCCCGAAGACGGGGATCAGGTTCGCAATAATCGGCCCGACTACCTTCATGACTGAATCAATCACACCGCCCGGGGCGGTCAGTTTATTGACGAAGCCGACGATTCCGGGGATCACCTTCTCAAAGAGAAACTTCCCAATCGTGAGGAGGATCGGTGCCAACTTCCCTGCAAGTGCACCTACTCCCTTGAGCACGCCTGAGATCATCCCCTTATTCTCGGTGATGAATCCCTTGACTGCATCGACAACGGTGCGCAGCACCGGGAGGACGTTATCTCGGAACGCCTTCACGAGATCATGCACAATCGGGATCAAGGTATACCCGATCTCTTCTCCCATCTCAGAGAGCGTGATCTGCAGTGATTCCATTGATCCTGCAGTCGTCTCAGAATACGCTTGAGCCGAGCCTCCGAACTTTGCGTTGATACCTGCAAGGGCTTCCGTCCCCTTTGCACCCTTCTTCAGTTGCACTCCCATCTTCTGAAGTGCAGTCGTATTCCCTACGAACGCCTTCCCGACGATGGTAGTAGCAGTTCCGAGATCGATATTCTTAGCGCGTGCAAGATCCTGAGCTGCAGAGAGGATCTTCTGAGCCTCAGTAAAGTTCTTCGTAAACTGCGTCGCAGTTCCGAGACTCTCGCGGATCTGATCATCGGTGAAGGCTAGGTCGGCACCCTTTGTGATCAGTGCATCAACGGCGGCAAGATTCTCAACGGTTGCAAGTTTGCGCTGCTTTAGCACTGCGACTAGTCGAGCGTTCGCCTTCTCATCCTCAATCGCCCCCTTTGCAAAGGCAACGGCTGCAGCGGTTGCACCTGCAGCGAGCCCGATGAGCCCTGCTCCGATTCCGAGGAGGCCCGTCTTTAGTTTGCTGCCCACACTTGAGGAGACTTTCCCGAGTACGCCGATAGTCTTCGTGAGTCCACGTACCGTCTTTGAGGCGGCATCTTTCGCCAAGAAAGCAAACGTGACCTGAGCACTAGCACCCGCCATGACTTATGACCTCACTTCAGCTTCGGGAGTTTGATGCGCCCCTTCTTCGGGATGCCGTTCTGAATAATAGCGGTCAGAGTCATGCTGAAAGTGTCGAGTGCAAGTTGAGCGTTTTTACTTACTGCATCAGTCACGAAGGGGCGACCCGGGACGGCTGCCTTACGAGTCACTGACTTTGCGAAGACGGGAGTGCCGTCTGACCCGAAGAAGCGCAAGACCTTCCCACGCTTAGGGCGGATCTCATAGGGCACTCGTGAAGTCCCTGAGGTGACCATCCATCGGTAGTACGCACCCTTGATATCTTCACGAGTACGCCCCGGGCGAATCCCCACGTAGGCTCCGGGCTTATCCCTCATCACGGGTTGAGCCCACACTGCCCGTCTGATTCGGTTGCCACTGCCGCCGTCTGATCGTGACTTTCTCGTCGGAGCTGCAGCCTTGACGGGCTTCACCATCGCCTTCGCAGTTGCGTTTGAGGCGGCTTGCAGTGCCTTATCAAGTCTCTTCTCATCGAACCCTGCAGCGAGTGCAAGGCTCAGTGAAGAGATCTCTGAGATTGTCTTCTTACTGATCTCAATATCAACCCGCGACTTAGCCGCCATACTTTCCGCCCTTCTGCGTATTGAGATCTGAGAGGATGGTCGTCCACTTGAGCACGTCACTCAGATCCTGATCAAGGATAACGGACGGCATCACGCCAAACTTCTCTGCGAGTATGACTGCGAGCACTTCTGCGGGAGGCTTCACGTTGGGATGCCCGAGGGCGATCCGTTGAGCCGCCCGCCTTATGCGGAAGGGAGTGCTCCCTTTAGTGCCCCCCACTTTGTGAGCAGTTGATCGATCGCATCATCCGGGGCGAGCGTAGGATCATCAAGGACTTTCTCGACCCCTACCTCTTCCCTGAAGTTGTGCGCCACGATCAGGGACTTGATCGCATCAACACGATCCTGCGGTGAGTCCGACTCAAGCTGCACTGCCATCCTGAACGGCACGTGCAACTTCATCTCAGCCCACCATCCCTCAAACGGGCCCGTCAGATCGATCTTGACCTTACGGTCGGCGCGAATCTCAGTCATGACTCCTCCTTCTATTGTGCGGGACCCGAACTTACGGGATCGCGTTGATTGTATTCGTGACCGTCACGATGATGACCTTCTGAGTCGTAGGATCAAGGGCGAGAGTCCCCGTCACCGACATCGTGGTCAGTCCGTCTTCTTCCCCGGCGATCGGCTGCACATCCGAGACGATCATTGAGAGATAGATCGCGGCTGAATACGTGCCATCAGTCCACGCCAACTTCACAAACTTCTGCGAGCCGAGTGACTGATACCACGTAGAAGAGGCTGCAGCGTTTGACTGAACCGTCAGGGAAAGTTCACCACCGAAGCGGCCCGACTCAGCATGAGTTGAGAAGACTTCCGTTCCTGCGAGATAAGCCTGACGCTCGATACCCGTATCAACCTGCAGTGAGAAGTCGAGCACGTAGTTTGTGCTCGTGTAGGTTGTCGCAGTTCCGAGAGCCGTTCCCACGGCTGCAGTCCATAGGCGACCACTCATGAAGCGCGAAGTTGGGATCGCGGTCGCAGCTGCAACCGTTGCCGTACTCTCCGCAATATTCTGCGCAAAGAGTTCAGCCGAGAGAGAGGTGAGACCATCCCGGGCGGCGGCGATCGTGAGTGAAGTTGGAAGACAATAGTTCAGAAGATAGGCGTTCCCGCCACCTGCAGTGCCACCGAACGCATCCATCGATACAAAGGAGAAAGACCGGGGCGAGTTCGCTGCAGTTCCCATCGCCCAATCGAAAGACCATGAGTACGGTGCTGCAGTCCCTGATGCAGTTCCACCGTTCGCCATCCCGAGCCACACTGCAAGTTCGTCCACGCTTACTGCAGGGACTGAGACTGAGAGAGTCGGCTCAACCGAGATCAAGGTTGCGGTAGTTGCGACGATTGAGTTGCGATAAGCGACTGATCGCTCCTCGCCTAGATCCCACGTCTTGCCGATGCTGATGAGTCCCGTAGGCTCAACAAGAAACTTACGCCCGCCTGAGGAGAAGTTCGCAGAAGTACCTGCGGTGCCTTCGGCCTTACCGACGAGAGTGGTAAAGAGAATATTCCCTGAGTTTGCAAGCGGCACTTTTTATCTCCTTATGCGCTAGGGGCGATTGCTTCGATCCCGGTGACTTCTATCGTAGCGGAAACGGTGATCCACGGGGCATCCCCATACTCACTCGAGCCGATTGAGGTGCTCGTCACTGAGGCTTGAGATACTCCGTCTGCGGAGTCTAGTAGCACCCCGTCAATGAAGGCATCGCGCATCCACGTGCGGAAGGCTGCAACGCGGGCGAGTTGGCGGGAGTAGTCCACCTGAGGAAGATAAAGGACCGCTTCTACGGTGAGAGTCACCTGCCGATTCGCAGCCCCGTACCTGATTGAGTCTCCCTGAGGGTAAAGAGTGATGATCGGAGAGGTTGCGATCCCGTCAGGAGGGTAGGCGAAGACTGCCTTGATCGTCTCCCCGGTCGGTGCAGTTCGGGCCCGAAGATGAGCTGCGATTGCATCAAGGATGACGGTATCTGAGAAAGGCATCAGACCGCCTCACGAGGGACTCGATACGGTCGCAGCATCGCTTCCACGTCAGGATCAAGGCGAGCAAGAAGTCGCACGATTCCGCCCTCAGGAGATCCTGCCACGCCGTAGGGAGACTGCCGACGAGCAAAGATTCTGACTGACTGCAGGAGTGTTGCAGCCTTCACGGGCTCAGGCACTGCAGACCATCCACGGGTGCCGACTACCTTGACTCCTTCAGTGACCCCAAACGGGAGAGAGTTCGCAGCGAAGGAGGTGATCTGAATCGCGGTAAACGGGGCACCGCGCATATCTTGATTGTAGGTGAGGCGATAGTCCGTCGTGCCGTTGAGGGCGACCGTAGGAGTGCCCGTATTGTTTTCGTCGATCATCACGCTTGAGACTGCCGACCAATCGCCAATCGGCAAGAAGAGATAGTCGTTCGCAGTAAAGAGCACCGTGCCCCCGGTGCTATAGAAGAAGCGGCCCGTATAGTCGTCTACCTGCCGAGAGACTGCAGAGACTGCCGCCTCAATCTCAGCCGTATCAGGGGTGAGCACTGCAGTTCCAAGACCGAGGGCGTTCTGCACATCGGCTGCAGTCGTGTATCCGTTTACGATTGCCATGATGACTCCTTCTACTTCGGGCCCGTCAGGATCTTAGCGGGTGAATCCTGCGTGGATGCGCCCGCTAAGTCTATCGGCTTGCGGATCTTCTAGGATCACTGACTCCCACGCAGGGACTTTAGCGCGCGACTCTTGATCACCGCAGTCGTGCCATCCCCTGACTCTTACATGGTAAAGACCTGACTCGGAGTGATACGCATTGAGCAGCCTGAAGAATCCAACCTCCTTCTCCCCGTCGAAGGCGGCATCGCTGAAGGCTTGAGTGATCCCCTTGATCAGTGCAGGGTGATCACTGAACCCGTAGACCCCGACGCAGACTTCTACCTGCGGAACGCCCCGGACGAAGAATCCTGAGAGCTCAGGTAGATCCCACCTGCGAGCAGGGGCGGCGGCAACGCCTACAAAGTCGCGGGGGCTCAGGGGCTGAGGAGGGAGAAGGGTATCTGCAAAGAGCACGACCAAAGGCTCAGGATCAGGATACGCCCTGAGATAGGCGGCAAGTGCCCCCACGGGCCCGTCAAAGTCCCCGTGCCCGACTACCCGATCAGCCCACGGTGCACTGAGGGCGATAAGCCCTGCATCCTGAGGCGTGGTCACGATCGCCACCTGATGCCCATCAGCGAAGCGGCGGTGCCACTCAAGGACGGGGAGACCTCCTGCAGTCAGCGTGAGCTTATTGATTCCACCGAGACGTGAAGCCTTCCCTGCAGAGAGGATCAGGATTCTAGGCTTCATGGTCGGGACTCATGCTGCCAATCGGCATTGAGTCGATACTTCCACGTTTTCTCAGGAACGCAGACAAAGCGTGCGCCCGTATCAAGTGCCCTGATCCAAAGTCGCCAATCGTAGCCCTTCTCGTTCGCCCATCCGCCCAACTCAAGAATAAGATCGGTGCGGATCAAGGCGTTATGACTCACGATCGACATCCTTCGGAGAAGCCCTGCATCAAAGGGTCGGTTATAAAGATCGAAGTGAGCATCCCCGAGCACTTCGCAGTGCGAGTAGACCACATCGGCACCGTCTGCATGAGCGAGCAGCCTCTCAAGGTGATCAGGCTTGAGCACGTCATCATCATCAAGAACGTGAGTCCACTTCGTCTCAACTGCGGAGGCGAGAATATTGCGCGGTCGCCATCCTCCCCTGAGCTGATAATCAACGGCGATCAAGTGATCTGCAGGAGTGACCGTCTGAGCCTTGACCGATGCAACCGCCTCAGCGAGCAGGTGCTCACGACCGGGGATCGTCCCCGTAATGAAGGTCACGTCTTTCACTTGACCCTCCTGAGGGCTGCCCGTCGCTGCTCACGGTTAGGGTTGAGCGGGCCCGTCTTACTCTCCCTGATGATCTCAGCGAAGCGAGTGAGGGCGGGCTGCCAATACTCCCTGAAGACATGATCCGTCTCGTAGCCCTGAGCCTTGATGATCGCCTTCTCTCTTTCCTGACCTGACCTGACTGCATCGCCCTTCAGTGCGAAGGACTCCTCAAGGGCTGAGATAATCGCCTCAACGTTGGGCACTTTCCACCATCCACCCTGCAGGTGATCGTACTCAACCTGCCCCGGGATGATCCACCCGCTGCCGATCAGTTCAGGTTGAGCCGTCCACTCCGTCACAATCGCTGAGACTCCGCACGATTGCGCCTCGATTACGGGGATTCCGAAGCCCTCGCCTCGTGAAGTTGCAAGTAAGACATCGGCTGACCGATAAAGAGCTGCGACCGTCTCAGAGTCAATCCCCATACGGTACTCGTACTGCGGCACTACCCTGACCCGATCAGTCGGAGCCTTGACCGCCTCAAGAAGTCGATCAAGCGGAACGCCGTTCGCCATGCCTGAAGCGTCTGAGTGAATATAAAGATACGCCTCAGGATGCCGATGCGCAAAGGCCGACCATGCACTCAACATCTCGCCCCAACACTTACGCACGGGCGTATTGCCCTTATTCGCTGCGTTGATCATGGTGAGGTGAGCGTCCTGAGGCACGAGCATCTTCTCGCGCATATCTGATCCCTCAGGAGTGAAGATCTTTCGTGAGATTGAGTGCGGTGCATATAGCACTCGATCCTCACTGAAGCCCGCCTTTATAAACTCACCTCGACCATGCTGACTCATGGCGAGAGGGATCTTCAGCCCCGGTCGCCTAAAAAACTCAGAGACTCCCTGAGGAAGAGGAGAGTGATCAACGGGCGCATACGCAAGAATCGGAAACTGATCAAGAGCTGCGTTTCGTGCATAGACCCACGCATCGAAGAGAATCACGGCGAAACCTTGATCATCGCCCTTGATCCAAGAATCAATCTGACCGGGTAAGACATCGTTAGAATATCCGTCAATCCCTGAAGGAAAGACGGGGATATCTTCCCACGTGATTGTGCTACCACCGAGCCCGTAGTTTGCAGCGATCGCCACCTCATGCCCCTGAGCCTTGAGGCGCGGCACGATCTCCTTCGTCACGGCTCCGTATCCCGTGCCACACCACGGCGCGTTTGATGACCACAAGATCTTCGGCATCAATCCCTCCCACTCCTTCTCATAAAAAGCACGAAGCCCGCCCGGGGTATTCCCCGAGCGGGCCCGTGCCCAAAGTCTAGCGGACTAGACCCTGATCGTCTAGGAGTTAGCCGAGACGAGGATGCGACCCGCCTTCGTATCAGGCAACTGCCCGTCGAAGTTGTAGATCGATCGGATACCGATTGAGTTCAGCTCGAAGTAACGCTCCGCCGAGGTAGCGACTTCGACTGATCCCTGCTCACGGATGAAGTAGGAAGGCTCATGGATGAGCACGACCGACTTCGACGCGGAGCCCACTGCCGCCATATGCACGTTCTCACGAACAACCTGCCCAAGAATAGTCTCAGGCTGACCGACCGCGAGTGAAGGCTGCAGGAGATACTCACCCTGCGACGTCTTCAGCTTGCGGATCTTTGCGATTGCAGTGTTCGATACGTGCCATGCCGTCTCAGGGCGACGATACTCTGCAGCGAGTGCATAGTACGCCGTGATGAGATCGTCAGCATCAAAGAACGCCGAGCCCGCAGCGGTTGAGAGAGCACCTGCAGTGTTCAGTGCAGTCACGAAGCCGTTAGGCTGAACCGTGCCCGTACCAAGTGCGCATGCGCTACCCGCAACGTAAGCGATCTGACGGCCCGCGAGTACGCCAACGTTTGCGGCGATATCGAAGCCCGCCGAATCAACCAACTGACGGCTAACAAGAGTCAGGCTCGCAAGCGCGTTTGCGCCAAGAGTCACGCTCGTGTAGACCGGATCGGCTGCGGTGATCGTCCCGCCCTGCGAAACGAAAGCGGCTGCAGGAGCAGTGCCCGCAGCGACGGGCACGGTGATATTGCGAGCGTCTGCAGTGCGAACCTTTGTCGCACCTGCATAGATCGGGTTGCCCGCGACCAACTGCTCGACGATGAAGTCTGCAAAGGTGACGGGCGTTGTCGCCGTCGCCGTTGCAAGTGCTCGCATCTCGAAGTTAGCCGAACGAGTTTCACCCTTGAGCACTGCACGGAGAAGATCCGCCTCAGTGTCGCCCTTCTTAGGAGCAGCGATCTCAAGATCCCCGGTCAGAGTGGCGAGACGAGCGTTGCGCTCCTCACCCTTCTGCAGGTCATCAATCTTCGCAAGCTTAGAAGCCATCGCCTCAGAAGCCTTCGCGTACGAGACTTCCTCTTCGGCACTCATCTCACGCTTCTCATCGGCGGCGCGCTCAACAAGAGCCTTCGCAGCCTCAAAGTCGCGGCGATATGAGTCGTGCAACTTATTGATAAGTTCAGACATCGTGTATCTCCTTACTTTCTTTTTTTGATTGATTGATCACCATCTCGGCGGTGCGATCCGGCGGTGCTTTCGCCCTCAGCGGATACGCCCTAAGCGTTCAGGTGCGTTTACCTTAGCGCGAGCCGAGCGAGTGCGAGTTGCTTCTCCCGCACTGACCGTGGTACACCTGCAACGCAGCTGCACTCAGTCTTTCGTGCGGACTCTTCCTGAAGTTCGTCGGGCCCGTCAATGACTCCGCCCGGGACTTCCTCAGGCATCGGCTCCTCAGGCATTGGCTGAGTAGGCTCCTCAGGATGATCCTCACCTGACTCCTCCTCAATCTCAACGGTCGTTGAGATTGTGACCGTCTTCGACATGGCACGCAGAAGAAGAGAAGCCTTCTCCTCATCAATCTCACCCGCGAGCAGGGCTGAGACCGCATCCCTGAGATCTTCAGCTCCGACCCCCGTCTCGTCAGAAAGTGATCGCACGGCGACAAGGGAAAGAGTCCCGGGGTAGTAGGGCTGATGCCCCGTAAGGGCTGAGACCTCAACGAGTTTCACGTCCCTGAGTTCACGGACTCCTTCTGAGTTCACTCGGTTCGCCTTTGTTGAGTAGAAGCCGAACGACATCCCGAGCGATCGCCCCATCGTGCGAACAATCTCTGCAAGATCTCGATGATAACTCACCTCAGGATTGAGGCGAATACGGGCCCGCAATCCCTCCTGCGTATCTTCTAGTTCGAGGGTGCCCGTCTTCGTGGTGCCGAGAAGCTTCTCAGGATTGTGATCAGCGTATGCACGCACGTCCCACTCACCACGGGATGCAGCGGCAAGGGATCGGGAGAAGGCTCCGGGCTTGATCACTTCAGGGACGGTTCCCTCACCTGATGGGGAGTCATAAAGTGCAGCCATACCCTCAAAGGTATAGCCGTCTTCACCGACTGCACGCAACTCCGCTGATGCCTTACGAAACTCGATGCCCATAGTCTCCCCTTCACTTCTCTCCGAATCATCGGAGGCTTCTTTGATGATAGCGGCTGCCCACGTCATACCCGCGTCGCCTCCCCACAACGCCCATGCGATCCGACCTGCAGAAGGGTATCCGTCCTCACCCTGACTGAATCCCTGACCCTCTTTATCAACTTCGTGACGTGCGAAGTAGGAGTGCATCCGCCTGACCGTATCGATCGGGAGTCTCTTGCCTGAGGAGATATCACGGGCCCGTGCAACTCCTACGAGCGTGCCCCCGCGCCCAAACTCTCTCCGCCACTCAAGACCACGATCGGCTTCTTCTCGCATCGCCTGAGTAGGCTCGTATCCGTCAGGATTGACTGCACGATCTTCCTCCTGCTCGGCTGCCTGAAGTGCAGCGAGATGACCTGCAGCCTCATCAAACTCTTCTGCAGGATGGCATCCCCCGGGGACGATCTCTTTCGTGCCGTCAGGTGAGACCTTCACGACTGCATAATCGCAGCCGTCAAAGTCTTTCTCAAGATCGTACGGCATCAGGGATTCGGAGCAGTGATAAGAAGATCAATCGTAGCCGTTCCACTTGCAGTCACTGCATAAAGAGAATCTCCTGCATAGATTCTAACCGTTGCGGTTGAGTTGTTGTTGATCTGCAAACCGTTAGCCGTAGTGACCCCTGCTCCTCCAACTTGAATCGCTCCGCCTGAGTGATTGTGAATAAAGACCTCGGCAACGCTTGAACGGTTAGCGTAGATGAGCGTCGCCGTTGTTCCGCAGGTTGCGTTCAGAGAGAGGATGCTCATCAGAGACCTGAGATCTTCTTCGCTTCTGCAGGATCAACTCCTGAAGAGATCAAGAGTGAATAGACCTCGGCCCGTTGTCGAGTTGAGGCGAGTGCAGCATCGGCTTCGTTGAGAGGTTGTCGCAAGGAGTTCACGTTCTCCTCATCAATAGGTGAGAGATCTTCTAGGCGGCGCACCTCAGCGACGGTCAGATATCCCGCCGAGAGTCCCGTGCGATACGCCTCGGCTCGTGCCTGAGTTGATCCCCTGAGGAGTGAATCCATCGTGAACCGAACGAAGGCTTCAGGGCGCGGGAGGAGTGTTGAGAGTGCACGCTCAATCTTCTCAGTAAGAGGGCGAAGGGTGAAACGCACGAAGTCGTCCGACAACTGCTCAACGGATGCGTACGACATTGCCCCCGGAGTCGTGACTGCTAGAAGTGCAGGAGGGACGCGGAAGATACGTGCGATCTCATTGACGGTAAACTCGCGGGAGGAGAGAAGCTGCGCATCCTCAGGGCGGAAGGAGAGAGGCTTGAACGTTGCCCCGCCTGAGAGTACCCCGGGCGTATGCACGTTATCTCCCGTGTGATGGCGCAACCATCCCTCCTTGAGGGATCGAGCCTGATCAGGAGTCAAAGGATCAGGAGTCTCAATGATTCCCGTTGGCGTTGAGCCCGTAGCGAAAAACCTTCCTGCGTAATCCTCAAGAGTGAGCCCGAGTCCGATTGTATTCCGAAGAGCCTCAATAGGGTTGATCCCATAATCTCGCCCGGGCGGTCGAATCAATGGGATATGCAGGATCTCATCGGGCCCGTACTCAGTGCCTTCAGTCTGCGCCATTGACCGCACGACATATCGCACCGTCCGACCGTCACGACGAATCGTGACATGGCGCGGATCAAGTGCACGAATCTCAAGGACTTCACCGTCTTGATCGCGGGGAGTGTAAAGGTACCCGTTGCCGTTGAGGTACATCGCGGCGACAAGCTGAGCGATCACCTGATTGATGCCGACCGTAGGCTCGCCGGGCTGAGGCGTGGTCATCCAAGAAGGCTTCGCACCATCAGGTCGATAAGGGAGACGCACCCCGTTGTCTCGGTAGTACGCATCAATCGGGAAAGTTGAGGTGAGGTCAGCGAGTAAGGTCACGCAAGCCCAAGCCGTTGAGAGCCCCATCGTCGTAGTCTCATCAACTCGACTGATCGTGTAGTTCGGGACCCGATCAAAGGAGGTCGGGATCAACCCGAGCCCCGTGAGGTTGCGCTGCTCCTGACTCCCAAGAATACGGCGGATGATGCTCACTTCTTACCTCTCGAATATCCGATGGCGATGAGAGAGATCCCGATGAGCCCCACGATCGTTGCAGGGTGCACGAGATATGCGGCGAAGAGTAGCATGATGACCCCTGCTACTTCGAGGATCGTTGAGATCATAGGCTCACAAACTCCACGCTACGTGGCGGTTTCTCCGCCTCGCTCGCATGATAGCGTGCCCGATCAAGTGCCATCACGGCGCACACCGCTAAGTCAATCTTTCTCGGAGATCCCCGGTGCTCCTTCACGAGTCGGGGCCCGAAGCGATCCACCTTGACGGCTGCGTTTGAGAGGTGACGGGTGAGGGATGCAGTGAGCACGGGCTCACCTCCCCACTTGATCTCATCCTGAGTCACGGCTTCGTAGAATCTCTGCGATGCCGCAACCATGCGGGACGGGGATTGAGGGTAGTGCACGACGGGAAGTCCCTCCTTCTCAAAGAGCTCAAGGGATCGTGCCCACCTGAACGGGTCGGCTGCAAGTTCGAGCACCTCGTACTTCTTTGCGATCTCAAGGACTGCCGCCTCAACCTCTCCGATATCGACCTTCCACTGATGATCCCCGATGGGCTTCTCAAAGTTGAGTACGGGCTCAAGGTGACCGTCAAGGGTGCAAGCGACGACTGAGGTGCAGTCGCCATCATAGGAGCCGTCGAAGGCGAGCACGACCTTCTCACCTTTCTCAATCTTGCGCGGTGCATCAAGCCGCTCCCATGATCCGGGCGGAAGCCATGAGGTCGCAGTGCTAGTCCATCGGTTGAGACGCTTTGTCTCGTACTCCTCCCGAACGATTGATCTCCTCGCAGCTGCAAAGTCTTCAGGATCAAGGAAGTCGCCGTATGCAGGATTCGCCACACGAGCCGCCTCGTCAGAATCCCACGCAACATCCTCAGGAGCAGTGAAGTATCTGAAGTAGAAGGAGTCGTCAGAGATCTCTCCTGCGTTGAGTCTCATCCCATACTGAAAGAGTTTATAGGCGAGAGAGTCCTGACCTCGTGCATCAGTCTTCGATCCGCAGGTTGAGATCCCGAGCACGAGTGGATTCTTGCGAGCACCCGAACCGAGATTGACGGTAGACCATAGGCGGTCATCAGGCTGCACGTGCACTTCATCAAAGATCACCGTTGAGAAGTTATATCCCTCAGCACGAGATGCATCAGCCGACAACACCCTCAACACTGACCCCGTTTCAGGGTACTCAATCACGTCTCGTAGGACGTGCAACTTGCGAGAGAGAATAGGATCAAGTTCGATCATGCGAGCGCACTCTCGGAAGATAATCCGCGCTTGAGCACGATCACCTGCGACGACTGCAACTTCTGCACCGATCTCAGTGAAGAGAGAATATAGTGCGATCCCTGAGGCGAGCAAACTCTTGCCGTTCTTGCGGGGCATGAGAAGAAGCCCTCGCCGATGCTTTCGCTTGCCGTCCTCTCTGATGGTGAAGATCTCATCAAGGATCTCCCGCTGCCACGGGCGAAGTGAGATCAGTGCCCCTGCACCGTCACCTTTCGACAACCTGCAGAAGGACTCAATAAACTCTGCAACGATTCCGCCTTCAGTGGACGGGCCCGACTTAGGCGCGTCGGGCTGCTCGGATGAGCTGATCGAGTTTCGCCGTTGCCGAGTTCGCCGTGGCATCAATCTCTCCCTTCAGCCCAACACGGGCGGCGGGCGTGAGCCCTAACTCCCGGGCGTACTTCTTCACCGAGTCTGCGTTATCCCGCACGATCTGATGCAGCGGACTCTTCACGTATTCTCCTCCCCGCCCCTTGAGAAGCGGGCCCGTCTTGGCGAGCATAGACTCCGCCTCAACATAGCGCACGTAGGCTTCACAATAAAGGCGCAAGATATCCCGGTCGGCTGCAGTGAGCACGCCCGTCTGACCGAGCGAATCGACTACCCGATCCCACACGATGCGAGCCTCAGGGCGCAAGTCTTCAGGAGCAGTCAGCGGGCCGCCGCCCGGGATAGGCTCCGCATAGTTGATCACTGAGGGGCGAGTCTCTCCTGCAAGAAGTCTCAACCTCGTCGGCTTCGGCTGCGGTCCCCTAGTCCCCATTGATCAAACTCCCGTCAAGTTTCATGAGCTTCAGTCCGTAGTCGTTCACCTTATCAGGCACGATCACGTCCTTCTTTCTCCTGAGTTTATTCTTGCGAAAGGGCGTGTAGTCTACGTAATGATGCCAACGACTAAACTTCCACGTAAGAGTCGCCACGTCAGGGTGCATACGCACGAGCATCTTTGACTTCGGAAGCGTGCCCTCCTTCAGATAAAACTCATCCGTATTCCCGCCGCGCACGGTTTGAGTGCCGACTTTCTTCTGCAGGAAAGCGTTGAACTGCACCGTGCACCATCCGTCCTTGAGCATCCTGAGCGAGAGATCCGTATCCTCGTTGTATCTCCCGCGCCATCGATACGGCACGTCATTGCGGATCAAGTTGCAGGAATATATTCGCGTATTGAGCACGAAGGGAGGATGAACCTGACGGCGTGCTACGAACATCTCGTATTGCGGGCCCGCCATACCGACGTTCTCATATCTCTCTGCAAAGTCTTCCATCGCTGCAAACGCAGCACCATCAAGGACGGGCACGGTTAGGTTTCGGTTGAACCGATAGAAGTGGCGGATATTGTCGTCCATCACCCAATGCATCAATGCACCCTGAGCGATTGAGTGATCCCATGCAAAGTTTCGTGCAGCTCCCGGACCGACACTCTTCGTGAGCCCTAACTCGTCGCAAGTTTCGTACTGCTCCTGATACTTCTTATCAAGGATCAGCAGCGTTGCATAGGGCTCAAGGGTTGAGCGGTACTGCTCGTACTCCTGCTCCTCGACCACGATGAAGTGATTGACCTTCATGCGTGAAAGGCATATCGAAGTCAGGCGAGAATCCCATCTCCCCTTTGAGACGATATAGATCGGATGCTTATTCTGCATCGCTTTCGTACTTCATCGACATATGAGAGATCCGCTCCTGCTTCGGGTACCATATCGCCTTCGCCTT
>Ga0214917_10001458_pt1 | contig 30165 bp, 27 predicted proteins | sample LL_1208_BB_MetaG_FD_177983 | JGI IMG/M metagenome (GOLD analysis project Ga0214917, IMG submission 177983) | Freshwater microbial communities from Lake Lanier, Atlanta, Georgia, United States - LL_1208_BB | ecosystem: Environmental > Aquatic > Freshwater > Lake | place: USA: Georgia | collected... | reverse complement strand
CCCGGATGGGGCCATAAGGTGTGGAGACGGTTTTTTCCTCGCGACGAAGGGTTCGACGTTCCACCCGTTCGAGGCGAAGACCAAAGGCCGTGGTTTCTCGGAGGACTATAGCGGCCAGTTTTTCAGCGTCCGCTGGTTGGGCGAGGACCGTGAGAAGATGCCCGGGGCGCCCCTTTTTCATGAGGAGAGGGGAGGCGGCGGCATCGAGGGCTCCTTCCGCCATCAACCGATCGATGGCGTGGGCGAGGTGTTCTCCGGTGATATCATCCAGGTGGGTGCGGATTTCGATAATCGATTCGTGGGAGGAGGAGGGGGAGTTTGAGGCGTGTCCAAGGAAGGCACGAAGGACGTTGGGACGGCTGGGCAGGTCGCGGGTGCCGAGTCCGTACCCGATCTTTTCCGAGGTAAAGTTTTCGAGGGGTCCGAAGTGGCGCACCAGTTGGGCGAGGATTGCGGCACCCGTCGGAGTCGTCAGCTCAGCGGAAACATCGATCTGCCGGATTGGGATCCCTTTTAAAATCTCGGCGGTGGCGGGAGCGGGAAGCGGGAAGGAGCCGTGGGCGCACTGGATCGTGCCTGTCCCTTCAACCGGGACGGAGGCGGTGACGTGGGGAAGGTCAAGGTAATGGAGGCCGATGGCGGCTACGACGATATCCACGATCGAATCGACTGCACCGACCTCGTGAAAATGGACTTCGTCGACCGGTTTTCCGTGGAGACGGGCCTCGGCTTCGGCGACACGGTGAAAGATCTTGAGGGCGGTCTCTTTGACGGGGGGAGTGAGGTGGGAGTTTTGTAGAAGGGCACGGATCTGAGCCCAGGAGCGACCGTGTTCGTGCTCATGGGAGTGATCGTGGGGGTGGGAGTGGTTATGGGAATTGTGTTCGTGAGGAGTTTCGACAAGAAAGCGGGTGCCGGCCAGGCCACCTCGGAGAGATCGCTCCGTTTTCAGGATCACTTTTTCCGGGAGGTGGAGGCATTGGATGGCGTCTTGAAAGAGAGAGAGGGGGACGCCGAGGTCGAGCAGGGCGGCCGCGAACATGTCCCCGCTGATGCCGGAGGGGCAATCGAGATGGAGGTGGGTGGCGGACATCCTAGAGGATAGATTGACGCATCCGTGGAAAAATCACAGAAAAGAAGAGTGCATCGGAGTGAGTTAAAGAAAGAGGCGGCGGAAGCTGCCTTGGAATATGTGCCTAGGGGTTGTGTGCTGGGGGTGGGGACGGGTTCGACGACGATGTATTTTATCGAAGGATTGAAAAAAGGGTGGGTGCGGGGAGCGGTGCCGAGTTCGAGAGAGACTGAGCGAGCCTTACGGAAAAAAGGGATCCGTGTTTTTGATCTGAGTCAGGCGAAAAAGGTGAGCCTTTACGTGGATGGTGCGGATGAGGTGGATCCGAAGCTGAGGCTGATCAAGGGGGGCGGGGGTGCGTTGACGAGGGAGAAGATCCTTGCCACGGCGGCGAAAAAGTTCATCTGCATTGTGGATGAGTCGAAGTTGGTGAAGCGGTTGGGAAAATTTCCCGTGCCTCTGGAGGTTGTGCCGATGGCGCGGGCTCAGGTGGCGAGGGAGATTCGCAGGAGGGGAGGTCGGCCGGTCTGGCGAAAGAATTTTATCACGGATAACGGCGGGGAGATTCTGGATGTGTACGGGTGGAAAGTTTCCGATCCTGTAAAAAAAGAGAGGGAGCTGGAGGGGATTCCCGGGGTGATCTGTGCTGGGGTGTTTGGGAAGCGGCGTGCGGATCTTCTCCTGGTCGGAACTTCGCAGGGGGTGGAAAAGTTTATAAGCGTGACAGGAATTCGGTGGTGAGCTGGCGGTAGCTGGCGGCGGCGGCACCCGAATTGTCGTATTCGTAGATGGTTTTGCCATGGCTGGGGGCCTCGGCCAGGCGGACGGAGCGGGGAATGATCGTTCCCATGACCTGTTCTCCCAAGTGGCTCCGGAGGTCCTCGCTGACCTGTTGACTGAGGCGGGTCCGGGCGTCGTACATGGTCAGAACAATGCCGAGGATGGAGAGGGATGGGTTGAGGCCTCCCTGTTTGATTCGCTCGATCAAATTCAGGATTTTTCCAACCCCTTCGAGAGCGAAGTATTCGCACTGGACGGGTACGAGAATCTTTTCTGCAGCGACGAGGGCGCTGGTCATGAGAAGGCCGACGCTGGGAGGGCAGTCGAGGATGACGAGGTCGAATGCGGGATCCAGCCGCAAGGGGTCGAGGGCTTGGCGGACGTGGATGAGCGGGTTTTCCATCCCTGCGAGATCCATCTCCGCCCCCGCAAGGTCGAGCTCGGAAGCGAGAATTTGCAGGTTGGGGTGGCGCGAGGGTTGAAGCATATCGGAAGCCCGCGTTTGGCCGAGAAGGACTGGGTAGAGGCTTTTTCCAGGAGTGTGCTCAAGACCCAGCCCGCTGGTGGCGTTGGCCTGGGGATCGAGGTCGACCAGGAGGACGCGACGGCCCGCCTCGGCTGCTCCAGCGGCCAGATGAATGGCAGTGGTGGTCTTTCCCACGCCCCCTTTTTGATTCACAACGGCAACGATGCGCACACCCAAGGGAAACGATGCCCACCCGCATTGTCGAGAGGATTTCCGAACGGCTCACTTGACCTTTGGGATAAGGTTTATAAAATTTGAAACTCAAAATGATCCAGGTTGAAAATTTAACGAAACGATATGCGGGGGGGGAGGCGGTTCGTGGGATCAGTTTCTCGGTCGAAAAAGGGGAGGTGGTGGGTTTTTTGGGACCGAACGGGGCGGGAAAGTCGACCACGATGCGGATGTTGACGGGATATTTGCCCCCCACGGACGGTCAGATTGAAGTGGCGGGTGCCAAACTGCCGCAGGACAGCCTGCTCGTGCGTCAGCGGATCGGATACATGCCGGAGAATGTTCCCCTGTACCCGGAGATGAGGGTGGAGGAGTTTTTGGAGTACCGGGGGCGTCTCAAGCGGGTGACCCGCGGGGAGATCTCCCACCGGGTCGGCTTGGCCCTGGACCAGTGTGGTCTGAGCGATGTGAGAAAAAAAATCATCGGTTCCCTGTCCAAGGGGTACCGTCAACGGGTCGGCTTGGCGGATGCCCTGGTGCACAATCCGAGGCTTTTGATTTTGGATGAGCCGACGGCGGGACTGGATCCGCACCAGATCCGGTCGTTCCGGGAGTTGATCAAAGAGTTGGGCAAAGACAGGACCATCCTGCTTTCCACCCATATTTTATCGGAGGTGGAGATGGTGTGCGGGAGGGCGATTATCATCAACAAGGGAAAGATCGAGGCCTCGGACACCTTGGCGAACCTGGAGAAGCGGGTGCAGGCAGGCGCCCTGCAGATTGAGGTCAAGGCGGATCCTGCCGTTGCGAAAGAGAAGTTAAGCAAAATTTCCGAGGTGAGCTTGGTCACCGAACTGAACCGGGCCGGGGAGTGGATCTCCTTTGAGGTGACGGCGGCGCCCGGAAAGGATATCCGAGGTGAAGTGGACGGGTTGATCAAGAGGGAGCAGTGGCCCTTGAGGGAGTTTCGGCGCGAGAAGGCGCGTCTGGAGGATGTTTTTGTGGAGCTGACCCAGGATTAATTTATGACGCGTGCTTTATGGATTCTTTGGAAGAGGGAGGTGGGGGGGATTTTGCACTCGCCGATCGCGTGGGTGTTGCTGACGTGCATGTCGCTGATCAACGGCTTCAGTTTCAGCCAGTGTGTGGCGTATCTGGAGCAAGGGGTGAAGGAGTTCACCGTGATGCAGATTTATTTCTATATTTTTCATTTCTGGTTTCTTTTGATCATTCTTGTGCCGATCCTGACGATGAGGCTTTTCTCGGAGGAGTATAAGACGGGAACGATCGAGATGTTGCTGACGGCCCCCGTGAAGGACGGGGATGTGATCCTTTCGAAATTCCTCGGGGTGCTTTTCTTTTATCTGCTGCTCTGGATTCCGTCGCTGTTGGGGTTGGCGATTTTCCAGACGGTCACGCACCAGGCGGTTCCCGTGGCATGGATCCCGTTGGGTTTTTCCTACCTGATGGTGACCTTGGTGGGAATGCTGTATCTCTCGATCGGTCTCTTTGCGTCCGTTCTGACCCGGAATCAGGCGGTGGCGGCGATGATCTCGTTCACCCTGATCGCCCTCCTCTTTTTCTCGGGTTTTCTGAGTTATCTGGTGAGGGATCCGGGATGGAGGGAGGCGTTGAACTACATTTTCACCCTGGAGCAGATGCGCTCCTTCAGCGCGGGGTTGTTTGATTCCCGGCCGGTGGTTTTTTATCTGAGTGGCACGGTGTTTTTCCTGATCCTGACCCGGCAGGTCATGGTGGGGCGCCGTTTGAAGGGGTAACCCGATGAGTCGTCCCACCCCTCCTCCGCTGTCCGCCCTTCGCCGGGAACGGCGCACCCAGTCGATCAATCAGTGGATTTTCCTTCCCATCCTGGTTTTTCTTTTGGCGGGGGTGAACTACATCAGCTGGAGGCACTACCGGCGTGCCGATTTTTCCCTGAACCAGTTCCAGAAGTTATCGGGGCAAACACTCAATCTGCTGAAAAATCTCACTGGAGAGGTGACGTTGACCGCCTTTTTGGCTCCGGAGGCGGATGCGACGGGAAGCTTGATCCAGGAGGACGTGCAGAAGCTGCTGGACGAGTACAAGTATCGGAGTGGCGGCAAGGTGAAGGTGGAGCTGGTGCAGCCCTATCTGGATTTTCAGGCCGCCCAAAAGCTGGCGGAAAAGTTCAAGCTGACGAGCAACGAGAACGTGATTCTGGTCCAGTACGGGGACCGATCGCGTGTTCTGAAGGTGGCGGAGATGGCGGAGATCGACCCGGGGGCGATGATGACGGGTGGAGCGGCGCGGGTGAAATCGTTCCAAGCGGAGGAAAAAATCTCCTCTGCGATCAGCGGATTGGTGCAGGGAAAGCCCGCCAAGGTTTATGTCACGTCGGGATCGGGGGAGTACAACCTGAATTCGACGGATCGGGATCCGGCGGGGTACTCCCTGCTTTCGGCCCGCCTCTCCTCCCAGAATGTCGAATTGACGCCCCTGAAGCTGGGGGAGCAGGAGGGGGTTCCCGCGGATGCGGATGCGGTGATGGTGGCTGGGCCCAAATTCCAGTTTCCGGCACCCGCGGTCGCTGCCTTGCAGGCGTATCTTGGAAAACCAGGTCGGCTGCTTCTTTTGCTGGACCCGGGAGCTCCGACCGGTTTGGAGGGCATCTTGGCGGAGCAGGGGGTGGTGGTGGATGCGGACAAGATCTTCCGAAAGGTCGCGGTATTGAGCACCGCCGGGCTCACCCAGGGGGTCAATGAGGAGACGGTGGGGACGCGGTTTTCAGGCCATCCGGCGATCCAGTGGATTGAAAATGTGGGGGGATCCCTGCGTTTTGGCCCGAGCCGCTCGATCACGATCAAGCCCGTTGTGGCGGCGAGTCCGGTGAAATCGGAGATGCTGGTGGAGACCTCGGACCGCTACTGGGCCAAACCCTGGCCGTTGCCTGCCGGAAAAAAGAGTGATTTTGTGGACGGGGAGGACCGGAAAGGTCCGTTCGCGGTTGCGGCGGTGGTGGACGGGAGCGTTCCCGGGGACAAAGCAAAGGAGAGTCCGGCTTTGCGGGCGGTCGTCGTGGGTTCGGCCTCCGCCTTTGCCAACCAGAATATTTCCCCCTTGGAGGTGGACTTCATGGTGAACTCGATCCAGTGGGTTTTGGGAAGAAGCGATTCGCTGGGCATTTCCCCCAAAACACCCAAGGATTTCTCCGTTTCCCTGGACGAGGTGCAGCAGCGGATCATCACATTGGGGACTTTGCTGGGGATCCCAGCGCTGACCGGAATCCTGGGTTTGCTCGTCTGGTGGCGGCGCCGGAGTTGATGCGGGGCAACGGATGAGCACGCGTTCCCTGCTGGTGGCGGTGGGCTTGATGGTGCTGATGTTGGGCGCCCTGAGTTTTCTCCAGAAAAAAGTGCCCGGCACGGAGCGGATGGCCAAAGAGGCGAGAAGAATCACCGATCTTCCCGTCAGGGATGCGGACCGGATCGAGCTCAAGGGACCCAAGGGGGATTTCGCTTTCAGGAAAAAGGGGGAGGGGGCGTGGGATTTGGAGAAGCCGATCCAGGGCGCGGCGGATGGAACCACGGTGGGGCGTTTGCTTTCCGAGGTTCAGTTTGTGGAAAGCCTGCAGACCTTGCCTCCGGGAAAAAAAGAGGGGGCCCTGCTGCAGAGTTTTGGTTTGGGCCAACCGACGCGGACGCTGGTGATTCGGACGAAGGAGGGGGAGCTGAGAGTTGAGACGGGTCGGGATACCCCGATCCCGGGCGGGGTTTATGCCCGGATTCAGTCGGCGGGACAGGGGGAGAGGATTGCGGTGGTGCAGAATCAGTTGGCGGAGGCGATGGACAAGGATTTGACGGAGTGGAGGGAGAAGAGGGTGATGCCTTTGCCGGTCTCCGATGTGCAGGAGTTGCTGCTTCACCAGGGGACCCTGGAGGTGGAGGTGAAAAAAAAGGAGGGAAAGTGGTCGATTTTGAAACCGGTGGAGGCACCGGCGGATCCCACGGCGGTGGAGGGGGTCTTGGGGGAGATCTCGGCTCTTAAGGCGACCCGGTTTATCTCCGATTTCGGGGGTGATTTGGCCCTGTATGGGTTGAACGCGCCCGCGCAGTCCTTTGAGACGCGATGGGGGGGGACGAATCGGATTTTGCAGATCGGGTTGTCGGATCCGAAGGAGACAAACCAGGTTTTTGCCAAGGTGGCGGATCAAACCGCGGTTTTTCTTTTGCCGAAACCGGCCATCGAGGGGTTGGGAAAAATGGCGGATCGGGTACGGGACAGGAGGTTGGTGACCTTGGGCCAGGCGGGGCAGATCGATTCGGTGGAGTTTTCGGGCAAGGGTGAGGAGTACAGGCTGGAAAAATTGCCCGGCGGGACGGGTTGGAGGCTTCTTTTTGGGGCAAGTTCACGTTCGGCGGACGGCGCCAGGGTGGACAAGTGGCTGGATTCGTTGATGGAGATCCGGGCGAACCGATTTTTGCCGACGGAGGATCCGGCGAGGATGGGTCTGACAAAACCCAGGCAGTCGATCACTCTGAAATGGGGCGGGGCAACCAACCGAGTGGAGACGATCCAGTTGGGGGATGAGACGAAAGAGGAGGTTTTTGTCCGGGGTTCGACGACGTCGGGAGCGATGGTGGTTCCGGTCGCTTTGGCACGGGGTATTCCCGAGTCGCGATTGGGTTGGTTGCCCAAAAAACTGATCCCCTCCGAATTCGGGCCCGTAGAGGGATTGATCTGGTCGGTCGGAGGGAACCGAAAAGAGTACCGGGCAGGTGCGGACGGGCGATGGAAAGCGCGTTCCGGGGATGCGGAGGCGGCGCCTGTGTCGAACTTTGTATCCCGCCTGGACGGGTTGGAGGTCGAGCGGTGGACGGGAGTGCCAAGCAAAGCGGAGTTGGGTAAATCGGAGGTGGAGATTGTGCTGGAGGGGAAGGGGGACAAGAGGCTGAAGCTGACGGTTTCCAAAGGAAAAGGGGATGGGGGGGCGGTTGTTCGATTGGAGGGGCAGGAGGTGGCTGGTGTGTTGGACCGGACGGCGGTCGGTTGGTTGCGTCAAGATCCTGGGGTGGCGCAGGACAAGCCAGCCCAGAGGTGACGGGAGTGCGATTTGGGTTAGTGTGAGGGGGTGGGTGGAGAACCAAAAAAACCGGTCCGGGAGGGACAATCCCGGGTGCGTCCGAAAATGTACGGGGTTGCCCTCTATCTTGTGGCAGGGATTCTTTTGTTGCAGCTGATGTTCTGCCTTTCCGTTTTTTTTCTCCGTCCGTATGCGATGGCCAAAACACCGGAGGGGATTTTGCAGAGCGAGAGGGAAAAAGCGGGTGAGTGGATGGGGAATCTGACCCGCTTCCTTCAGTCGCGGTTGCAACTGGGAATTCCCTGGCAAGGGGGTGGAAAGGCGGCGGGAACCAACTCCCCCACGGTGGCCCCATGAGGGAGGGGAGGAGCCGGACGTGGTTTTGGGCGGCGGCCGGTCTGGTGCTGATTCAAGTTGTCGTTTTGCTGGGGTTACTGGAGATGCGGCGAAGCGAGCATCGGGATGAGCGGGGGTGGGATTTGGATCCCCAGGCGGCGGTGTTGGAGGCGGCGCAGGAAAAGGAGTCGCGGGATGCTTTGCGCAATTTGCCGCTCCCCGAGGGGAGGGTGCGGCTGAGTGTTTCGGATGCCAAGGCGGCGGCGCCCCAAGCGGAGGATCTTTTGGCCCAGGCCCGGGATCTGCAAAACCGGGGCCAGTTTGACCTGGCGGAGAAATTGCTGGAGCAGGCGCGGGTGCAGGATCCGAATCATCAACGGGTCAAGGTGGCCGCCGCCCTTTTGGCGGAGGCGCGGGGGGACACCGCCAAGGCTTGGGAGCGATGGAGAGACTTGATCCGGGAAAGCGAGGCGGGAGGGGGCGTGCGGAGGCTGGCAATGGCGAGATCGAAAATTTTGGAGGAGAGGATCAGGTTGGAGCAGGTGGCGAGGCAGCGGGAGGAAAGTTTGGCGAAAAGTCCAAGGAAGCTGGCCTTGGCGGGGGCGGAGGAGAAGCCGAAGGACGGAGGCCGGACGCTCGTCTGGTCAGTTCGAGCGATCAGCGGAAGTGGCCGATTGGATCCCGCCAAGGTGGTGGTGCGGGTCTCTTTTTTTGAGAGGGGAACGGATGGGGTTTTGCAGAAAAGTCCAACGGGGATGACCCGTTGGGAGAAGGGTCCCCCGCTACGGGAGAGCGATGGAGTGCGGACGGTGAGTTGTGATCCGAAAACGGGGGTGGGGGCAAAGTATGCCGGCTATGTTTGGCAAATTTACTACGAGGGAGAGTTGCAGGATGAGCGGATTCAGCCTGCGTCCTTGCGGGGAGTTTTGCGTGAAATGCCGCGGAGCTGACGGGGCTCGAACCCGCAACCCCCGCCGTGACAGGGCGGTGCTCTAACCAATTGAGCTACAGCTCCAACAAAGGAAGAAAGATACCCAGCCATGGCGGGCAGACCAAGTCAGGAATTTAACGCCGAGGTGGTGGTGGTGGGGAGCGGGATTGCGGGGTTGAGTTTTGCCCTGAAGTCGGCCAAGCACGCCCGGGTCCTCCTTTTGACCAAAAAGAACGCGGCGGAATCGAACACCAACTACGCGCAGGGAGGGATTGCGTGTGTGACCTCGTCGGAGGATTCGGCGGAGCTTCACATCCGGGACACGGTGTTGGCGGGGGCGGGTTTATGCCGGGAGAAGGTGGTGCGTGAGGTGATTCATGACGGCCCCGCCCGGGTTGCGGAGTTGATCGAGCTGGGGGTGAGATTTACGGAAAGGAGGAATGGAAAGGAGCAGGAACCGGATTTGGGGAAGGAGGCAGGTCACAGCAAGCGGCGGGTGTTGCATGCGGGGGACATCACGGGGCGGGAATTGGAGAGAGCTTTGCTTTCCGCCGTCCGGGCCTCCCCCCGGATCATGATCCGAGAGGACATTGTGGCCATCGATCTGGTCACATCGAAAAAAAGAAAACTTTCCGGGCCCAACCGCGTTCTGGGCCTCTACGTGCTGGATGGGGCGACGCAACGGGTGTTGCCGATCCCGGCGAAGGTGGTTGTTTTGGCAACGGGGGGTTGCGGCAAGTGCTACCTCTACACCACGAATCCCGGCATCGCGACGGGGGATGGTGTGGCGATGGCGTACCGTGCGGGGGTGGCCATTGCGAACATGGAGTTTGTGCAGTTCCATCCGACCTGCCTGTTTCATCCCTCCGCCCCAAGTTTTCTGATCTCGGAGGCGTTGAGGGGGGAGGGAGGGGTGGTGGTGAATGCCAAAGGGGAGGATTTTACCCGAAAGACCGATCCCCGGGGCTCCCTTGCCCCGCGGGATATCGTGGCGCGGGCCATCGACGAGGAGATGAAGGCGTCCGGGGCCGCGTGCGTTTATCTGGATATCCGATCGAAGGGGGCTGTCTTTTTGGAAAAAAGATTTCCCGCGATCACGTCGACTTTGCGTGGTTTGGGGATCGATCCTGCCCTGCAACCGATACCGGTCGTGCCCGCGGCCCACTACCAGTGCGGGGGAGTCCCTGCTCAGTTGAACGGTACCACGGAGCTGAGCGGATTGTGGGCCTTGGGGGAGGTGGCGTGCACGGGGTTACACGGGGCCAACCGGTTGGCGAGCAACTCCCTGTTGGAGGCCTTGGTCATGGCCCATCGTGCGGCTGAGAACGTTCCTGCCTTCCTTGCGAAAGCGGGGCCTGTTGTTTCGATTCCCTCCTGGAAAGAGGGAAAAGCGCATGATGCGGATGAGATGGTGGTCATCACCCACAACTGGAAAGAGATTCGTCAGTTGATGTGGGACTATGTGGGAATTGCGAGGACGACCAAACGATTGAGGAGAGCCCAATCGCGCTTACGATTGCTTCTGGAGGAGGTGCAGGAGTTTTACTGGAATTTCCGTGTCACCGGGGATCTTCTGGAGCTTCGAAATCTGGCGCTCTGCGCGGCTTTGATTGTGGAATCTTCTCTCGCACGCAAAGAGAGCCGGGGACTCAATGCCAACGCGGATTATCCAAAGCTACGAAAGACGCCCAAAGATACAGTGATTCGGGCTGGAAGGATTTGTTAGGGAGGTGGTTTGGCAATCGATGCCAAACGGTGATTGGGATTAGGAATTCTTGGCTTCGCGCCACCAGGCGAGGAACGCCAGAACAGACCAGAGGGAGCGGCGATGATCGGCTTTGTGGCCTAAATGTTCTTGGGTCATTTTGTGAACGGTTGCTGGATCGAGAATTCCTGTGGAAGCCACAAGAGAGGGTTGGGTGAGATCCTGAGCCCATTCCCGAAGATCCTGTTGAAGCCAGGAAGCGACAGGCATGGCAAAGCCCGCTTTTTTGCGGTGAAGAATCTCGGCGGGAAGGTCCTGTTGGAGGGCCTCGCGGAGAATGAGTTTGGTTTGGCGTCCACGCATTTTGTAATCGGAACGAAGGGAGAAGGCGTGAGTGACGAGATCGGGATCAAGGAAGGGAACGCGGACTTCGAGGGAGTGGGCCATGCTGGCACGATCCACCTTCATCAGGACGCACTCCTGAAGATAAAGTTTCGTGCACAGGTAGAAGATACGTTCCAGACCCCCCGAAAGGCCGCTGCGGTAGGCAAGGCGGGTGACGTCCTCGAAGGCATTGTGGCGATGGAGCTGTTGGCGGGCATCGGGGGAGAGGAGATCGTTGCGCTCGCCATTCCCGCAGGCTCCCATCCAAAGAAGGAAGCGGATTTCGGCGGGAAGACCGAGCCCTTTCAGAAACTGGGCCATGAGAAAAGGAAGGCTTTTGTAGTTGTGGGAAACGGGGAGGCGTTGGATCAGATGATTGATGGCGACACGGACGCCAACGGGGAGGAAGGAGAGGCGTTCGACGAGGAGGTGAGCCTGGAAACTGGGATATCCCGCGAAAAGTTCGTCTCCCCCGTCGCCACCGAGAACGGTTTTTACTTTTCCGGCTGCCAGACGGGCGAGGAACCAGGTTGGAACGAGGGAGGCATCCCCCAGCGGTTCATCCAGTCCGCGGTAGATGGCGGGCAGGGCTTGCGAAACATCTTTTGGTGTCAGGGTTTGGTGGTGGTGCTCCGTGCCCACCTTGCGGGCGACCATTTCGGCGAAGGGAAGTTCGTTGTAGGAGGCCTCCTGAAAGCCGATCGAGAAGGAGTGAAGTTTCTTTTGGGCCAAAGGAGCGGCGAGGGCGGCGACAGCGCTGGAGTCGATCCCTCCGCTGAGGAGGATTCCGACTTCCACATCACTTCGGAGTTGGTAGCGGACAGCTTCGCGAAGAAGTTCGCGGGTTGTTTGCGCCGATTCGTCAAAGGTGCCAGCACCGACGGGGTTGTCCTCGATCGGAAGGTCATAAAAATATTCGGTTCGGCGACCCGCGGGGGACCAGGATAGGAGTTGTCCGGGCTCCAGTTTCCGGACGCCTGCATAGGCGGTCGACGGAGCGGGAATGTAACCCAGGGCGAGGTACTTGTTGACCGAGGCTGGGTCGAGACCCGGACGAAAATCGGGGAAGCGAAGGAGGGAGCGAAGTTCGGAGGCAAAGAGGAGTTCCCCGCGATGGTTGGCGTAGTAGAGAGGTTTGATTCCGAGTGGGTCACGGACGAGGGTGAGGCGTTTTTCAGCGGAGTCCCAGATGGCAAAGGCGAACATGCCGTTGAGCCGGGAGAGGCAGGAGGCTCCGTCCTCCGCCCAAGATTGAAGAAGGACCTCTGTGTCGGACTGGGTCCGGAAGAGGGCTCCGCGGGCCTCGAGGTCGCGGCGCAGCTCGATGTAGTTGTAGATTTCGCCGTTAAAAACGAGGTGCCAGCGACCGTCGGCGGAGGACATGGGTTGGGAACCACCCGAGAGGTCAAGGATACTAAGGCGGCGGTGACCCAGGCGGACGGCGGGGTCGGCGTACGCACCTTCCGCGTCGGGCCCGCGATGGGTCAAGGCATCGGTCATTTTGGACAGGGCGGCCGCCGGGTTTTCCGGGGCGTGTCGATGGGTGGTGAATCCTGCGATGCCGCACATAGGAGTACAGACTCGACCGAAGAGGTTGTTCATTCAAGGCCCGAGCTTGGATGATTTTCTGAATCGAGGCAGGATCGAGGGGTGGAAAATCAGATGCTACGGAAAGATCGGATCCTGCTCCTCGTTCTTGCGCTGGCCGTGGCATTTCCTTTTTTGGGTTCGTTTGGTCTTTTGGAGCCGGATGAGGGTCGATTTGCGCAGATCGGGCGGGAGATGGCGGCGAGCGGGGATTTTTTAGTGCCCCGGTTGAATGGGATCGAGCAGTTTTACAAACCGCCCCTGGTGTACTGGATTTCTGCGATCGGTTATCGGGTTTTCGGGGTGACGGAGTGGGTGGCGAGGTTGCCCTCGGCGTTGGCGTTTGCGGGAGTGATCTGGCTGACGGGCTGGATGGGGTGGCGATTGGCGGGGCGGAAGGTGGGATGGATGGCGGCACTGATCCTGGCGTCGATGGTGGAGCCTTATGCGTTGGGGCGTCAGATCACTTTGGATATGAGCCTGACGTTTTGGATTTCGGCGGCGCTGGCCTGCCTGGTCGAGGTGGGAGTGGGGAGCGGGAGCAGATGGGCGGGATACCTTTTCTTTGTCTGCATGGGGTTGGGATTCTTGGCCAAAGGGCCGATGGCATGGGTTGTCCCGCTTTCGGCAGCCCTTGTTTGGGGTGGAATGGCCAAACGGAAGGGGGAAAAACTGGATCTTCCTTGGGCATGGGGGGTTCCGATGACCTTTGGGGTGGCGATGAGTTGGTTCGTCACGGTGTGTTGGAGGTATCCCGAGTTGTGGAAATATTTTCTTGGGTATGAACTGGTTGAAAGATTTGCCAGCACGACGCATGGTCGTTCGAAGCCCTGGTGGTTCTTTCTTCCTATCCTGCTGATTGGGATGGTGCCTTGGACCGGATTTTTGCCGGGTCTCATCCGGCAGTCCTTGATCAAGATGAGGGGCAAGACATTGTCCCCGGTTGAGTGGGGTGTTGGGGCGGCGATCGTGATTCCGTTTGTCGTGGTGAGTTGCAGTGGATCGAAGCTGTTGACGTATATTCTTCCGATCTATCCGCCTTTGGCGTTGGCACTGGCGATTTGGTTGAGTGGGCAGGTTTGTCCCCGCTACGAAAGAACAGGCTGGGGATTTGCGCTGATTTCCCTGGGGGTGCTCGGGCCGATGCTTGGGTGTGTGCGTTATGTTTGGAGCGAAGCGGCGGAGGCGAGTCCATCCGTAGGATATCTTCTGGCTGCGTCGCTTTTGGGGGTCCTCCTGGGCGCGGGCTGGGTATGGAAAATCAGAAAGGGAGATGTGCTAGCGAAAGTGGGATGGGTGGCGGCAGTTGCCATCCTTTTATGGCACGGGGCCAGCGGGGAGATGGAGCGGATCAACGATCTTTTGGGAAGGCAGGCGAGTGTTCGGTCGCTGGCCCGATTGGTTGAGAAACATCAGCCGGAGCGGGTTTTTATCTATCGGGCCCGGGCGGCAGGTTTGCTTTTCGTGACGGATCGAAACGTGTGGATCAGTCGAGCGGATGCGGACGTTGTCGTGAAACCGTCGATTGAGGCGGAGGGTCGTCTATTTGAGAAGCCAGGTGATTTGAAGCAAGGATTGACGGCAGGTCAAAAAGTGGAGGGAATCACCTTGAGGCAAGTGTTTCGGGAAGAGTTTGAGGGCAAAGGGTGGGAGATTTTGGGACGAGCGGGGGAATTCTATCTCATCCGTGGTTATGGGGCGGGTCGATAAAAGCTATTGGAAGATCCAGGTTGCTGGATCGTTACGCTTCAGCAAATTGAAGCGGTGCGGTTGACCTTTTTTCCAGCACGCCGATCCGTATTCAAAGGATTGATTGATTCTGCAGCGGTGCTGAGGCGAAGGTTAAGTGAGGATAATTTTAGCGGAGTAAGAGGTGAGTTTTTTGTCATGCGTAATGAGGGTTAGGGATTCCTCCAGTGCCTGAGCCAGCAGGAGCCGATCGAAGGGATCCTGGTGGTGGATGGGAAGGTGACGGAGCCTGGCTCCGTGGCGATATTCGAGTGGGAGAGTGCGAAATCCGCGTTTTTCAATCTCCTGCTCGAGGTTATTGGGGGCTTGGAGCTTTCCCAAGGTCTGCTTGATCGATATTTCCACTGCGGAGATGGCGCTGATAAAGACTGGATAAAGGGGATTCACAATGAGATCACGGATTTTCGATCGGATGCGATCCGGGTTGGACAAGGCCCAAAGGAAGACGTGGGTATCGAGGAGGTAGCTCAAACAGGTGAACCCAGGAAAAGGTTTTGAATGCGCTTATCTTCGGCATCGAAATCTTTGGCGATGCGAATCTTTTGATGGAGCCCACCCAACCGGCGGGGAATGGAGGTGGGAAGATAGGCGGTCAAGCGAACCATAGGTTTCCCGTGTTTGCTTAAAAGAATATCGGTACCGGTGGCTGCAGTTTCCATGAGGCGGGAGAGGTGGGTTTTGGCGGCTTGCACATTGATCATCTTCATAGAAATATTCTGGTCTGATCTGGTCTGATGTCAAGCAGGGGGAGATTTTGGGACGAGCGGGGGAAAGCTTTCTTATCCGTGCCTAGGGGGCGACTCGATAAACCTACCGGCGGAGGGGGGGGGTGACCCTGTGTCATGTTTTTAGAGAGGATTTCGACGCGCGGGAGTGGGAGGTATTGCCAAGGGCCGGGGAGTTTTTGCTGGTACGGAGTTATGGGATCCAAAGGTAGGACGATCGAATTTCACTCGAAAGCATCAGAATTTCATCTAAGTTGAATTGATGTACCACCCATTACGAGCAGACAATATTTGCAAACAAAAGATTTCCTTGGCTTTCACCTTGGTCGAGCTGCTGGTTGTTGTTTCGATAATCGGATTGTTAGTTGGTCTGTTGGCGGCAGGAATCCCCTTGGCGATCGAAAAGGGAATGAAGGCCAAAGCCAAGGGAGAAGCAACTGCGATCGTGGCCGCTATCAAGGCTTATAAGCAAGAGTATGGAAAATTCCCAGGGGATGTTTCGGTCGCCAATCGACTTTTTTCGAGCAATTCGAGTCCCGATACGATTTCTTCTCTCATGCAAGTATTGAGTGGGGATGCCACTGCAACATTGAATAATGAAATCGCCAATCCAAAAGGTGTGAGATTTTTTGAGGGTGCAGACACGAATGGAACAATGTTGGATCCTTGGGGTGGCCAGTATTTGGTCCTTGTGGACTCGTCTGAAACTGGTTCGGTCACCTACACCTATGCAGGTAGTGCGGTGAATCTAAGAATTTCGGTCTTGGCCGTTTGTTATGGCAGCGATGGAAAGGCTGATACGGCATCCGGCAAAAAGAACGATATCTTCAGCACGGATTTGAAATAACCTACCGGCGGAGGGGGTCGAACCCACACGCCCTTGCGGGCAACGGATTTTGAGTCCGTCGCGTCTGCCAGTTCCGCCACGCCGGCTAAGGTAGGGGAGATAATCCTCCATCCGGCAGGGGCGTGACAAGGGGTTTTCCTGATCCAGAAGTAGGCTAGGGTCAACCAGTGAACTATTTGCGCTATGGTCTGTGGGGCTTGGCCCTTGCGATGGTCGTCTGGTGGATAAGCGATCGGATGATGGGAACGAAGCAAGAGGAGGGGAGAGAGGGTCGTATACGAAACATTTCGGGCCAAAAAATGGATCGGGTGGTGGTTCCTGAGTCACCCAAGGCGGATCCAGGCAAGAAGGGTAAAGCGAAGGGGAATTTTGACGGGGCGATCGAAACGGGGGCAGGAGAGGAAATTCGCGGGGAAAAGATTCTTCGGTTTAAGGACAGGTCTGCGTACCAGCGGTTCCTCAAGTCGGCACCCCCGGGTGTGGTTTTGGATCAGATGGACGCGTTGCAGGCGGTTCGGGTGAAGGATGGGGAGTGGTTGAAATCGATGGCAAAAACGTCCGAGATGGATGTTGGAAAGAACTACTATGTGGCTGTCCCAGAGGTTCCGGCGGAAGTTCAAACGATGGGAGACGACGTTTATCGTCCCGTGGGATCGAGTGCACTGAAGTTGATGGGGGCGGAGGGTGTTTCATCCAGCTGGGGAAAGGGAGTGGTGTTGGCGCTGCTGGATACGAGCCTGAATCCGACAGGAACAAGCCTTGGAAGTGACGAGGGACACGGAACAGCCATGATGTCCTTGATCGGGGGAGCGGGAGGTGCGGCCCCAGGCGCAAAGATTCTGGGGTTCACGGTTCTGGATGGAAAAGGAACCGGCGACAGCTTTTCCTTGGCGAAGGCCATTTATGCGGCGGTGGATCAGGGCGCAAAGGTGATTAACATGAGTCTGGGATCGTCCGGGGATTGTGGGGTCGTGAAGGAAGCCGTGGCGTATGCCCTTTCCAAGCAGGTGGCTTTGGTGGCTGCGGCGGGGAATGAGGCGGTGAATCGGGTGGCGTATCCAGCGGCGTATGAGGGGGTCCTGGCGGTGGGGTCGGTCGACGGGGATCGGGTCAATCCCGAGCATCTCTATTTTTCGAACCGAGGAAAATCCTTGGATGTGGTGGCTCCGGGATTTGCGGTAGTGGCAGATTGGCCGGGAGGAAAAAAGGTGGAGGTAAGCGGAACATCGGCTTCGACGGCACTGGTGAGTGGAGCCATTGCGGCGGTTCTCTCCCGAGAGCCCTACCTGACAGGAAAGCAGGCGGCCGATTTGGTCGTCCGGTATGCGAATGATGTGGGCAAGGCGGGACCGGATGAGGAAACGGGTGCCGGGATTGTCAATTTGCAGAGGGTATTCGAGAGAAACCAGCGGGGCATTGTGGATTTGGCCACGGCGGGGGTGGTGCTGGATACAAAAAAAGGGAATGTGACCGTGGCGGTGCAAAATCGGGGCACGGAGACGGTGAACTCGCCAGTCATAGAGATCACGGCGGGTGGGGCCACGCGGAAATTTTATCCAGGGTCGTTAGCTCCAGGTCAGTCCATGGAGGAGTCTGTGCAATTTGATCCAGTAAGAGCCAAACAGGAGGGAGGAGTACGGATCGGGGCGAATGTGGAGGCGCCACGGGGAAGTGATCAACGCAGCGCAAACGATATGTGGTCAGGCTGGTTTAAGATTTCAAAGTAGAGAGGGAGATTAGGGATTAAGGGGTTAAGGGATTAAGGGGGTTAAGGACGTGACTCCTTCGCTCGGTCTCGGTGAACCTCGCTGAGCTTCGGAGGGCGCCCGCAGCGGGCGGGGAGATAGGGGGTTTCAACCCTGAAACAGGTTTGTAGTAAACAGCTAGCTGTGTAAGCTAGATGTATGAAGGGTCGTGTGTTCATGGGGGCTTTTGAGGCGAAGAACAGGTTATCGGAGTTATTGAATCTGGTGGCGGGGGGACAGGAGGTGGTGATCACGCGCAGGGGGAAGGTGGCGGCGCGCTTGGTGGGGCCTGAAAACGGAGATGAGAGAGCGGGTGAAAACTGGGTGGAGCAGGCGCGGAGGATTCGTGCGAAGACGAAGCAGGACCGAAAGGGGATACGGGAGTTGATTGAACTAGGTCGAAGGTTTTGAAATCCGCGGTTCTCGATGCGTCGGTCACGGCCTGCTGGGTTTTGACGGATGAGAGCGAGTCTAAGGCAGATGATATTTTGAAAAAGGTGGGCGAGGGAAAGCTGGATGTTCGGGTTCCTGAGTTATGGGTGCATGAGATGCTGAATGTGCTTCTGAGTGGGTGGCGGAGGGGCCGGATGAGCGAGGAGTTGATGAGTGAGGCGTGGGCGTTCGTGCAGAGATGGCCCGTGGTACGTTTGACGATACCGTCCGAGAGAATGGGTCGGTGGCGAGAGTTAGCGGTTCGCTTTGGCGTCTCTTCCTATGATGCGGCCTATTTGGAGCTGGCCGAGAGATTGCACTCTCCGCTTTTTACTTTCGACAAGAAACTTGGGCGAGCGGCGAAGGTGCTTGGACTATCGCCTGATTAGGTTGTTGGACTGCTTGGGGTTGCTTCAACGAGGGAGAGGGGGTTGAGGAATTGAATTTGGGATGTTGGATGTTTTATTTTTTGATTCAGAAAAAGATACTCACGTCCCGCATTCGCGGCCCCGACAAGTGTACGGGGTAGAGCCGCAAAGGGGGGTGATTAACCCGGAACTTCCGATTGGAGTGGGGCGTCGCCCAGTTGCATCGGTTCCAGGATGATGTCCTTCACCGTGCCGCCGGCGGGGATCATGGGGAGGACGTGTTCGGTGTAGGGAACCATCACGTCGAGGACGTAGGCGGTTTTTGAGGCGAGAAGGCGTTGAAGAGCCGGCCGGACTTCCTCCGGTTTGGTGATGCGCTCGGCCGGGACGCCGAATCCCTGGCAGATGGGAAGGTAATCGGGGAAGATCTTTTGGGTATCCTTGGGGTCGCCGAGGAAGGTGTGGCCGCGGTTGCTGGAGAAGAAGCGGTCTTCCCACTGCACGACCATTCCGAGGTACTGGTTATTGATGATGATGGCCTTGGCGGGAATGTTTTCGGCCATGGCGGTGGCGAGCTCCTGAACGTTCATGAGGAAGGAGCCGTCGCCGTCGATGTCGATGACCTCGCGGTCGGGGCAGGCCACCTTGGCGCCGACGGCGGCGGGATAGCCGTAGCCCATGGCGCCGAGACCTGCGGAGGTCAGGAAACTGCGGGGATGATGGAAGTCGTAGAATTGGCCCGCCCACATCTGGTGCTGACCGACCCCGGTGGTGATGATGGCTTCGCCCTTGGTCAGGCGGCAGAGCTCCTCGATCACCTGCTGGGGCATGATCCGGCCGGGTACGGGAGAGTAGGAAAAAGGGTATTTCTTTCGCCAGCCCTCGATTTTTTCCCGCCATTTCTGGAAACGTTTGGGCAGGTGGGAGTGGGAGCGCTTGGCGAGAAGCTGGTTGAGGTTCCTCAGCGCAAGCCGGACATCGGCGAGGACGGGAAGATGCACGACTTTGTTTTTGTTGAGTTCGGAGGCGTCGATGTCGATGTGCACGATGGTGGCCTTCTTGGCGAACTCGGAAACCTTGCCGGTGACGCGGTCATCAAAGCGGACGCCGAAGGCCAAGAGAAGGTCGGAATCGTCCACCGCATAGTTGGCATACACCGTGCCGTGCATGCCGAGCCATTTGAGGGACTGGGGATCGTTCTCGGGGAAGCAACCGACGCCCATGAGAGTCGTGGTGACCGGAATGCCGGTGGATCGGGCGAATTTAAGGAGATCGGCCTCGGCCCCGGAGGTGATGATCCCTCCGCCGACGTAGAGGACGGGGCGATCCGCTTTTTCGATCAGGCCCAGGATTTCATGGAGAGCCACTTCGTCCGGGGCGGGTGGGGGGCGGAATCCTGGAATATCCATCGGGGCGGGCCAGGTCACCTGCGCGGTGGCTTTTTGGACGTCTTTGGGAATATCGATGACCACGGGGCCGGGTCGGCCGGTGGTGGCGATGTGGAAGGCTTCTGCGACGATGCGGGGGATGTCGCCCGGATGCATGACGAGGTAGCTGTGTTTTACGATGGGGAGGGTCACACCGAAGACATCGGTCTCCTGGAAGGCGCCCCGGCCGATGGCGGTGGTGGGAACCTGGCCCGTGATGGCAACCATCGGGACGGAGTCCATGTAGGCGTCGGCGATACCGGTGACGAGGTTGGTGGCTCCGGGTCCCGAGGTAGCCATGACCACGCCGACTTTGCCGGTCGCGCGGGCGTATCCTTCCGCCATGAAGGCCCCGCCCTGTTCGTGGCGGGGTAGGATGGTGCGGATCTTTTTGGAGCGGGTGAGGGATTGGTGGAGCATCATGCTGGCACCGCCCGGGTAGGCGAAGATGGTGTCGACGCCGGCGTGCTCGAGAGCTTGAACCAGAAGGTCACAGCCCATCGTGGGCGGTTGAAGTCGCTTTTTAGCCGACTTGTTTTTTTCGGCTGAAGGCTTCGATTTCGCGATGGGTTTGGCTTTGCTCACAGAGCAGTACTAAAGCACAGGAGAGGCCCGAATTTCGAGGTAAATCGAAAAAAAGGGGGCAGAGCCCGATCTTGTTTAATTTTCTAAGTACATACTTATGAAATACTTAAATATGTCTAAGAAGAAAATAGTCTGGGTGGATCGAGGGAAAAGAAACGAGCTAGATATGTCGGGAATCGGCGTGGTCTTTGACTGCGTACCCTGAATCTTGGCACTTGTGGTTTGCCATGCACTTTTTTACGCGGCCGTCGTAGATGCCAGGGCGGATTTAAGCGCCAATCATAGAAATGTCTTCAAACTAGAATCAGCTACAGTGGTTTTACAAACCGGGGACATAGCCCTTGCCGAAAGTGGCGGTGGACTTGGCGCGGAAATCGGAAATGAGCGACATCAGCGAAGTTGTGCCGCCGTCGGCCACGATGGTTTGGCCAATGATGTAGCCGGCATCCTCGGAGCACAGGAAGACGGCGAGCTTGGCGATCTCGGACTTTTCTCCCGAGCGGATTGGGACTCGGAAAGACGCAATTCGCGAGTGCTCAATAAGCTGCCAGTACAATTCTGATTTTTCGCCTGCTCCCCCGGCAAGCTGGCTGGCAGATAGCGAAACGATTAGCCTCCAATAAAAGACATCTCCACCTTGGGGGAGGGGGCGGCCTGCGTGCGGATCTCCGAATAGCGGTCGGTCCGCCGGCTCCAGAGATCCGCCACCAGCCGATAAAGACCCTCCTCGTCCGGCAATTTTGACCGCATGGTGCCCACGAGATCGTACCCCTCGGAGGCAAAGAGGCAGTGGAAAAGGCGCCCGTCGGCCGAAAGCCGAGCGCGTGTGCAATCACGGCAAAAGGGGGCGGAGATCGAGGTGATCAGGCCAAATTCAACCCCGTTGTCCCGGTGGCGAAATCGTTGGGCGACCTCACCGCGGCAGGCCGGGGGTACCGGATCAAATTCGAACTCCCGGGCAAGCACCGTAAGGATTTCCCGGCCGGAGATCACCCGGGAGGGATCCCAGTGGTTGGAGTTGCCGACATCCATGAACTCGATGAAACGCAAAATCAGGCCCTCGCCTTTGCAGTGTCTCGCCATGGGGAGGATCTGTCCGTCATTCACTCCGCGTTGCACCACCATGTTGATCTTGATCCCCAGGCCCGCCGCTCGGGCGGCCTCAATTCCTGCGAGGACGCGTTCGGGCGGTTGTCCCCGTCCGTTCATGGCGGCAAAAATATCCGGATCCAGCGCATCGAGGCTTACCGTCACCCGATGCAGGCCCGCGACCGCGAGTTCACCGGCCAACTCCGGAAGCAGGATGCCGTTGGTGGTCATGGCCAGGTCCTTCAGCTCGGGAAAACGACGCAGACCGTGCAAAAACTTCACCAACCCCGCCCGCAGGAGAGGTTCACCCCCGGTGATACGGAGTTTGCGGACGCCACAACGGACAAAGGCTCCGATGATTCGGTCAAGCTCACTGAGACGCATCAGTTGGTCTTTGCGCAGGAACGTGTGCCCGTGGTCGAAAACCTCGGCGGGCATGCAGTAGGTGCAGCGCAAATTGCACCGGTCGGTCAGGGACACCCGCAAATCACGCACGGGCCGGCCCAGGGCATCGAGCGGCTGGGGGGAGGGGGGCGTGGAGGTCATTCTTTTTTCCTGCATTAAATGATGTAGGATAATGCGTTCTCTCGGTGATGAAAGCCCCTTACACACCTTCCCAAGCTGAAAAGCTGATTCTTGCACTCCGGCGTGCCGGTCAGATCGAAGAATGTCCCCTCGGGGAGGCCGCCGGACGGGTTCTGCGTGCCGATATCCAGGCCGACCATGACTTCCCCCCATTCGACCGGGTCACCATGGATGGCGTGGCCGTGCGGTTCGCGGATATGGGGGAAACATGCCGGGAGTTTCGCATTATGGGCCAAGCTGCAGCGGGCCAACCGCGGACCGTCTTGCCATCCGATCGGGGTAGTACGTTGGAAGTGATGACCGGTGCGGTTTTGCCAGAAGGGTCTGACTGCATCCTGCCCCGGGAGTGGTATGTGGAACGCGACGGCATGGCGATGTTGCATCAGGGGATGGATGTGAAGCCGGGGGTCTTTATCCACCGGCGCGGATCCGATCACCGCGCGGGGGAGACTCTTCTTCGTGCCGGTCTGCGTCTTGGCCCGGTGGAAGTCGCCATCGCCGCCGCCTGCGGGCAATCCAAGGTGCAGGTGGCCTCGCCGTTCCGGATCGCGGTGGTCGGCACCGGGGACGAACTGGTTTCGGTCGAGACCGTGCCGCGCGACGGGCAGATCCGCCGGACGAATCTGGATGCTCTATCCTCGGCTCTGCGGCTGTCCGGCCACGCTCCGGTCGAGCTGGCCGTTTACCGCGATGATCGGGGGGTGTTGCGGGATGGGCTGGCCGGGGTGCTGGCTCGAAACGAGGTTGTGGTTCTCACCGGGGGCGTCTCCAAGGGGCGATTGGATTATGTCCCCGAGGTTCTCGCGGACCTGGGGGCTCGGCTGGTCCTTCACGGAGTCAAGCAACGGCCCGGCCAACCGATGGGCGTCTGGCAGATGCCCGAAGGAACGGTGGTTTTCGGACTGCCCGGAAACCCGGTCTCGGCCCTGGTCTGTTTCCGCCGCTACGTGCTGCCTGCCCTTGGGGCATGGAGCGGGGGAACACCCGGGCCCGTTCCCCGACGAATTCTGTGCGGCGCCTTCACACGGTCGCCGGGTCTGACCCTCTTCCTGCCGGTTCTGGAGGCTGGGGATGGGGCCTTGAAACCGTCGCCGGTGGCCAACTCGGGAGACTTTGCCGGATTGGCCGGAACCTGTGGATTTGTGGAGATCGATGAAAGCTTTGCCGAAGGTTCGGCGGTTCCCTATTTCTCATGGTGTCCATCATGAATCCGAGTTCCACCTGGACCCATTTGGATGCAGAAAACAACCCGGCCATGGTTGACGTGTCCGGCAAACAGGTCACGGTCCGCACGGCCGTGGCGGTGGCCGAGGTGGTGCTCCCTCCGGAAATTCTTTCGCACCTGCGTGATGGCGACCTCCGTTCTCCCAAGGGCCCGGTCTTCCAGACCGCGATCCTGGCGGGCACCATGGCCGCGAAACAGACGGCCGGCCTGATTCCCCTCTGCCACCCGCTACCGCTCGAGGCTGTCCACATCGCCATTCCGCCGCCGAAAGATGGGACTTTGCGGATCGAGGCAACGGTCAAAACCAGCTCCAAAACAGGCGTTGAGATGGAAGCCCTCGTCGCTGCAAGCGTGGCGGCGCTGACGGTCTATGACATGTGCAAGTCGTCCTCTCCGGGAATGGAAATCCGCCGCGTTCGACTGGTGGAAAAACATGGCGGCAAGAGTGATTTCAAAGCGGCTGAATGAATGTCCCGTTGCATGGTCTGTTTTTGGCCGGCGGAAAAAGCAGCCGCATGGGTCGGGAGAAGGCGTCTCTGGTGGTGGGCAACGTTGGCTTGACGCAGGCCGCCCGCGGGATCGGACTCTTACGGAAACTCTGCGACCATACTTATCTCTCCCTGCGGGAAGGACAGGCTGCCCCCGAAGGGGCGGGGCAAACTCCGGTGATCCGTGATTCGGAGGAAGCCCAAGGACCACTGGCCGGCATCTTGGGAGCCTTCCGAGAGACCCCTGCGGCCGCGTGGTTGGTCATGGCCTGCGATCTGCCTTTCGTGTCGGAGATTTTAGTTGCGAATTTGGTGGCAAGTTTCCGGGCAACACCGAACGCTCCTTTCGCGGCCTATGCCAGCTCGCGCGACGGATTGCCGGAACCTCTTTGTGCCATCTACGGACCCGCCTCGCGGTCGATTCTCCAGCGGCATGCCGCCCGCGGGCATTTTTGCCCCCGGCACATCATGAGGGAAGAGAACGTCCCGCTCCTCTCTCTGCCGGTAGAAGATACCCGGGCCCTCGAAAACCTGAATACCCCCGAGGATCTTGCCGAGGCGGTTGCCGCCCGTGAAATTCACCTGGCCTGGTTCGGATCCCTTGCCGAACGGCGTGGCCTGCGTCAGGAAACCGTCCTGGTGAAAGCCGGTACGGCCGAGGATCTTTTGCGGGAGATCGAGGGCCGTCACCGGCTGGGCCTGGATCCAAAAGCAGTGCGGGTGGCCATCAATGACGAATTCGTCCCCCGCGACTGCCGGGTCCAGGCGGGAGACAAGGTTGCCTTTCTTTTGCCGTCAGCCGGGGGATGAGCAAATGACGTTCCTGGTTGAGCCTCATCCGATCGACCCCACGCCCCTCCGGGCGGAACTGGAATCGCGGGATTGCGGCGGGTTTGTTTTTTTTGAAGGACGCGTGCGGGATCATCATGAGGGCCGGACGGTCACCGGTCTGCATTACGAGGCCTATCGCGAGCTGGCCGGGAAGGAAGGCCGCCGCCTCGTCACCGAGATAGCCGCAAAACATGGGGCTCGTGCGGCCGCCATCCACGCGATCGGGGATCTCGTGCCGGGGGACCTCGCGGTCTGGGTGGGGGCTGCCGCGCCCCATCGGGAGCAGGCCTTCGCCGCCTGCCGCGAGTTGATCGATGCCATCAAGGCGCAGGTTCCGATCTGGAAGCGTGAAACTTACGCGAACGGGAAAAGTGAATGGGTCGAGGGATGCTCCTGCGGAGCCGCCCCATCCCACGGTCCTCTGGCAAAGTCATGAAGATCCAAATCCACGATATCTGGATTTCGCCCGGACATGATTTCAAGGGGAGGCACGGCCTTGGGCGGAGGGAACATGGAATGCAGCGGGTTGGGGAGGCTGTCTGCCAGGCCGGCTTGGGAATCGCGGGCGACCGGTACCACGGGGAGAACCCGGGATCCAAAATGCAGGTCACTTTTCTGGCACGGGAAGTCGTCGATGACCTGTGCCGTGCCCTGGGGGTGGCCAGTCCTGACTATTCCGCGTTGCGTCGCAACGTGCTGATCTCCGGTATCGATCTCAATTCCCTGATCGGGGAAACGTTCTCCATCGGGGAAGCGGTCTTTGAGGGGGTGGAGGAGTGCAAACCCTGTTACTGGATGGACCAAGCCGTGGCCCCCGGGGCGCATGCCTTCCTCGAGGGGCGCGGGGGCCTGCGGTGCCGCATTCTCACCGGCGGATCCCTCCGATGCGGAGAAGCGGACCTGCAGGTGGTGGTGTCGCCCGAGAAGACTTTCCCGGCTCTTCGGCAGCAGGGGCGGGAAGTCACGGAGGTCAACGATCGCCTTGCCGGGGAGCGGGCCCTGCAGATCGTGGTCAATGGCCAACCGTATTCCATGACCATGCAGACCCCCGGGGCGGAACGGTATTTGGTGCGGGGCCTCCTCCATGCGGAAGGCGCCGGAGGAGGGGGGTTGCGATCCTTTGTCCAGTCGGAGCGGGCGGATGCCACGGTGGTCGAGGTGGAGGTTGATCCTTCGGACGTGCCCGGCGGCGCCCGCCGCCTCGTTTCCACCTCGTCCTGCGGGCTTTGCGGAAAGGAATCGGTCGAGGGTGTTTTTCGGGAGATTGCGCCCGTCCGGAAGGATGTTCGAACCGACGCGCGGCGTTTGCATCTCGTCCACACGGGGATGCGCCAAAAGCAGTCCACCTTTGCCGGAACCGGCGGCACCCACGCGGCCGCGGTGGCCTCGGCGGATGGGGAAATTCTCTGCGTCTTTGAGGACATCGGCCGTCACAACGCAGTGGATAAGGCGGTGGGGTTCCTTCTGGAAAAAGGGCTGCTGGCCCGTGCGGATGTATTGGCGGTGAGTGGACGGGTCTCCTTTGAGATCGTACAAAAATGCGCGCGGGCCGGCATTCCCGTGCTCACGGCCGTTTCCGCGCCCTCCACCCTGGCCGTGGAAAGCGCGGAGCGCTGGAACATCACTCTGGCTGGATTTTGCCGTGAGGATCGCGCAACCTTTTACAGCGGCTTGGGCCGTGTGGAACGGGGCAAACAAAACAGTCATGGCTAAACCCAAAACCAAGGCCGGCGGATGGGGGGCTCTTATCTCCTCCTTCCATTTCCTGAAGCGGGAAAGCTTCCTCAAGGGAAACAAGACGCTTTTCCGCATGAACCAGCCGCGCGGATTCGATTGTCCCGGTTGCGCCTGGCCCGACCCCGCGGATGCTTCGGTCACCGAGTTCTGCGAGAACGGGGTCAAGGCGCTGACGTACGAAACCACCTCGAAGCGCGCCACGCCGGAGTTGTTCGCGCGCCATAACGTGACGGAAATGCAGGGATGGGATGATTTTACCCTGGAAAACACCGGACGGCTCACGCACCCCATGGCCTACGATCCAGAGACCGACCGCTATGGGCCGATCGGTTGGGACGAGGCCTTCACGCGGATCGCCGGGCACCTCCGTTCGCTGGCCTCGGCGGATGAGGCGATCTTTTACACGTCCGGGCGGACGAGCAACGAGGCGGCGTTCCTTTACCAGCTGCTCGGGCGGCTCTACGGGACGAACAATTTTCCGGACTGCTCGAACATGTGTCACGAATCCAGCGGGGTCGGTATGCGGGAGTCTCTGGCCACCGGAAAGGGGACCGTCTCGCTGGAAGATTTCGGGAAAGCCGATGCGATTTTCATCTTCGGCCAGAACCCGGGGACCAACCACCCGCGCATGTTGACGGAACTGGAGAAAGCCTCCCGACGCGGTGCACGCATTGTCAGTTTCAATCCCCTCCGCGAAGCCGGTCTGCTTAACTTCACCCACCCCCAGCATGCGGCCGACATGATTTTCGGGCGCAGCACCCCGATCAGCACCCATTACTACCAGCCCCGCATCGGGGGCGATCTGGCGGCGGTGAGGGCCATGGCCAAGGCCGTGCTGGAAAGAGCGGAATCCGATCCGGCTCTTCTCGACCATGAATTTATCGCCCGCCACACCCATGGTTTCGAGGAGTACCGCCGGATGGTCCGGGAGACTTCTTGGGATCTTCTGGTGGATCAATGCGGGCTGACCCAAAAGCAGATCGAGGAGGCGGCGGAAGTTTACTGCCGCGCGGATCGCGTGATCTGTTGCTGGGCGATGGGGCTGACCCAGCACCGCCACGGCGTGGCCAACGTGCAGGAGATCGTCAACCTGCTGTTGCTACGCGGCAACATCGGCCGCCCCGGAGCCGGTCCTTGCCCGGTGCGCGGCCACAGCAACGTGCAGGGCGACCGCACCATGGGCATCACCGAAGAACCCTCGGAGGAATTTCTGGCACGATTGGAAAGGGAGTTCGGTTTCACCGCACCCCGCAAGCATGGGTATGCGACGGTGCATGCCATCAAGGCCATGGCCGCGGGCCGGGTCCGGTTCTTTCTCGGCATGGGCGGGAATTTCGCCTCCGCCACGCCCGATTCCGCATTCACCTGGGAGGCTTTGCGCCGTTGCGACATGACGGTGCATGTCTCGACCCACCTCAACCGGAGCCATGTCGTGCACGGCAAGGCCGCCCTGATTCTTCCGTGCCTGGGACGGTCCGAGGCCGACAACCAGGCGGGCGGGCGCCAGTCGGTCACGGTCGAGGACTCCATGAGCATGGTCCATGCCTCGACCGGAGCCAACCGTCCCGCCTCCGAACATCTCAAATCCGAACCCGCCATCGTGGCCGGCATCGGCAAGAAGCTATTTCCCGGCGGGCCGGTTGATTGGGACGCTCTGGTGGCCGACTACGACCGCATCCGGGAACGCATCGAGGCGGTCATCCCCGGATTTGAAGGCTACAACGAGAAAATCCGACACCCGGGCGGGTTTCCACTGCGCAACCCTGCCGCGCATCGCGAGTGGAACACCCCGACCGGGAAAGCCCAGTTTATCCTCAATGAATTGCCCGAGCTCTCGCTGGCTCCGGGTCGGCTGCGGCTTATGACCCTGCGCTCCCACAACCAGTACAACACGACCGTGTACGACAGCGGGGACCGCTACCGGGGCATCACCGGGGAGCGGCGCGTGATTTTCCTTCATCCCACGGACATGCAGGAACGCGGGTTGACGGCAAAATCCTCCGTGACCATCCGCAGCCACGCGGCCGACCGGCGCGAAAGGCAGGCCCCGGGGTTCCGCCCCGTTCCTTATGACATTCCGCGGGGCTGTGCCGCCGCCTATTACCCGGAGACCAACGTGCTGGTGGGCGTCGATGAGTACGCGGTGAAAAGTTTTACCCCGATGTCCAAATATATCGAGGTGACCCTAGAGGCGGAGAAATAGAAGGCGGCGCACGTCTTACCGAGTCAGACGCTTCCAGATTTTATCGATCTCCACCCGGGCGACTTTGGCCTCCTCCCAACTGTTGGGGAGTGTGCTGAGATTGTAGCCGCTTGCGACGGGCCCCATTTCCGGGCAGACAAAGATCTCGCGGTCCTTTTTCCGGTTGCCATCCAGCCAACACTTCAGAAGAGCCTCCGCAAAAGGCAGCCAATCCCGAAATTCCGGGGTGTGATTTCCTTTTCCGTCCGTCACCGGAACCTGGCAGTGATGACCGTTGAAGGGGCGGAAATGAAACATCTGGGCGCGTTGGATCAGGTCCGGGCGCACGAGAAGTTTTTCGGCGTAGTTGCCGGGATGCAGGTGTTTCACGATGGAAAAGTGGGAGAAGTCCCAGGTGATGGGGAGAAGTTCGCCCGTCACCCGGAAGTAGGCATCGGCCAGTGCGTAGCCTTTTTCCGGCGTTTCCGTGCAGGTGTCCCGGTGCATTTCCACCGCCGGCTCCAGTCCCAGCTTTTTGCCTTCTTGCATGAGGAGTACTGCCAGACCGACGGCCTCCGGGGTGAGGGTGTCCTCATCGGCCAACTGCACGTTGATGTGGTGCGCGCCGATTTTCTGGTTGGCCTTCAGTTCGCGGTGGAACTCCGCCGCCTGGCCGGAGGAAAAATACCCCAACACCGTCAACCCGTGCTTCTTCGCCGCTCGTCCCACCTCGGGAAGGGCCGCCGTGGCGACCCCGTCAAATCCGGCGGCCTTCGCGTCGGCCAGCTTGCGGTCGTAGCTCCATTCCTTCTCGCGGCTCGGATAGTCCACCATGGACCATCGCGAGGCGATGTGGCGGAGCCGATTCACTTGGTTCCGCTTTTTTTTCGTTTTGGGCCGCGGCCCGGGAAGGTGAGTTCGGCGATGCCGGATTTGTCGAGTTCGCCGAGGCCGCGGGTGACCATTTTTCGGTATTGGCCGAGCGTGGCGGCGGCCAGGGGCAGTTTCAGTTTGAGTTGCCGAGCCAAGCCGAGGGCGATGCCGCTGTCCTTGGCCGCATGCGCGGCACTGAAGAAGCACGAGTGATCGCGGTTGACCATGTCCTCGCCGTCGGTGGCCAGAACCCGGGAGTTGGCTCCGGTTTGGCTAAACACCTCCATGAGGGTCTTGAGATCGAGGCCCAGAGCGGCGCCCAGCCCGAGTCCCTCCGCAAGCCCGGCGGTGTTGATGTTCATCACCATGTTGACCAGGGCTTTGACTTTCGCCGCGCTACCGGCCGGTCCGATATAGCGCATGAGTTTTCCCTCGTCGCTCAGTTTGGCCAGGATAGGGGCGACGCAGTCGAAGGTCTCACGGTCGCCTCCGCACATCAGATAGAGCGTGCCGGCGCGGGCCTGCGTGATGGAGGAGGCCATGCAGCCCTCGAGCGTGGCGGCGTGTGCTTTTTTTGCCAGATTCTCCACGGCGACATGGGTGGAAGGCGAGACGGTGGCGCAATTGACGAACACCTTGCCGGCCGCCCCCTTCAACAGGTTGTCTTTTGGTCCGGCAAAGATGCCGTGCATGGCTTTGTCGTCCGTCACCACCGTGAGGATC
>Ga0214917_10001457_pt1 | contig 30191 bp, 14 predicted proteins | sample LL_1208_BB_MetaG_FD_177983 | JGI IMG/M metagenome (GOLD analysis project Ga0214917, IMG submission 177983) | Freshwater microbial communities from Lake Lanier, Atlanta, Georgia, United States - LL_1208_BB | ecosystem: Environmental > Aquatic > Freshwater > Lake | place: USA: Georgia | collected... | reverse complement strand
CTAAACGCCGAAAACTCAATAACAGTCGTAATGCCATTGAAGGCCTATTCGGGCATCTAAAATCCAGATTTAACCTCGATCGCACTACCTGGTCCGTCCAAAATGGCCATGAATTTCAGGTCCGCTTGGGTTTAATGGCCTTTAACCTTACTAAGGCTGCTGCTACTGCCTAGCGGCGTTTTCAAAAATCCTTATCCATCACCACATTTAGTCGGAACTATTACTAGCTCTTACAATTCAACCCGCCTTTTTTGCCTATTCTTTAAAAAAATTCTGCGTCAGCAGGACCGATATAGTTCAATTCGAGTAAATTGAGTAGCGTTGATTGGCCATTGGTGACTGAGTAGTATTGTATTCATCGCAAATGTCAGGATCACGATGGATAATCCGATGCCAATCATGGTTTTGGCTGCGCGTGAGGCCCGTTTCGAATACAAAATCGCCCCGAGGCTCCCACCTGTGATGATTAGTCCGATGATGACCAGCGCTACGGGAGAAAGTCCTTGCCATCGGGGACCAAGTCCAAACGCCCCAATATAACCTAAGGCGTGCCAGAAAAGGGCCTTTATTTTGACCAGAAACGGGGTTGCCTCTGTTACTGGTCTCATCACCCCATTACTCGCGCTAATAGCGATTACGACGCATTGAATAACCTGTAGCGCAATGCTGCTTATCATAAGCCATCGCCACTTAGTCTTGGTTTTGATTGCGGCGATTATGGTTGCCGGCATCAATGCTAAATAATGGGGTTTTGACATCATTAGTATGGGAAACACCCATCCCCAACGAGGGGGGGCGTCTGTTTTTTTAAGCAAGCTTACCGTGATGAGCATGCCACATATCCATATTCCAAAATATGGAAAATTGATAAATGTTCGGGTTTCCCAGTCGCAAATAATTAGGATGACGACGCTTGTTAACCAACGAAGCCAATCGCTTTGGACCATATGTCGAAATATCGGGAGCGTAAATAATCCGACGATGCTCCCCGTCAGAACGACCGCGATTAAATTATAAACAAGCGGAATGGTTTGACTGGGGACATTGAACAATGAGACCCCCAAAGAAATGGCCCTCATTGGGAGTGGGTAGTACCCGGAATCGAGAGACAATGTTTTTATGGCCCACGAGTGACTTTCGGAAAAAGCGTAATAATTAGTGGCCATTTCGGCCCACATTTCGGACGCAAAAACCCATGGATTTAACAACAGTGCGTGAACGATGCTCAATCCAATGATCGATAAAAAAGGTGCTATGGATTGCAGCTTTTTCAAGAACCGAGTCATCATTAACTCCGTATATCGCTAGGGAGGCGATGTGTTTCGAGTGCAAGTGCATGAAGCCCGTCCTCGAATGCCGGCTTTAATGCCCGATTAACCAGTTGGTGTTGGGCCACTTTGGATTTGCCATTAAATGCCTCAGATACGATTCGTATTTTAAGATGGCTCGGGTCATTTCCTACTCGGTGATAATGGCTCCGGTGATGGAGGCTTTCATCTATGATATCGAGTTCGGTTGGAGAAAATGCGGTTTCTAAAATCGTTCTAATGTCGTTGAGGCTGGTCATTTTTGTATCCGGCTTATGAGTCGTTGGCACAGTGTATAAAGTTGGGTTCGCGGTGAGATTTGCAGCGAAACAATTGCACGAAGGTTTTCGAGGACTCCGTCACGAACACTCGTGGCTTGCATTAGTTTTTGAAAATAATCCACAGTTTTGGCCCGGGTAATTTCACGAATAATAGGGAGCTGAGGCGTCGTAAATAGATCCATATACAAGCTGGTTTTTTCGACCATAAAACGAACGTCCGTTGCCGGTTGGAATAACTGAGACACCATCACCGATTGTCCAGATGCGGACTTTATTTTGAGATCGTCCGGTAAAAATTGTTGAATATGAAGAAAGAGTGCGTTGAGTTGATCCAAGGGTAGACAACTTAGCAAAATGAACAAGAAGACCAGGTCCACATCGCCTTCTAACCCTCGGCGGATGTCGGTTTGGATCAGAATTAACCGTTTTTCGGTAATCTCCAGCGCTGACAAATAATAGGCAAGGCGGGTCGAAATGGCGGGCAGCAATTGGGTGGGTAAAGTGGTCTTGTTTCGTGCGTTAGGACGGCCTAATACCCGCTGGGCCACATAATGCGAAAACCGAATAAATGCATCGTTTGCGACGCCCCAGGTGAGGGTGTCGGATGAGGCGCCTACCCATCGAATAGTGATCCCATCTTTGGTTTGATTGACCCCAGCAATTGACGGAGTTCCCACACCTTCAAACATGGTTAACGTTGTGAGTAAAAGGGTTTGCAGGACCAATGTGGCTTCTGGGGTAGCGGCTGTTGCAATGCCTGATCGGACCGCTTCCCATTTGTCGCCCTCGTCGTTGGCCCAATCGATCCAGCTGACTAAGGTGCCGGATACCGTCTGTAATAGCGTGACGGATGGCGGAATGGTCTGTTTCGCCATTACTTGTCCTTAGCGGCTAGCTTTTTCAATAGCGCTTTAGATAACTTTTCTTGTGCGTAGCGATCAACGTCCGCAACCGTGATGGTGACAGTTGATCCGGGATTCGCGGGTGCGTTGAACATGGGATCAAGCATAATCGTTTCAACGATGGATCTTAATGCCCGGGCCCCTACTTTTTTGAGAACGGCAATTCTGGCAATTTTACGAAGCGCGGCAGGCTCAAAGTGGAGGCTGACATTGTCCATCGCGAGTAGTTTGGCATACTGCTTGGTAATGGCATTCTTGGGTTCCGTTAGAATTTTGACCAACGCGTCTTCGTCTAGCTCTTTTAGTGGTGCGACGATAGGGAGTCTCCCGATCAGTTCGGGGATCAATCCGAATTTTTGAAGATCTTCCACCTGAATATGTTCAAAGATATCGGTTTCAGAGACGGTTACCTTGTCTGTTTCAGATAAAAATCCGATTTGTTTTTCGTTGAGTCGATCGCGGACGATTGACTCAATTCCATGGAACGCTCCGCCCGTAATAAATAAAATATTTTGGGTATTGACCGTCATGAATTCGCCTTGAGGGTTTTTGCGCCCTCCACGGACAGGTACATTTACCAGTGATCCTTCTAACATTTTTAATAATGCTTGCTGGACGCCTTCTCCGGATACATCCCGAGTGATGGACGGGTTTTCAGACTTTCGTGAAATTTTATCGATTTCATCGATATAGATGATGCCGGTTTCTGCGCGTTGGATGTCGTGATTGGCTACTTGGAGTAATCTAAACAGCATACTTTCGACGTCTTCCCCAACGTATCCTGCTTCGGTAATTGTGGTCGCATCCGCGATCGTGAAGGGAACATCTAATAGCCGAGCCAATGTTTGGGCGAACAAGGTTTTTCCTGTGCCGGTTGCCCCGACTAATAAGACGTTACTTTTTTGAATTTCGACGCCTTCGTACCCCTCAGGATCGGTGTTAAATAATCGCTTGTAGTGGTTATAGACCCCGACCGATAAAATCTGTTTGGCTTTGGTCTGTCCAATAATATATTGATCCAAAAACGCGTAAATTTCGCCCGGTTTGGGGGGATTTATCGGAGTGGCGGGTCTTGGTGGTGGGGTGTCAGCAACCTTTAGTGGCGTTTCGGTGGTTGTGCTAGGTGTTTCTGCTGGCGGGGATTCTGTCGGTGCCCCAGTGATATCCAGACAAACTTTGACACATTGATCGCAGATGTTCGCATCTGGACCGATTACCAACGTCGAAACGAGTGGCTGCGGTTTACCACAAAACGAACAGGTAGGAGTCGCGGCCTTGCTCATTATTTTTTGGTCGGTTTAATGACTTGATTGTAGGTAATGACCGAGTCGATTAATCCGTATTTCACGGCCTCTTCGGCACTTTTGAAGTTGTCTCGATCTGTATCTTTTTCAATGGTTTTGACATTTTGTTTGGTGTGCTTTGCCAAAATGCCATTCAAAGTCCCTTTTAGCCGCAATATTTCTTGGGTTTGGATTTCGATGTCAGTTGCTTGTCCCTGTGCGCCACCTAATGGTTGATGGATCATGATTCGTGCGTTGGGTAACGCGAATCGACGGCCGGGTTCCCCTGCCGCTAATAATACAGCGCCCATTGAGGCCGCTTGGCCTAAACAAATGGTAGAGACCTTGGTCTTGATGTATTGCATGGTGTCATAGATCGCAAGCCCTGCAGTTACGACGCCGCCGGGGCTGTTGATGTACATGTATGCTTCTTTGTCGCTATCTTCAGCGTCCAAAAACAAAAGCTGGGCGATCACCAAATTGGCGGTATGGTCGTCAATGGCTTCGGACAAAAAGATAATCCGTTCTTTTAGTAGACGAGAATAAATATCGTACGATCGTTCCCCCCGACCAGTTGATTCGACAACGATTGGAACTAAGCCCATGGTGATGCCCCTTTAATTAATTTTTAATAACGGCGTTTTCGACTAGGAAATCAAGGGTCTTTTGACGACGGAGCGAATATCGAATTCGATCCGGACCGACCTTGCGGAGATATTTATCGATCTTGGAGTCAGTTGATAGCTCGGGTTCATTCCAACTTCGAATTTCGTCCCGGATCATGTCGAGCGTAATGTCAATTTTCTCTTGATCAGCGACAGCTGCCAGAATGAGGTCTGCTTTAACCCGTTGTTCAGCCGCTTCTTTATAAGTGTCCCGAAGCTTTTCGACGCTGCCGTCGGTGGCTTTCAAATACTGCTCTAGTGTGTAACCAATCCGTTGTACATTTGATTCGAATTCAGCAACCATTTGGTCGGTTTCGCGTTGGACTAAAACGGGTTGAATTTCGATTTCGGTATTCGCAACCACGCCGTTAATCACCGCATTTCTGAGCTCATTGGTATATTTTTCCGCAGCTTGAGTTTCGAGTCGTGTCCGGGTGTGTTCAATTAGTTCCGCTGCCGTGGACTGGCCCGATACTTTTGCCGCGAATTCGTCGGTCAATTCGGGGATCTGTTTTTCACGAACTTCGTCGACTTTTACGGTGAATTCGACGGTCCGACCTGCAGTCTCTGTATTTGAAAAATCGTCGGGCAAAGTGACTGAAAAGGTCTTCGTTTCGTCCTTGCTCATCCCGATTACTTGGGTGTCGAATTCGGAGCCAAAGCTCGCAACGCCAAGCCGAATTCCAGCCCCTTCTCGGGTCCACGGTGTGTAGGGTGTTCCATCGATGACTGCACTGACATTGGTGCGAACAACATCGTCGGCCTTTGCGGCACGATCCACAGGTTCATAAGACGCATACGTATCTTTAAGACGGTTAATCTGCTCATTAACCGCATCATCGCTAACGGTTTCTTTTGGGACGGAAACTTCGATTCCCTTGTATTGTCCTAATTTCGCTTCGGGCAAAATGTCGACTTCACATGAAAACTGAAGGGCCTCGTTTTCTTTGTAATCTCCAATTTTGATATTCCGTGGGAAATCAATGACACGAAGATCGAGCAACTGAACCGCTTCTGAATATGCGGTATTGACCGCATCCATGACGCCTTCGCGTACGATGCTGTCGGTCCCAAAATATTTTTCGAACATGGACCGGGTGATTTTGCCTTTGCGAAATCCGGGGATCCGAACGTCTTTTACGAGCTTTCGGAATGCGGCGTCAAAGTTGGTTTTGAGAGCCTCCGGAGCTTGTTCAAGTTCGAGGAAAATGACATTTCCTTCTTTCTTGGAATTTAAAATTTTCATAGATCCACCTGGGTATTCCAATAGTTTGTCTGGGCCGAGCCCGAGACGAATATGTGGAAAAAGTAATAATGGAGCGGGATACCAGATTCGAACTGGCGACCTTCTGCTTGGCAAGCAGACGCTCTACCAACTGAGCTAATCCCGCAATGGTCCGGAGACTATATCATAACGAGTCGACTCCATTAAAGCGCTCAATTTACTCCGATCTTTCGATGGAATCGTTGGGACTTGGATTAATTCCGATTCATGGCGAATCCATCCCATTTGTGATCGATACCGTACAATTTCAGTTGCTGCACGTTTTGAAATCTCGTAGTGAGCGGCAATGGCGGTGGCGGATTCACGGTTTATGTCCCATTGGCGTGCAATTTGTTGGGGTTTTGATGGCTTTTTAGCCGGGTGTCGACGGGTGGGTACTTTAATGTGTTGTCCGTCCCTTGCTTTGCCAACATAGTTGATTGTGCTGTCGTCTGCGGAATGTTGAATCCCTCCGGCCAGGGTAATGAGCTCTGCGATTCTAGTCCCTTTTTTAACTTTATAGATCCCCGGATTTACCACTGCCCCTGAAATTTGGACTTGGATCATTGGGGGTGAGTGGGAGAGATTGGGACGACGGGGTTCGTTGGTCGACGTTGTAGGTGTTGCCACATCGGGGATCGTGGGGGTGGCCATCCGCATTCCGACGCCCAGCGCGAGTACGCCGACACTGGCCCAAATTGTTATTTGTTTTGGTGTCATTTAAATATAGTATGAATAACAAAATGACATATTGTAAATCTTCTAATTGTGCCTGCTTTTTTCCTCTGGTAGATTGCACCTATGAAGACAGGGATTTTGATCGCCAATTTAGGATCGCCGGACTCGCCATCGGTTCCAGACGTTCGTCGGTATTTGCGTCAATTTTTGATGGATCCTTGCGTCATCGATGTTCCCTTTTTGCTGCGGTGGTTGATTGTTGAATTGGGTATTTTGCGATCGAGACCTGCTGAATCCGCAGAGGCGTATCGAAGTGTATGGACCGAAGAAGGGTCCCCCTTAGTTACAATTAGTCGTCGATTTGTGGCCGATTTGCGGCGTCATATTGGCTCTCCCATCGCCCTTGGAATGAGATACGGTAATCCGTCCGTCGAATCGGCTGTGCAGGAACTCGCGGCTCAAGGGGTGCATCATATCGTTCTTGTTCCAATGTATCCGCATCATGCCATGTCTAGCGTGACGACGGCGGTCGTCGAATTTGATCGCGCGATCGCGCGGCGCGCGCCTCATATGTCGACATCCGTGGTTCCCCCCTTTTATTCGCACCCGGCCTACATTTCGTCCTTGGCGGCAAAAATCGCGCCGGTAATGAATGACGTCGATCATCTTCTGTTTAGTTACCATGGGCTCCCCGAGCGGCATCTAAAAAAGGCGGATCCAACAGGATGTCACTGTCTTTCTAAAGGCTGCTGTGAGCGGCATTCTCGAGCTCATGCGACCTGTTATCGACATCAGGTTTATGAAACAACCCGGTTGGTCGTTGCTCAGCTTGGCTTAAATGACCAGCAATGGTCGGTATCGTTTCAATCTCGCCTTGGGAAAGATCCTTGGATTACCCCATTTACCGATGTTGTGGTTCCCGAGCTGGCAGCCAAAGGCGTTCGCCGACTGGCGGTAGTTTGCCCCGCATTTGTGGCAGATTGTTTGGAGACGATCGAAGAAATTGGTGATCGTGCGCACCATCAGTTTATCGCGGCGGGCGGTTCAGATTTTCAATTGATCCCGTGCTTGAATGATAGTCCAGCTTGGGTTGCTGCGATGGCAACGATTATTCGGGAGACGGCGACTGCTTCATCTGTCTGATTTTGATTTCGAGCTTCCCGAGGAGTTAATTGCCCAGGTACCCGTAGAGCCCCGAGATCATAGTCGGCTATTGGTGATGTCGGATGGGCGGCGGTTTCATCAATTTTTTTACGATATATCCCAGTGGATGCGTTCTGGCGATGTCTTGGTGATGAACGATACCCGAGTGATCAACGCTCGGTTAATCGGGAATCGGGAAACCGGGGGCCGCATCGAAATCTTGGTTGTTGATCGCCAAGGTGATGGGTTGTGGTTGGCATTGATCCGTCCGGCTAAGCGAGTATCGGAGGGTGACATTATTCGAATTTCAGACGAGGTATCAGTTGAAATCGTCCAAAAGAATGTGGTGCAAGCCTCGGATCATTCGGCGCCCCTGCATCAGGTGAGGTTGGTGACCGACCTTCATTGGGCGGAGGCGCTATCCCGTGCGGGGCAGATTCCGTTGCCCCCATATATCCGAAATGGAATGTCGACTTCCGACGATACGGAGCGGTATCAAACCGTTGTGGCTAAAAACCCTGGAGCCGTTGCGGCCCCAACTGCGGGGCTTCATTTCACCGACGCTCTACTGCAGCAGTTGCGCGATAACGGAGTGACGATTCAGACCATTACCCTACATGTGGGGTATGGCACCTTTAAGCCGATTTCGGTCGATAATCTGGACGATCATCAGATGCATGAAGAATCCTATTTTATTTCGGAGCAAACCGCCGATGTGGTGACGACTGCCAAGCGGGAGGGCCGCCGGGTGGTGGCCGTGGGCACGACGGTGACCCGTTGTTTGGAATCGGCTTGGGATGGGGGCGCGTTGCGGTCTGGGGAGGGATCAACGGCTCTATTTTTGAAGCCGGGGTCACGGATCAATGTCATTGATGGGCTGGTGACAAATTTCCATCTTCCCCGGTCCTCTCTGTTGGTTTTGGTATCCGCTCTAATGGGAATTGACGACATTAAGTTGGGTTATGCCGACGCGATTTCCAGGGGGTACCGATTCTATAGTTACGGAGACGCAATGCTCTTATGGATTCCCCGGTAATCCGACTCTTTATTTCATTACTTTTTGCTTGGGCCTTCGGGTGGTGGATAACTGTGCCTGTTGGTGCTGCGTATATGCAAATTGGGGATCAAGCGGCTTTGTTACGAGCCTCTCCGTTCGATACGGCTGATATTATGTATTCTGCGCTCCCGGGTACGATTTTTGAGGTCGTGTCTGAAAATGAACAGTTTGTTCAGGTTGCCACTTTTGATGATGCCAAGGTATGGGTGCTGAGGTCTGCGATGGTACCTTATCGCGGTATTCAGCCGCCACCGATTGCACTGTTCGGTGTTGCATCTCCGATTCAGGCTATCAGTTCCGTTGACGCGAAAGCTGAAATTGCCCAACTGCTCCAAGCCGATGACGGGGTTGTTTCGGGGCCGATTGTGTGGGAGTCGACCGCATCGATCGAGACCGATGGCCCTCCGATTAGGTGGGAATCCGAGGCGCGATCGACCAACGGCCCGATTGTGTGGGACGAGACTACGCCGGTAACTGAAGCTATCCCGACTTCATTTGCATCGGCGAAGATTCGTCAGTTTGTCGATACGGATATTCCACGTTCAGAAACCGTCGTTGTCGCCAAGGTCCCCTCGTCCGCGGTCGAAGATGTGGGAACTCGCAACCCCCGGCATATTCGGATTCGACCCACTTACGGGCATCTCCAAAGCGCGGAAGACTGGTTTCGATATCCGCCTCGTCCCATGAGCCGATACCCTCAATTGGATGTCGACGGGTTTTACGAAATGAAAATTAGTGGCCGCGATTACAGCCCCAAATTGAGTGCTTTGTCAGCGACCGACAACCGTTGGGGTGTGATTCAACGCGACCCGGTGTATACCAAATTGCCTAGTGACGTTTTGTTGGGTAGTCCGAAATTCGATATGAGATTTCGATTCAATATCGATGGGAAATTGGCAGATGATTTGTCGGTGCATTACGACATCGAACAGGAACCGGATTTCCCGGGAAAATATGATGTTGGCGTGAAATATCAGAAACAAGAACTGACCTTTTTTCACTTGGATGCCGAATTCCAAAACGGAGAATTCATCAATTATCGAAAGTCGTTGAATGGGGTCAAATATACCAATTACGACACGAATTGGAGTGCGATTTTCGCAGCTGGTAAGCAGCGATCTGAACCCAAGAAATTCGAATCGGATGGGAATGGTAAACGGGACTATAACGTCGGTGTAAAATCCCTCCTAACAGATTCTGTGAAGGTGTGGGTCAACAACGCACTCCAAAGCGAAGGTCGAGACTATGTCGTGAATTATTTTGATGGCGTGGTGCGATTTACGACCGTAAAGGGACCTGCTGATCACATTGAAATTGTGTATGAATTTACCAACCCGATCGAAGATTTTATTCCCGTATTATCTCGGAAAAATTTTACAGGGGCGCAATATGTATGGAAGGCGAATGAGGTGATTGAAAAGACCCCTCGGTTAATTCGATCATCAGAATCATTTTTAGTGACCCCATCCTCAAATCCGAATTGGATTGGGACCACTAATATTGCGTTGAAATCCACCACGATTGTATTGGGGACCGATGAGGTCTTTTTAAACGGGGTGCCGTTGCGACGCAATTTGGACTATGTGGTTCGTGGCCGTAAAGGGGTGTTGGTGTTGGTTAAGCGGGCCCTGAATATGGGGGATGCCGTGAGTGTGAACTACTCCAGTTATGATACCTACGATGTTACCGAAGACGTGATCGGACAAGATTCCCCTGGACCCTATTATTTGGCGAATGGCCCTGTCTTAGAAGACTCTGAAACGATTGTTTTGGATCGTGGGACCTTAAATCCGGCGGTTGACTATACCCTCAATGACGCGGACGGCAAATTACAGTTTTTTTATCCCATTAAGTACCCCTCAATCGTGACCGTGAAATATAAGGCCATTCGGATGGACACGATTAACTCGGGTCAAGGCCGTAGTACGTCGCCCTTTAGTTTTGGAGTGACGTACTTGGACGAATATGCCAAGGGAGAAGAGGACGAGTTGTTGGTGTCGGTATCGTCTGAAAATGTGACCTTTGTGGGCAGTTCATTCTCGGCGGCGAATAATCCTATTGCGGAGCCTGAAACATTGACTCTATTGGTGAACGGCCAGTTGATGACGTACGTCAGCGGAAATCCAACGGCCTTAAATACGTTTACGGTGGACACCTACAAGGGACTGTTTACTGTGAACTCAAGTTCTGGATCAGGTACGGCACAATTGTCCTATAAGTACCGAAAAAGTTACCAAACAACTTACATTTTTCAAGCTGCGGGACCTGGGGTAAATGAGTATATCAATCATTCCACTATGTTTAACCTACCGGATGTGCCACTCAAATATAACGGGGTTCGAAATGTTCGGTTGTATGACAACATCACAAATGAATATATCCCGTTGACGGTGAGTCGGGACTATATCGTTGATTATCAAACCAACGGAGATGATGCTGTCAGTATTAAATTTTTCAAAAAGGGGGATATTGACCCGAACTGGACTGCACAACGTTATTTGGACAGTTACCCCGCCTCGGGGCAACGGATTATGCTGACGTATGACCACGCGCCGGAATCGGTACCGGATGCGGGTACCATTTCTCAGCGACAGTTTGGATTGACGTTTGGGGCTCAGCTTACTAAGGCTTGGCGGGTTGATACTGAGTTGTCTGGTGCTGAAAATAACTTAACGCGAGAGCAATTGCAGACTGAGTTTAATGGGACTGGGCAAGGGGGCGCTGCGACCTATAGCTTAGGATTTCGAAATATTGTCGAGAATTCTGAATTGGTATTTTTGAATGAGCAGCCGCAAACCCGGGATCAAAACTATTCGATTAACTACGTCAACGGGACATTGCGCTTTGTTAACTTAAACCCGGTTTCTACCGATAAAATTCGTGTGGTTTTTAAGTATATTGACCCGAATGGCCAAACCCGAGCGGGGGATTCCAAGGGATATCGATTTGCGTCTAAAATCGCGACCCAATTTCAGGAAGGCCCTTGGACGGTTCGGGGTGACATCAAATCTGTCGACCGTAATTTTTCACCGATTTCACCGATTCAGGTGCAAAAGGGTACCGTATCATTTGGCGGTGGCTTGGAGTACCGTCGAGCAGAGAATCAGTTGGCAGCGGTTGATTATCGTCGCTACGAGCAATATTTGCCCCCGTCTGGGGTCAAGGATAATTTATTCAAGCATACGGATGACCTGGGTATCCGGGCAAAAATTCAATTATTTAACGCCATCGATTTTAGCCAAAACCTCCGCTACAACTTGAGTTATTCGGACCCGTCCGTTGATGGCGCAACCGGTAATATCTACTCGGATGATGCATCGAATTTCTCTTGGGATACCGGAATAGCCTTTTACATGGGGAATAGTCGGTATCTGTTTAATCGTGGATTTTCGAAGGCCTTGACGGGGGCGTTGGATGGATATGATCGCAAAGCAACTGAGACGGATTCTTACCAATTGTCCACGGATTGGACCTTTAGTCGACTATTCCTATTGGGAGATACCTCTGTAAAACCGGCGTTTGAATATTCTCAGACAACAGCCCGGGCGTTCTCGACTGCGAGTGGTAACGAAACCACTGATATTGCATTTTCGAGACGCATTGGGGTTGGGTCTCGGTTCCAGCCGATGCCCTATATGGATGGGGGGGCTGACTTTTCGACGGAGGAACAAAATTCGATGTCGAATGGCGTATCTGGGACCCCAAATCGAGTAACCAATTATCGATTTGATACGTCATATAAGCCATTCTCGTGGATCAATATGGGTGGGTCGGTGGCAAATTCAGAGCGATTTAGCCCGTTGTTGGGTCAAAAGGGCCAGAGATCCAACGACGTTCGGTACCAAGTGGGTAATTTTTCGCCGCCAGGAATGTTGAATTATTTGGGGCTCAAGGATGACAACCCGGTCGTTGGGTTTTTGAAGGGGTCTTATTTTACCTACAACTACGGGCAGTCAGCATCTCAAGAAAATAATGATCTCAAACGGATTAATAATACCAGTCAGTCGGTTGCCTATAATTCATTTTCACCACTACCAGGGGTATCGATGAGTCGGGTCGGATACACCATGGAGGTAAATAGTTCCGTGGATGATGCCCAAACTCAGACGAGTTCACAAAATATGAATTCTAGAAATTACCGACTTTTGTCTGGCCGAGTGGATGTCCGCATTCCCTTATGGGTATTGGATAAATTTGGGTATGGGATCTCCATGGAATCCAAGCGAGAGTCCCAGCATTTTGATATGGTGGCCCAATCTGCGACCAGTAGTCGGACTGTTATGGAAACTCCGTTTGATCGGCGGTCCCAAAATTTGTCCTTTGATCCCGGGTCGATCTTAATTGGAATTCCCAATTTTTTTATGCTGGATTTGGGGTCGTTCAAGGTCGGGGTTGATGAGAGCTTGTATGACGCGGTGAGTGTTCAGCAAGTGGACCAAATCGTGGGGTCTTCAACCAGTACGAATATTGCGCAAGACAACACCGACCAGTATTCGCTAGGGGCTGAGGTGTCGTTAAAGCCGTTGAATTTGATCGATATTTCAGGGACGGGCCGTTACAACCGCGATACGTTCAGTCGGAATTTATCACAGGCTAACACCGGGCTTACCTATCGCATTTCACAGACGGCTGGGGTCAACGTGGGATATTCGCCATTTTCGTTTTTGGGATTTAACGGGAGTGCAACCTTTTCTCAAGCTGATCAATATCGGTCCCCAAGTTTAAATCTAACGGTCGATGAATTGACTTCGCCTGGTATTCGGACAAACGGAACCTTGTTTACAGACTATATTTTCCAACGGCGGTATTCGGCGACATTGGGGACCACATTGACGCCATTTTCGTTTATTAGTTTTAAGGGATCCGGAACTCTATCCCGTCTGACGGATGAGGCAACCACGACGGCCAACACCTCTCAATCGACCTATATGGAAAAGGTCGGTACGATCGGTGCCGAATTTCGCCCGTTGCCAGGGTTGTCGACGGCGTATGACTATTCACTCCGATTCACGGATACGGTGGGGGGCAATTCGAGTGAAGGGTACACCGGTCGATTTTTGGTCAATTATTCTCCGATTCAAACTGATATGTTTCGGTTGACGATGTCGTATACCCGAGACGACAACTGGGGGCGTTCGTTGAATACGTTGCAACAAACCGAAACCCAAAAAGGGACCGGCGATAATATCCGGTATTCGGTTGTAGATCGCAAAGATACCGTCGAAATGGGGTCGTTGAGCTTGAATATTATTTTACCGTTTAAGGGCAATCCTTATTTAGAAAACGTCACGATTACCGGTGAAGGGCAGATCAAGCGGGTTACGGATGCCTTTGACAAGGATCGTGCGGCGTTGGGGCAACAGCAGATTGGTTACGAAATTTCGGGATTGGTTTTTAAAGCGACGATTAATTTCTAGGCTAGCCGCCTTACTCTAAACCTTTTACACTCTCCGAGTATTACCATTCTGTTAGGGAGGGTGTATGCAAGTCGTTAATCACCGAAAATACGTAGCGCAAGGAGCTGTTGAGCCGTCAGCCCCGCCTATCGAGCTGATGTATCCATGCGGGTACCACCACATTCCAGATGGCGCGATTCCGGTCGCTGTCCAAGTGTCTGATATCGATCCGATGGTCGGTAAGTCCGAAGCGGCGGTTACCGCCATGGCCGTGGCGGAATGGGCTCACAATCCAATTCAGAGCTGCGATTATCTTGACACATCCCGACGCATATCCCATGAGCTCCATCGGTTGGAGTCATCCATCGCATATCGGTACAGTGGGAATGACGCGGCGGCATATGGGGAATTGATTCCACTGGCGACGCATGCCGACCTTAAGACATTGCCGATCGATACGCAGTGCCGCATTTATAGTGAGATGGCACGTAGTGCGACAAATATGGGTGATTTGGAGGCGAAATATAACCGGGCGAACGCATCGCAGTTCTATGATTTTGCCCGAATTAATTACCAGTCTGCGATCTTGAATCAAGAGCCGCAGGTCTCGGATGGACGGGTACTGATGACGGATCGGTCCGCTCCAATTCGGTTGAATCTCATCGATTTGGGGATGCGATGGGATCGCTTGGATGGTGAGGCTGTCGCCAGGACCCGCTTGCCCGGTTGGCGCATTCGGGTATTGGAAATTGCCGGCACCGTAACGACTGAGCCCCAATGGATGCCCACGATATTTGACGCGGGGTCGTTGTTGGTAGAGATTGGCCTGAGACTCAGAGACGATGGGGCGGCACGCGTGGTGAGCACCTTGTCGGACATTAAAACGTTTCACAGCCCGACGAATCGACTGGGTACGGATGATGTATTGCGGTGTATGGCGCATGCCGCAGATATTTTGGATATGGCCAAAGGTCAGGTGACAGATCCCCAATCGTCGGGCATTTGGGGCAAAACTGATGTGTTGGTTGAACTGTTTAACGATGTTAGGTCGCGTACACTTACCGCCAACCAGGCTCTCAGTCTAGATCTTTCGGTTCAGACGCTGGGTCCGGCGATTAAGGTGTTGTGGGACGGAAATTCGGCTCATAAAAAGCGGCTCTTGAGCGCGTTGAATCCCACGCCAGGTTGTGGGTGTTCGGTGAGCTGAATTTGCTGATATACTGGTGTCTATGACGTTTTCCCATTCTGATTTGGATCATATTATCCGATTGGCTCACTTAGAGGTGGATTCGGACCTCAAGGAGAAGTTTTTGCCGCAGATTCAATCGATTTTGGGGCACATGGACAGTATTAACAAATTTGATTTAACGGATGTTCCGGCGGCGGCTACCGCGTTTTCGGTTGAAATGACCCTTCGGGACGATGTGGTTGTCATTCAGCCGGACTTGCGCTTGGCGACAAACGCTCCCAGTTGGAATGACCATGCCTTTGTGGTGCCGAGGATTAATTAATGGCAAATTGGCAACGCTCTGCGGTTGAGCTGGCTCAGGCATTTCGATCTCGCACAGTGAAAGTGGTGGATGTGGTCCGTGAACTGTGGGCGCATCATGACCAGGTAGAGCCGTCGGTTAAGGCTTATATATCGACATTTCAAGAGTCGTCGTTGACCCAGGCGGCTGAAATGGACGCCCGATTTGACCGGGGGGACGACTTGCCACTGTTGGCCGGAATTCCCATTGCTATTAAAGATAATATTCATGTTAATGGGGTGCAGACAACCTGTGCCTCTCAAATTTTAAAGGGGTTTGTTCCTCCTTTTAATGCAACGGTCATTGATCGCTTGGCAGACCGGCACGTGATCGTGACGGGTAAGACCAATTTGGATGAATTTGCGATGGGATCGTCGACGGAAAATTCGTCGTTCCATACCTCGTTGAATCCATGGGACTTGTCGCGTGTGCCTGGGGGGTCGTCCGGCGGCTCTGCGGTAGCTGTTGCGTCGGGACAGGCTGTGGTGTCTTTGGGGTCGGATACCGGCGGTTCTATTCGCCAGCCGGCCGCGTTTTGTGGGGTCGTTGGGCTTAAGCCAACCTACGGCAGGGTGTCTCGATATGGCTTAGTGGCATTTGCCTCCTCGTTGGATCAGATTGGCCCTTTTTCGCGCACAGTCGCCGATTCAGCCTTGGTTTTGGATGCGATTGCGGGGCATGATCCTAAGGATGCGACCTCGGCATCTCGGCCCTCAGGCTCTTTTTATTCAACGTTATCGCCTACTGTTGCTGGGCTCAGAATCGGGGTTCCTAAAGAATTGTTTGGGCCTGAAATTGATCCCGGGGTCAAGGCCAAAGTTGTTGCGGCGCTTGATCTAATGCGAGCCAATGGAGCGACATGGGAAGAAGTCGAAATGCCGTCGTTGCGGGAAGCGGTGTCGACCTACTACATCATCGCTCCGGCTGAGGCCTCCGCCAATTTGTCTCGGTTTGATGGTGTTAGATATGGGTATCGTGATGCGAACGCTGACAATTTGCGGGATATGTTTCGCCGATCGCGGGGAGCCGGATTTGGAGCTGAGGTTAAACGACGCATTATTATTGGGACCTATGTGTTGAGTTCAGGTTATTATGATGCGTATTACACCAAGGCCCAAAAATTGCGATCCTTGATCGTTCGTGATTTTGCTCAGGCCTTTCAAAAGTATGATGTGATTGTTACTCCGACCGCGCCGTCAACGGCATTTAAGTTGGGCGAACATGCGGCAAATCCGTTGGCGATGTATTTGGCCGATATTGCGACTATCCCGGTTAATATGGCGGGGCTTCCGGCGATTTCGGTCCCTTGCGGGCTTCACGCGGGATTACCGGTTGGGTTGCAGTTGGTCGGACCGGCCTTCGGCGAACAGCAGTTATTGAACGTTGCGGCGGGATATGAGGCCTTGGCTCAGTTTTCGGCGCATTACCAGAGTCCAATATTTGCAGGGGGTACCCACGCGTGACACTGTTTGAACCGGTCATCGGAATTGAAGTCCACGCGCAATTAAAAACAAATACCAAGTTATTTTGTGGGTGTTCCATCCAGTTTGGGGATAAGCCCAACACTAATGTGTGCCCCGTTTGTTTGGGAATGCCGGGTGCGTTGCCCGTGCTCAATCGACAGGCGGTTGAATATGCGGTAATGGCGGGGGTGGCCTTGGATTGTGACGTCCGTCCAACCTCGGTGTTTTCTCGTAAAAATTATTTTTATCCCGATTTGCCTAAGGGGTATCAGATTAGTCAATATGACCAGCCCATTTGTTTGAATGGGTTTTTGGATATCGTCGTGGATGGGGTCACCAAACGGATTGGGATTACCCGGATTCACATGGAAGAAGACGCCGGAAAACTGGTTCATCAAGGGTCTGATACGATTGCGGGCGCGACGCATTCCCATGTGGATCTCAACCGCGCTTGTACCCCGCTTATTGAGATTGTTTCTGAGCCTGATATCCGGACGGCCCAAGAGGCACGATTATATGTTGAAGCCCTACGCCAGCGGTTGGTGTATTTAGGGATTTGCGATGGCAATATGGAAGAAGGTAGTCTGCGTGCAGACATTAACCTGTCATTACGTCCCGTTGGGGCCACTTCCTTTGGTACTCGGACTGAAACTAAGAATGTGAACTCCTTCCGTAGCATCGAACGGGCGATTCAATCTGAAATTGCACGACAAACACAATTGTTGGTGGCTGGCGAACGTGTGGTGCAGCAAACCCGCCAATACGATGAATCTACTCAGTCCACCCGGGTGTTACGCGATAAAGAAGACTCCCATGATTATCGATATTTCCCGGAACCTGATTTGTACCCGTTGGTATTAAGCCTGGACTGGATTCAAAGTATACGTGACACATTGCCCGAGTTGCCCCATGCGAAGGCCGCGCGATATCGTGGGGCAGGGCTTTCGGATTTTGAATGTGATGTTATTTTGAGCGAGCCTGAAACTAGCCGATATTTTGAGTCTTGTGTGTCGACCGGTGCTGATGCCAAAGCTGCGGCCAAATGGATTGTGGGTGATTTGAATTCACAATTAAAAGAACTGAAGCAGTCTTTTGCGGAATCCAAGCTTGATCCAGCGGGATTGGTTCAATTGTTGGGGCTCATTGATTCTGGAAAAATATCGGGTAAAATGGCCAAGGACGTCGTCGCTCAGTGTGTGAAAACGGGCCATGCGCCAGAGGCGATTGTCGCTGCATCCGGTGCAACACAAATTTCGGATACAAGTGAATTGACGGCTGTTGTCGATCGTATTTTGGATGCAAATCCAGATGTGGTCGAAAAGGTAAAGGGTGGGAAGGCCAATTCGGCGGACTTTTTGATGGGACAAGTGATGCGCGAAACCAAGGGGCGGGCAAAGCCGGACCTGGTCCGAAGTTTGATTTTGGAGTGTATTTCACGCCGCTAAATTTAGATGTTTTATTACGCCCAAAGTGGGGAATAAGCCCCTGGGGCGTTGAACCTGACCGCTATACGTGTACCTGTTGGACGCCGCCATTATTTAATAATCAATTTGTGACTCCGTCGAAATACTCTGAAAGGAAGTGGCATCGTGTGGGCACCCAATCTCGATGAACAATTTCGCGTCCTAAAAGGGGGCGCTTCGTCCGTATCTTCGGGTACGACGGTTGCGTATTCCCCATTTGTAGAACCCAAGACTGGGGCTCCGATTCCCGGAGACCAGTTTCAAATTTCGAAACCCGGAATTTCGGATGCGTTGTTACGACAAACCGTGATCAATTGGGCCAATTCGCCCGAATCTGGGTTGTCGCAAAATCAATCCATCGCATTAATTGAATTTGCCCGTCGTGGGGTTGTGCCCTCCCAAGAGACCAAGGCAATGGTATGTGATGCCCTCAAAAAACTCACTGCACCTGCGACAATTAATCGATTGGGGATTTCGTCGGAAGATGTTCAGTCCCTTTTAAGCCATGTCAGGACGTTGCAGCCTGTGCCTGAGTCTCTGGCGGATGCGACGACGTTTTATCGGGATAAAATTGGTATTGCCAACGGTTATACATCCCCTGAAATGAAATATCGTGACGGGTTGGGTCTAATTTCAGCGACCGATTCGAATATCCAAACCATTTTGGATGAGATGATGAAGTCTGGCGAATTGCGCAAGGGGATGTCTGAAAAAGAAATCGCGAAAGCGGTTACGACTTACGTGCAAACTAATTTTGAGTATATTGCAGATGGCGTCAAGGTTGAGGGGAAGTCCGGCGATCACTGGAATAGTATTAGTGAAACCATCGCAGCCAAAGGCGGGGATTGTGAGGATTTGTCGGTTGTTCTAGCGTCATTGATGATGGGGGCTTTGTCACGTTCCGGGTACTCTGACGCCGAAATTCATCAAAAAGTTACCATTGCTGCTGGATATGTGGTCAATAAAGCCGGTGCAGCCAAGGGCCACGCGACCGTTAAACTTGATTTGGATGATGGCTCCGCATTGGCATTGGATGCGACCTCGGATAAAGCTCCATTTTCGTTCGATTGGCTGAAGATGGATGTGGTACTCGAGGGAAATGATCAGGTCTTTAAGCAGTATGGGGCGATTGATGCCCTTTTTGAAACTGCTGCGGAAGCCCAATACTTTGATGTAGAAGGAACGATTCATTCGATCAACGAAAAATTGGTTGAATTAAAAGATATGTTGGCGGCGCCGGTGGAAGTTCCGTTGGCGAGTTCGGACGGGAAGAGTTACACCTATTACGATACGGTGACTCAGACCAATAAAGACATTTCTCAGCACCCCGGTTGGGACGGTAGTAAAGTTGATTTTGGGTTTTATACCCTTGAGAAAAAGCGGGTCGAAGATTTTGGAGGGACTTGGCACTCTGATATGTTCGTGACCTATTTTAACGAAGATAAATTTTTTGAATTTATGTCGGAGTCTAGGGATCTCATTAATCGTGCCGTTATGTTATTTCATGTTGTGAATATGAACTTGGAGTATGACGAGCATCAGGCCAGTGAAATTGCGGTGTCGGGATTTGAGGAGCATGAAAAAGCCGAACTCTTGGAGACGATGGATTCTACCCAGAAATTTAAGAATCGGTTTGTAAATGCCATGAACAATTCCCTAACCAAGATTAGTTCGGGGATTGAATCTGTTGTGAACGAAATGTTTATTTTTGTTTCAGGGAATAACAATTCACAGGAAGCCCGTGTCCGGGCTGAAATTCAGGCGTATGGACGTGAAGATGTTGCGACCGGGATTTTATCGGCATTGGCCGATGAACTTTCGGGTGCATTTTCGTTTGTTAGGGCGACCGCAGGTTTGGAACTGAGCGGTATTATGAGTGAAATCAATTTGGCTAACGCTCAGGCGTATGCGAGGTACGTTAAAGATTTTAGCGAAAATATTGCCTTGTGGGACGTGAATCATCTGACCGAGGACCAAAGAGCCGGGCAAACCAACACCAATTCGTTTTATAACTTTGGGGATGCCGCGGTCAGCAATATGCAAGGCTTTTCTACCAAAAACAATAAACAAGCACTCCAAAATATTTTGGATCGGGGCTTGGATCAGTTGGATGCGTTGTCGGGTAATTTTAATGATCGGACGTCGAGTTTTAGTGCCAAAGTCGGGGTTTCGGTAAAAGATACCAATGCAACCACTGCGTCGGTTGAAAATAATAATCTCAATATCATTGGCCGCGCGGGTGACCAAGGCCAGTACGCGGAAATGGGATATAACTACATTCTTCGGGTTCGCGACTATATGGTGAATTATCAAAACTTCATCCGGTCGACATATATGATTACCGAGGCAGAAAATAACGCGAAGCGTCAGGCTGCTGAGCAAATATCAGCCACTTCAGGGCTCCAAGAAGGGGCCAAAAGCACCAGCTCGACGAGCCAGACCAAGGGGGTCGTGGTTAATGCGATGCAAACCGAGTTGCAACGCCAGTACTCCGGGTTGACGCAGGTTGAACTTGCGGTCCGAGGCTTTACTGATTCGGCCAACGGGTATGTCACCGGTCGGTATGAATACGCGCGATGGTATAAAGAGCTGGCGGTGAAGGTACAAACGGTGGCTGAAATTGCGATTAAATCGGCGGCGGCGGCCTATGGTCCGGTTGCGTCTGTAAGTGCTTTTTTTGCGTCGTTCCCGGTTTTTAATATTATTATTCCGACGCCGATTCCGATCATCCTGATGGATCCGGTCGGGCAAAAACTCTATTCGGACTTGGTGGGTGATTATTGGTCGACCGTTGTACCCGATGTGGCAGCAGCCGGGTTCAATTTGATCGCCGAGGGCATATATTACGACCTTGAAGTGAACAAAATAAAAGAAAAAAATACGACATTAATGGTCCAGGATGGGGCGTATGGAGACTCTGAAAATGCGGACTATTTGGCCCAATATAAGGCGATGGCCAGGAACAATTCGTCTGCGATTAATCCGTATGATTCAGATACGCAAGACTTTTACGTAGGAAAGATGGAATCTCTGTTGTATGACGCCCGGACACGATTTGACCCGGGGAGTACCGGCGATAAAAGCATCGATGCTGGGGGTGGGCAAAGCTATACATTAACCGATGGGGTTAACGATGAAACCAAGATGCGGACTACTGACTTTATGGTCAATCGCGGCGATGGAAAGATGGTGTTGCAGGGTGCGGCGATGGCCTCTAATCAATTGGGGGCTTCGACTGATTATATGAAGGTGTCGATCTACCTCAGTATTATGAAGGTGTTGCAAGATGCGATGGAGGGGACTATTGCCCAGATGTTTGGACGGGGCAAAACGAATACGGTATCCAATTTTGATAGCCAGATTGATGCGATCGTAAATAAGGAATCCAGTATTTTGGATGCCTTTCGGTCTGAAAACCAAGCTCGGATGAACGCCATCAATTCCCAACAGGCCAAAGAGACAAGAATTCAAAATCAAACCATTTCATTGTCTCGTGCAGGGGCTAAGCTTGGGTTGCATGGTATTCGGGCGATCGCGGATGCCTTTTTTGTCTTTTTTCCGATGATTTTTGCTGAGTCGGCGTTGTATTTGTCCTATATTGGTATCGAAAACGCAGTGAAGGTTGCGACTGCGGTTGAAGAGACATCGGTGATGATGGCCACTGCGTTTGGGAAATTTGGATTTTATAATATCGACTATCACAATGATTCATCTCCCTATAGCAGCCCGGCGGCGGATCCCACTTTTGAGACCCGATTGGCATCCGCAGATCCTGACAAATACACCTATCCCACTACCTCCTACGACGATATTTATGAAAATTTGAATATGAGCCAACAGCTCTTCCCGGAGCCTGTGTCCGCAGCGACCAAAGAACGGGTGGCGAAGCAATACGGGCCGTATTCTCGAATGGACGAAGAAGAGGCGCTCATTCTGGATGGCCTTAATAATTTTAGTAAAAATGATTCAGACTCGATTTTAACGTCGTCCAGCGACATGCTGGGTATCGGTGGCGATTTTCGCCAGATTGATTTTGAGAAATTATTGGAAGCCTATCAGGCGATGACTAAGGTCAATCAGATACGGACCTTTATGACGATGATTGATCAGGCGATGTACAATGCCAAGCAAAATGCATTGCGAGCCATGTTTGGGGGGAACGCGGGCGGCGGCCACGGGGCGTTAAACGTGATGGCCTCGGGGATTGACCGATATACCACGTCGATTATGGGATCAATGGCTGGGCAAACCGGTATCTTTCAGGATTTTTTGTCTGAGGCCCAAGGCCGGATGGATTCGGTTAACGACTATACCTTGGGGGCGATTAATTTGTCCGTCGAAGGCACGATTAAGGGCACTGCATTATTGGCCCAAGGGATTGCGGGATTGCGAGCTTATACGGCGGCGGCCACGTTGGCAGCGACGGGCGGATTAACCATTGATACCTACAATAAAAAAGTGGGACGCATGTTTAATGGGGTTGCAACTGCGGCGATGTTGGCCAACGTGGCCCAAATTGCCGTGGGGGTGACGATGATGAAGTCGGTGATTGCGAATCACCCTCAAATTACCTCCGAACTCTTGAACTATGAAGAAGATGACACGGTGGAAGGGGCCAATCCGGCCGATTCGGCGGAAGCCCAACGACAAAATGCAAAATTAAAGGGGAAGCCGGCTGAGAGTTCGATTAATTTTGACCCCAAAAACCCATCTAATACACATAATACCGACGCCGCGAAGCCCAATTATGGGTTGTCTGGCTCTGGATCAGTCGACAGTCAGGGGGTAAAACAGCGGGTTAACGCTGGCGACCAGGCCCGCATGGAAAAGTTGGTGAGCCGCAAAACCCGCCAAATTCAAGTATTGCGGGATATCGCATTGGCCATGTCTGATGCCAAGGGGGATGCGGCGGAAGATATGGGTGGTGGGCCATCGGCAAAAAATGCGTATCGTCTGATGAATAACATTATCAACCAACAAAGTAACCTTGAGCAGCAGGCAGTTGGATGGATTTTTAGAGCATTACAAGCCCAGGTGGACCAATTTAACCGCGGGGTTGATGCGATGATCAAGGGGATTACCGGGGCCGTGACGTCGGGCGTCCAAATGGCAGCCCATTCGTTGCGGCAATCCGCTGACGCGAAAGATACAAAGGCGGCGACCCAACAAAATACGGGGACGGCGGGGTCGACAAAGGCCCCCTCGGCGAGTGCGGCAAAAGCGGCAACGACGAAGCCGCCGACGGCTGATGCCGGAGATGATGCCGAAGCGCCAGCGGTGGATACCTCTAATAAGTCGGCGAGTGTTGATAGTAGCTCCAAGTCTAAGGAATCATCGGCGAGACAGTTGATGATATCCGCAAAGAATATGTTCAGTGTGGATTTCTCATCCTCGACGTTGCGGATGTTGGCCAATCGATTGGAAGACCTGTCGCCGTTGATCGCAATTGGACTTGTCGAGGCAATTGCCCAGTCAATGGGGGGGAGTGCCTATGCGGTCCAGCATCCTGATTTTGGGTTGGAATCAACGGATTATTTAGAAGGTGACGGGAATCTCCAGCAATCAGGTGGAGAAGCCTCCGGGACGGCGGACCGAGCGGGTGGTGCTAAGGCGGGTGCGGAAGGTGCGGCATCCGGTTCAGTTGGGGCATCGGTTGGATTTTTGGATTCTACCCAATTGGAAACGGCGATGTTCGCCAATGCGTTGTTAAGTGCAGGGTACACGTTTTTGGCGCAACAGTATCAAGATGTGTCCGGTCACTATCAAACTGCAGGGAGGGCGTTTGCAGACCGGTTGAAAGACAAGGCGAAAGAAGGATTAAAAAAGCGGGCTGAAGCAAAGGCCGAAAAAAAAGACGAAAAAACGACCGAAAAGTTGGTCCGTAACGAAGATAAGGCGACGTTGAAAGATAAGGTTTTAGGGCTTATGCAACCTAACCCGACGATGCAGACCCGAATGACCCCTTGGAATGTGGCCACGGGCAAGGCGCTTCCGGGTATGTCAATGTCCGAGATGAGGGTGTTGCGCAAGGCGATTAGTGCCGAAGCCATATCGATAAAAGAGCACAATGATCAATTGAAAAAGGAACAGAAGGACGGGAAGCGAATTGGAGAGGAGAAGAAGGGGGATTCGCATGACGACGTGGCCAATGCTGTCGTTAAGAAATTGCGTGACCAAGCGGTAAACGCTGCAGTTGCAAAAGACGTCCGGGCGGCAGGCAATAGTTCGGTTGGAGAGATGGGGTCAAAAGGGGCGAGCCTGAAGGCCGTTGTGGCGGCTCGGGAAGCGGCTGAAGGGGTGGATGATATTGTAGCGATTGCGAACAAAAGTAAAGCCAATGTTTCGCCTGATGAAATTAGAGAAGCCAAAGAAATAAGTACCCAATTGAAGGCGTTGTCGGGTGCCGGTTCTGGTACCAAGGAGGGCTTTGTATCGGCAGGTAAGGCCTTGGGGGTGGATGCGGCGACACTTACCAAAGTCACGGATGGATTAGAAAAGAAGGGCCTGTTGGGGAATAAGACCCTCGAAACGGCTACCCCGGAATTTAAGAAAAAATCGGCTGAAGAACGTGAAGCGCATGTGCTGGAGTCGTTTGCTAAATCGACCGGGACGGAAGCCGCTGCGTTGTCACCCGAGCTTAAGCAATTGGCCAAATCAATTGCATCGGCTGCGGATACAAAAGGGTTCGTGGCGCAGGTCGACGGGCTGCTCAAAAGAACATCTGCATTGAGTGACTCGCTAAAGGAGGGTATTGCAAAGAGTGCAGATGCCGCCACGGGGGCATTGACGGCGGATGGAAAACGGATCCAATTGGTGGATGCGGAAGCCCAGCGCCAGACATCTGCGAATGCGGTTGCGGCAATTGATGCCCAGTTATCGGCGTCTGACAAGGCGCTAGGCATCGTGCTTGATGAAGCCCATCGTCCGGGGGCCCCAGCTGACTTTAAGGTCCCGGCCATACGAGTGAGTGCCGATGGGAGCAAACCGCCGACATTGGTGGGGGTTACTGGAGATGAACTAAAAAAAGGTGCCGGCACTACGGCGGTGGTACTTGATCGGCCTGCAGCGGCGGATGGCCGTCGGGAATCGATTACCGTCATTATTCCTGGCAATAGTGGCGGGGCCACCCCACTCGAAATAGCGGCGGAACAGGGTAAACAAGTCGCTACCCAAACGATTCCCCATGTTGTGGCGGAACGGGATGCCATGCGGACGCAGGTGGCAGCCGCCGCCGCGCCATCTGTTGAGATGCGTAATAAGCTGAGCTCGTTGGAGCAACAAGTTGGGAAATTGGAAGCACGTTCGCGAGGTCCGGCGGATGAGCTGACCCATACGCGAGACCAAATTGCTCACATGCAGGATGAATTACACCATGTGACTACGGCTAAAGAGCGGGTTCACGATGCCCTTGTCGTTGCAAAAGACGGCTTGACCCACGCAAAGGCGGAACGTGCAGAGGAAATCCGGCAGGTTGTGACGGCGGACAAAGTTGATTTGAGCCCGGATGAACGAGATCGATTAAAACTGGCTCAAAATAAGGTATCGGGTTTGGAACGTAATGTCACCGATCTAAGTGAGGAGGTTAAGGGCCACGGCACTCATACTGATCGGCTTAAAGGCAAATTAGAAGAACTGCGTGATCGAGAAGCGATTCTGAAGGTCCAATCAGCCCCGGATACCACCGCACGTAGTGTCGCCGTACAACAGGAGTTGCAGTCTGCCCGTGACGAAAAGCATGCTGCCGAAGTGAAACTTGCTGATATACATAAACGATTGGCCGCAGCTAGCCCTGATGGTCCGGGCGATTTGATGGAACAAATCAAGGCGACACAAGCCAGAGTATTAGCCGTAAAGAACCAGCAAGAAAAGTTAGCGGCTTTGCCGCAAGATCGACCACAAGACATTGCAAATCAAAAAGACATTGCAAATCAAATGATCGATGCGGCCGCAAGAGCGAAAACTCTTGCCCGCGGAGAACGGGATCAAATACAGGAACGAATCAATACGCTTGAATCGCAAGGGGTTTCGGTGGCGGGTATTGGTCAGGCAAAGAAGAGTTTGGCGCTCGCGAAATTTAATCTCCGACAGCGGGAGCGCGCAATTGACGAGGAATTTCGGGGACGAGAGGAAGCGTTAACTCAGGTTATTGAAACCAAAAAATCAAAGCCTGATAAAGCTGTTCGGGAGGAGATAAAAAAATTAGATCGACAGATTGAAAAACTTGAGTCCAAGGTTCGATTATACCAAGGACTTAAAGCATCGCAGGATCAAGCCCGGCTAGATTTGGATAATGCGCTACAGCAGCGTGACGAGGCGAGGCGGCAGTTGGATCCCGGGGGCGCGGCCCTTCGGAAGGCGCAACAGGATTTAGCAGCGCTCCAACAAGAGAAAGCAAGCGCTAAGGCGGAGGTGCAGTTGCAGTTCCGGCAACGGACGCAAGTGCTTGAGACCCGAATTCGATTAGGGCGTGAACTTGTCCGTGAAACCGTGCGACTGGCGCTTGTCGATCGCCATATTAAGGACGCTGATGTCGAAACGGCGCGTGGCCATAAAATCCTGGCGGCGGCTCCTTCGGGAGTGGAACAGGAGCGGCGACGACTCGGCAGTGAATTAATCAAACTTCGATTGAAGGAACGTAGACTCCAACGGCAATATAATGAGACGGCATTTGGTAAAGCAGAGGCAGAGGCGAAACGGCTAGAAGCGACTGTGAGTGGGCTTGGGGCGCGAATCAAGACCCTCGAGACTGAAGAGCGAGCGTTGGGCGACCAAGCCAAAGCCCGGTTGGTTGCAACCCAAGAGGTTGCAAAGAGCGTGGTGGGTATTGTTCAAATGTTGGCTGTTAACGGTGCTCTCGAAAAATCCATTGCGGTTGGTCATCTGGATCCTGACCGCCGGCGAAGCATTGTAGTGGGGGGTGAGCCGCTTGCCGGTGCCGTCGCTGTGAAGGTTACCATTCCTGGTAGCGATCATGAGGTAGAGGCGAAGGTTGAACCGGGCCTTGTCGGTGCTGACCGTAAGCTTACGGATAAGGTGCTGGAAAGCGAGATTGGTGCGGTTGCTCAGCAACATCTACAGGATACGGCGATCCAAGCGGGCGTCGCGGCCGCATCGAAATTGGCTGTGGTTGTTACTGGGGCGGACGGGAAGACGACCGTTCGTGATTTGGCCCAAACAGATGATTTGAACAAATATATTGCTGTCAATATGACGGACGGGGCTCAGACTCGTACGGTGCTAATTGAAAAAGGAGTCCATGCAGATTTGAGTTCGGATGCGATTCAGACGCACTTTGGTGTGGATTCGAGCGATCCGGCTGCCGTCCGATTCCGAGTTGCAGATGAGCATAAAGAATTGGTATCACGCCGTGAGGCCGCGTTTGCATCGGTGAGCCAATTGAGGACCGCAAAGGTATTGGAAATGGTGGATGGGAATCCTGTGCTGCGGTCGTTGGCCGAAGGGGAGGCGCTCGATAAATTTGAGGCACATACGATTAAAGAGCGAGACCATCTGGGTCAGGAAATCGAGGGAACTGAACGGATACTATTAGTCCCGGTAGATAAACGGGCGATACGCTTGAACCTTGACGACGCGGGTACACAGGCGGCCATTGCGACGGCCTACGGGAAAGTGGCTGCAGATAGCGAGTTTGTGGCAACTGGGGAGAGCAAGGTTTATTTGCAGCGTCAGGCCAAAATTGATTTGGATCGCGATTTGGTGGTGGCCCTGACTAAGGTGACGGAAGATTTAAAAGGTATTCAATCCTATTTTCTGGGGTTGGAAGTTAGCCAACGCTTAGCGGCAACGACTGTCGATCAAGCAGGATTGAATGATCAGGATACCCGGACTGCCCTAGGGGTCTTGAAGGCAAAGGGCCTTGATGAGGGTGGTGCGACCCGGTTAATGTCGGTGGGCCAATGGGTTGTCCGTGGATTGACGTTGAATATGGTCGATTACGATGCCCGGGGTGGATTTAGGGTCGGAAGTGGGCCGGTTCCATGGCAATTTGGTAAATTTGCGAAGGCGATTTCAGATTCGACCGGCCGCCAGGCGCTGGATGAACAGAAATTGGCGTTGCTCCGTCATACCGACGCAGAATTGGAGGCAATGCCCGAAGACCGTGCTCAGAAAATTCGAGAGTTTAAATCGCAACTGGCGACGCAATTGGCGGATGCGTTTGGTGGCGGGGAAATGGGCCAGGCTAAAGCGGCCCAGGTAATGGATGTGTTGACTGGTAAGGCCCGTAAAGATGCCGTAGAGCGGTTACATGTATTGACCAATGCGGATCGGATGGCGGTCCGTCAACGCGATGATCTTGATAAACACTTGGATGATGCCCGATCGATGGGCAATGAATGGGCCTACACATCCACGATGGAATTGGTTCGGAATCTTGAAGACGTTGGCTTAAAAGCCCGCCAGGCCTCGCTGGAGAAAATGTCATATGCGTTCAAAGAAAATGCATTGAACCGGTCCGATTTGTCGAATGTCATTTACCGGTCATTTATAGGGGGCAAGTTGCAACATGAGATCCGCGAAGAACGGGATGACACCTATATTGCGGAGACCCGAGGCTACGATCGCCGTGCGGCGGCGGTCGCGTTTGCTGACCTTACGGACACCGCTTTGAATCGGAGTCGGTTCCAAGACCGTGGGGGGGCGTTGGCAAAACAAATGAAGGATGCTCAGGACCAATTGAAGGAGCTCGATAGCATCCTTCTAACTGGGGCACGTAGTCGGGCTATATTTGGTACAGATATGGAAGGTGCTGGGTGGGCCAAGAAGACGGCGGTTACAGCGTTTAATATTTTTATGAACAAAAATGAAGAACTCATTGAAACGGGAACGCCGGGCAAACCTGAGAAGGATTTTGCAACGGACCTTGCAAAGAAACGGGATCTTCAACTGGATATGATGATGCATACCGAAAAGGTATTTCGGGCAGAAGTGATGACCTTGATAGTGAGTGGTGAAAATCGCCGCGTGGCGGAGATGATCAAGGGAGCGTTAAATACGGGGGCAGAAGGTCAGGAAATGGTTGCGCGGCTATTGCAAGGATTTGCGACGCAGGATAGTGCCTACGGGTCGGCATTGTTTAAGGTCGCATCTGAAGCGATGGTTGATCGGTACTCTGGTGACCATGCCACAATGGGGGCCTTTGGAGGGGCATTGGTCAAGGCGGTGGAGACATCCGCAGTGTCGACCAGTAAGGTTACTGCAGAGATTGGTCGCGGAGCGGGGTTGGCGACCGAAGAAGTGGGCCCGATTCGATGGATTTGGCGCGCAGGTGAGCGGATTTTGGCGGAACCAATTGTTGAAGGGAAGGGGCGGGCAACGACGGAGACCCAAGTGGCGGATGCCTACCTAGAGTCGTTGTCTCTGGATCTTAAACGGGCAGTAACAGGGCGCGGGGTAGTGGGACGAATGGTCGATGCGGCACTGTCGCGGGAACAAGTAGCGACCGCTGAGCCAATTACGGATACCTCTCGGATTGAGACGATTGAGGCGCGTATGGCGAGTGCCGTCGAGTCTCAACTGACGTCGGTCAGAGGGTTGGGCAAGGTGTTGATTCATATGGATGAGGCCCATATGCAGACCATGATGACGTCGATTAAGCCAGCCGTTCAAGCTGAATTGGTTGAAATGATTGCCACCGGGTCATCTCAGATTGCCGAATTGTATCGGTCCCATTCTGCAATGACCGATGTTGCTGCCCAATTTGATGCGGCACAAAAACGGGTTGAGGCCAGTCAGGGCGAT
>Ga0214917_10001456_pt1 | contig 30196 bp, 28 predicted proteins | sample LL_1208_BB_MetaG_FD_177983 | JGI IMG/M metagenome (GOLD analysis project Ga0214917, IMG submission 177983) | Freshwater microbial communities from Lake Lanier, Atlanta, Georgia, United States - LL_1208_BB | ecosystem: Environmental > Aquatic > Freshwater > Lake | place: USA: Georgia | collected... | reverse complement strand
ACCCGGTTAAAGGAATCTTCATCGCATTTGAAGGCGGAGAAGGAACCGGAAAATCAACACAGTCCCATCTCCTTAAAGAGTGGCTCGAACAAGAAGGTGAAACCGTTGTACTTTCTCGCGAACCAGGCGGAACAGATTTAGGACAAGGTCTGCGCCAGATTTTGCTCGGCCATGAAACCGGTGTGATTAGCCCGCGCGCAGAGGCGCTCTTATATGCAGCCGATCGCGCACACCACGTCTTCTCAACGATTCGACCAGCACTTGATCGCGGTGATGTTGTTATTACCGATCGTTATTTTGATTCATCGATTGCCTATCAGGGCGCCGGTCGCGTACTTGAACCTGGCGAAGTTGCACGTATCTCGCGCTGGGCTACCGAATCACTATTCCCAACGCTGACAATCTTGATAGATCAACCCGCTGAAGTAGGCCTAGCACGCCTTCAATCACGTGATCGCCTTGAGGCAGAACCTAATGATTTCCACGAGCGCGTCCGCCAAGAGTTCTTACAGCTAGCCGAACAAGATCCAGAGCGCTACCTCGTTGTGGATGGCACAAAAACAATAGATGAGATCCACGAAAAGATTATCGAGCGAGTTGCACAGATCCCGACGTTGATCCGCAATGCAAAAGAAGACGAAGGCAACCGTTTTCTCAAGCCAATTCGATTTGCTGCAAGTGCTGTAGCAACAGGTGTCAAGAAGGTCCCGCATCCTAAAAAACCTGTTCGCAAAGCCAAAGTCACAAAAGATAAGAAGACAAAGTAATGGCGACTGTCTTTGATGATCTCGTCGGACAAGAACCTGCTGTAGCAATCTTGCAAGGCGCATCGATTGCCGCACGTAACGGTGATGAATCACAAGAGATGACACACGCCTGGATCTTCACTGGTCCCCCAGGTTCTGGTCGCTCGTCGGCTGCCATTGCATTCGCGCAAGCACTCATCTGCCCAAACGGTGGATGCGGAACATGCAACGAATGTCGTAGCGCAAAATCAAGTGCTCATCCAGATGTTGAAATCATCTCTACCGAAGGTTTATCAATTAAGATCGAAGATGTGCGCGAACTCTTAACACGCACATCATGGACACCATCGATGGGCGGCTGGCGCGTTGTTGTCATGGAAGATGCCGATCGCCTGACAGAGTCGGCTGCAAACGCACTCTTGAAAGCAATCGAAGAACCCGGCACTCGCACCGTCTGGTTGTTATGTGCACCCACTCTGCACGACATTTTGCCGACAATTCGTTCGCGTTGTCGCCACATTCAACTGCGCACACCAACGACTGCAGCAGTTAGCGGATACCTGCAACGCAAAGATGCGATCACACCAGCAATGGCAGATTTTGCAGCTCGTGTAAGCCAAGGCCATATCGGTCGCGCCCGATACATCGCCACCAACGAGGAAGTACGCAGCAATCGCTCAACAATCCTCAACCTGCCACTACGTCTTGCAACCATCGCAGATGCCTTCAAAGCCGCACAGATCTTGATCGACTTGGCCACAACCCAAGCCAACGCCCAATCCGAGGCGCGCGATGAGAAAGAGATCGCAGCGCTGCAAGAGGCATACGGCAAAGGTGCAACAGGTCGCGGCATGGCTACAGGCGGTGCCAAGGCAGTTAAAGAGCTTGAGAAAGATCAGAAGTCCCGCGCCACCCGAATGGTCCGCGATTCACTCGATGGCGCGTTGCTTGATATCGCCACATTCTTCCGCGATGTCATGATGGTTCAAGCTGGTGCCACAGATTCATTGATCAATACAGATATGACGGAACAGATCACCGCCTACGCGCATAAAACCACCCCACATTCAACGGTGAGGAAAGTCAACGCGATCATGAAAGCACGTACACATTTGAGTCATAACGCTGCACCACTTCTTACCATCGAGGCACTCATGTGCCAGATCGCTAACTGATGCGCGCTCGCATTACCTCAGTTGCTCTAACACTGGCCCTCGTTCTCTCTGGCTGCTCATCAACCAAACTGCCATTTGTCGAGGAAACTTTTTCAGCGCTCACAGAGTACGAGCAACAGAAACTCGATTGGTCTTCGTGTTATGACTACTTTGAATGCACCGAACTTCGCGTTCCGATCGATTACGAAGACTTATCTGTCGGTACATTTCGCATCTCAGTCTTACGCGCCGCAGCAAAGGATCAAGATAGGCACCTCGGATCAATCGTTGTAAACCCCGGCGGCCCCGGCGGATCTGGCGTTGACTATGCCTATAACGCCGACTACATCTTCTCGCCCTACATCACCGATGTTTACGACGTCGTTGGCTTTGATCCACGCGGAGTAGCCCAGAGCGAACCAATCTCTTGTCTTACTCCAAAAGAGCTCGATGAAAATATGGCATCAGATTCCAAGCCCGATAACGCAGCTGAAATTGCGGCAACACTGAATGATTCGGAAAGCTTTGCCAAAAAGTGTGAAGAGAAGACACCGCACCTCGAGCACTTCACCACCCTGGAGACAGCCCGCGATATGGATATTTTGCGCGCAGCACTTGGCGAAAAGAAATTGAACTATGTAGGAAAATCCTACGGAACATATCTCGGCACGCTCTACGCCGATCTCTTCCCTAACAATGTTGGCCGCTTTGTTCTAGATGGCGCAGTAGATCCCAACATCCCAATGAAAGAGCAAAACCTTGCGAAAGCAATTGGTTTTGATAAAGCACTTGCAGCATTTGTAAGAGATTGCGCCATACAATCTGATTGCCCATTTACCGGCACACCCGCACAAGCCCAAGCAACGATTATTGCAACGCTACAAGCAGCCGCAACCGCACCTTTGCCACAGAAAAACCCAGCAGATGGCGATGATCGCATCATCACCGAATCAATCATCATCATCGGTATGGCATCTTCGTTATATGACGATGTCGATGGTTGGCCAAAGTTGCGCCAAGCATTTACCGAAAGTGCACAGAATTACGGCGACACCTTCTTGCTACTCGCCGATGAATACTCCGGCCGCAACCCCGATGGCACATTTAGATCAAATGATTTTGATTCAGGCGCTGTGATCGATTGCCTTGATTGGCAAGATCGTCGCACCGTCGATCAATACAGCGCCGACCTCAAAGAGTTTTCCGTTAAAGCACCAATCTTCGGTCCCTACATCGCATTCTCTGGTGTGCACTGCCAATTCCTGCCGCACCCATCTACACAACGCGCACCCAATACATTGACCCACATCAAAACCGCACCGATCATCGTCATCGGTACAATCCGCGATCCCGCAACGCCATATTCATGGTCTGTCAGCCTTGCAAAGATCTTCACCGGCTCATCCCTGATCTCACTCAATGCCGATGGCCACACCGGCCATGGCCGCGGATCTGCCTGCGTTGATGATGCCGTCGATGAATATCTACTCACCGGCACCTTGCCACCAGCCAAATTGTCCTGTGATCTTGAGGGCGTTAGCGCGTAATTTGGTAAGAAGCACCCCCGCCGATGGTGCAGCTCCACACTGAATTTACTTGGACAATTTTTGCAGAAATTTAGGAATGATTGAATTCCCAGTTCGATTTCTAGATACCCAAATCGGATGCGTGGCCGCCCTAATTTTTCCAAGTCTTGAGCCATCACCGGCGGCCGGAATATAGGAACTAACGGTGACCCCAACGGACTTACATGTTAATGAAAAAACACTTTGATCCGTCCGATTAACTTTAAACTCTGGAAATTCAGGAAGTTTAGATTCTTCATCACTCAAAAAAATAGTATTCTCTAGCGTCACCGTGGACCACACTTCTGAAATTCTCTTTCCCCTTTCACCCGTTAGAAGAAACCAAGTAGACTGGATTTGATTGCCAGTCTCTCTCGGGTTGATTGACTTGAATCGTTCAAATAGGTCACGTTTAGTGTGCTCAATTTCAAGGGACTGCAGAACGAAGGTAAATGCTCCGTGCTTCCTTGCAAATTTCTGAAAGTATTTCATTCTCAAAGAGCTGATTGGATTAACCAAAATTTCGCATCCAGCATCGATCCAAATTACACCATCAAAATTTCCCCAGAAACCATTAAAGGCGTTCCCGACGATCTCTGACTTGTACGCCATATACCCATAACCTCTGTGATTTGAGTTCTGAAGGTGTCCGTAAACCTTTTTAGTCTTGGGGCAGACAGCAGCCAAGTCATCCGTCAAAACGGCAACCGTTCTTGCAACACCTGGAAGATTTCCGGCGGAACTCGCTACGCGCAGCGCTGCAGCCTCGATTTCTGAGCTTCCCACCCCTGCTGTAACTACAATCCACTTGAAGGGCATGTGTGCTCCAAAATTCCATTCTTGGTTAAATAACCGCCGTTTAGCCGCTACTTTATCGAGAATCTTGTGCAGTTTGGTAATTAGCACCCCTGTCAATGGTGCAAAATTACTCCATGCGTTTAGACCATATCTCCTATGTGACTTCCCACGATCAACTAGCTGACACTGTTCAGCGCTTAGGTTCACGAATCGGCAGCACATTTGTCGATGGCGGAATTCACCCACGCTTTGGAACGCGTAACTTCACTGCACCTCTCGCAGGTGGCCAGTACATCGAAGTTGTCTGCCCACTTGATCACCCAGCAACTGAGGCAACTCCATGGGGCAAGGCTGTTTCGCAGAAGGCACAAGAAGGTGGCGGATGGCTTACCTGGGTGTTTAGTACAGAAGATATCGCTCCGATTGAAGCAAAGTTTGGTCGCGATGCAGTCGACGGTCACCGTACTCGCCCAGATGGATCTGACCTAAAGTGGAAGCAGATCGGCGTAAAAGAGATTACAGATTCACGCGAATTACCATTCTTCATTCAGTGGCTTACAGAAGATCATCCATCAAAAGATGGAAACGCAGTATCAAAGATTGAAAAGATTGTTATCGCAGATAAAGATCCATTGGCCGAATCTTGGTTTAAGTCAGAGATCCTCGGCGCGCTCGCAGAGGTCACTATCGACTGGGTCGATCCATCAACAAATGATGGCGATAATGGAATCGTTGCAGTTCATCTGAAAACGCCTAGCGGTGTTGTGGTTCTAGACTAACAAAGCGAAGAATATGCCTGACTTGTAAGGTTTAGGTGCGATATAGATACTTAACCTAAGCAAGTAATTGTTTTGTCTCGAAAAATAATTTGATATATAGGAATTGCCAAGCGCAAGATGTAGACTTCAACAGTGACGACCATTCTAGTAACAGGCTCTAGTGGCTTCTTGGGTTCAACCATAGTCATTAAGGCGCTATCTGAGGGTTATAGAGTGGTGGGGATTGATAAGAGAAGTCCAACCCTGAAACCAAACGGAGAGTTTACTTTTTTTGAAACAGATGTAAATGAATTAGATTTCAAGATAATCCCAAAGTTAGATTTCATAATTCACACTGCTTCCTCTCTGCCTTACGGAAATTCACAAGCAGAGTTTGATGAAAACAATGTCAGTGCCGCAATTTCTATTGCACATTTCGCTAAAGAGTCGCAAGCATTTCTAGTCGAAATAGGTTCAAGTAGCGTCTATGGGAAGCCCGCAGAAGTGCCCATCACTCGCCAAACACCGATTGCGCCTTTAGACAGTTATGCCAGGTCGAAGCTAAAAGCAGAAACCGAAATTTCTAGAATAGTAAGCCCTAATCAATATGCCGTGATAAGGCCTCGAACGATTCTTGGAACGGGAAGGTCTGGTATTTTCGATATCTTTTTTGGACTTGTTCGTAAGGGATACCCACTGCCGCTTGCAAATTCTGGACGCCAAATAATCCAGTTTGTCCACGTAGAGGATCTCGCAAGGCTAAGTCTTCATCTAGGGAAAAACAAAATTATGGGTATTTGGCCTGCAGCATCGCCAAATCCCAAAGACATTCGCGGCTACCTGATGGAAGTATCAAGAGAGTTTGGCATTGTCATCCGATACTTGCCAATTAACCCAAAAGTCTTTTCAAGTCTAGGAAATTTAGCGTTTAGGCTTAAGCTCACAAAATTCACACCGTGGCACTTTGGCGCATTCCCTTACGACAATTTTGTTGAGTCAAGCTGGGTGCCTGAAGGTTTTGAATACAAACTAACCTGCCAAGATTCATTCAATGACACCTTCAAATCTGGTAAACCCGCGAAGAACTCGCCTTTAGCAAAGATAAAGCTAGGAAAGAAAATATGAGTAGAGACAATGGGATCTTTGTTGATTTTTACTACAGGTATACGAAATCACAAAATCAAATCAAAGGTGATTTATTCTCAGAGCGAATCCATCAAGCACCAATACTGCTTATCAGTGCTTCTAAACTATTAGGGTTGTTCCTGGGTCGCTCCAAGATTGTGGACAATGTTTGCGGCCGAACGCCGATGGTAAAATTATTTGTACGTTTTCTGTGCGGAAATGCCCAACTGATCCTAAGATCCCCAGAACATGCGCCAGTTACCCCTAGCTTGCAAGACTTTTCAATTACTGACACTTTGTTTGATCTTATTGTTATTGGTTCTGGCCCAGGTGGCTCAATAGCTGCACTTAGAGGAGCCGAAATTGGCAAAATGGTTCTAATTGTTGAAGCTGGCGAAGCATATCCTCCTTCGAGTATTGAGCACCACTCGCTTTCCCAGACTATAAAGCAATTTAGAAACGGTGGACTTAATTTCATTTGGGGCACCAAACCTGTTTTGTTTGCAGAGGGAATGACATTAGGTGGTGGAAGTGAGGTAAATTCTGGACTTTACCATCGGCTAGAAGGACATCGGCGAACAGAAATCCTTTCTGCGGTTGGCGCTTCGGAGGAGGAATGGAGTGAGCTTGAGAAGTTGGTGGAAAGAGAAATTTCAGTTCAACTGTCACCAAAAAGCACCACGCCTGATCATGGTTTGGTTCTAGGGGCGTTACGTGAAGGCCTAGTTTGTAAAGAGATTCCGCGATGGAGAAAGTATGAACCGTCTGAAGAACATCAGGGAATGCTGGTAACGTACTTGCAGCGAGCCAAAGAAAGTGGCGCTAAAGTTTTAGTGAACTCCCAAGTCAATAGGCTTACTCCGAAAAAGAATTGCATCGAAGTAGAAGTTTATGATGCTGCTTCTGGAACAAAAAGAATGTTTAAGAGTAAAGAAGTTGTACTTGCTGCCGGCACCCTTGAAACACCCAGAATTTTACATCGTTCCAAACTGTCAAGCAGTTCTTTCCCATTAAATTTTCATCCGATGCTTCGAGCTGTTGCCGCCCAAGATAAAGTAATTAACGACGGAGACTTATTTCCGTCTTGGCAAGCGTGGGACACTGACCACCAGTATAAATATGGTTACTCGGTATCCACTTACCCATATCTCGCTGCCACCCTTCGCTCATTAGGCGAAGACAGAGATTTTAGCGACAATGAACTTTCCTACATGGCCGCGTATTTTTCTTCCTTCGCCTTATCGGACAGCAAGGCAAAACTTAGAAGATTTGGAGACACGCTTATCCCCACAATCAGCTTCGGCAAGAGAGATAATATATCCATGGGAAAGTCTAGTAAGCACCTTATGGACTTACTAGGCTCAGGCGGAGCTACTGAACTGTGGCCGAAAAAAGGAATTTCGCCAGTCACGACGGTTCACCTATTTGGATCGATGCCAATTGGCAGATCTAAATTAATTAACGATAAAGGACGTTTGATCACAGAATCACGGATTAGAATTTCAGACGGATCACTGATGCCCCAGGCACCTTGGGGAAATCCTCAGGGCGCGATAATGGTTCTTTGTGAGTTAATGGCTAAACGCGCTCATCATGAGAAATAAACAAGCAGTCTTGGTGATTGGCTGCAATTCAGTTATTGGAATGGCATTAGGGCAAGGTATTGCAAACCGAAAAAGTATTTCCAAAATCTTAGGGGTGGCAAGAAGTTTTTCACTCGATTCTTCTTCTGACCATGAGATCCTGCAAGTTGAAAACTATAGTGAAGTGAATATCGATGAGATTCTTCTCAATAATCAGATCATGGCAATAATAGTTTCTTTTGGAGTTTTTGATTCTAGTGAAAGTCTCATTCAATCCATATATCTAAACATCAAGGTAAATACTTTTGAATATCTTAATGTTCTTGAAAAAATAGTTTCTTCCCCACATTTGACTGATGATGTTGAGATCCACGTGACTTCAAGCTTGTTAGCAGATTTTAGTAGAAATTCCGCACTGATTTATGCTCTAAGCAAGCAAGTGACAGAAAGAGTTATTCTTCAAAAGATAAAGCCTTTCCACAAAAATCTCTTCATTTGGAAGTTATCCTATGTGGATACACCATTGAATTCTGGCAGATCGAGGAGTCCAATCATGACCTCTGCGAGAGAAATTATAAAGTGCGCAGAAAAAAAATCTAAACCGGGTATGTACTACGTACCCAAATACTCAAGAATTCCTGCTTTGTTTTTGAAGTCACTCCCAACTTTGCATCGATATATCAAGTAGATTTCCACCACCAAATATAAAGGAAATTAATTATGGATGCAATCGTTCCAGCTGCGGGATTAGCTACACGCATGCGCGGCCTTCCTAAATTCCTACTCCCATGTGATTTGGCATATACAACTCTCATCGAGCAACACGTGTCCTTGTTGCTCGAAACCTGCAATATGATTTGGATCCCAACGAGACCCGAACTCGTCATGATCATTGACTCACTAGGACTTCCTCGTGACCGTGTAGTTTTGCTTCCGATGCAAACTGAAAATATGACCCAAACTGTAAAACGGGTACTCGAAATCACAAGCAACCCCTATTTCCATTTAGTTATGCCTGATACCTATTTCTTTGGGGAACAGCCCTATGCGAAACTTACTCAAAAGCCCGACGTTGCCGAATTAGCGTGCTGGAGAATTCGTGAAGACCAAAAAGGCAAACTGGGACAAGTTCTCTCCGAAAATGGGAGAGCTTTAGATGTTTTGGACAAAAAATTAGACTGTGATTACGAGTATTCGTGGGGCAGTCTCACCTTCAATCGAGAACTACTTCATCACGCCGACGATTCCGATCCACATATTGGATATGCTGTAAAACGTGCTATCGACGCACATCTAAATGTAACCACAACTGAAATGGAAGGCAAGTATTTCGATTGCGGTACACCAAGAGAATATCTGACCATGTTGCAAGAAGTAATTGCGCCATTATGAAAATCACAATGGTAATACCAATTTATGATGATTTTGAATCACTCGAAGTATTGATAACCTTGATACAAGAGACGCCAGATGACCACATCTTTTTTTTGGTGGTCGATAACGGCTCAACAGATGAACGTGTATCTAAACTGTTATCTAACCCAAGAAGTAACTGGCGGGGGATTCGATCAGACACCAACTTGGGGTTTGGCGGCGGAATTTTATTTGGTGTTTCTAAAGCGGAAACAGAATATGTCGGATGGATGCCTGGCAATCTAAAGATTGACCCTAGAGATACCCCTGATTTTCTAAACTCAGCGTCATTTTCAGAAAAGAATTTTGTAAAGGCCAGAAGAGTCAGCCGCAGTAAAAGTGCCCACATAAAGACAATAATGTTGGGATTGGCTCAATCAATTTTCTTGCGAACGGCCATGTTTGATGCTGGAGGAACACCAACCATTTGTTCCAGAGAATTTCTATTGTCATTGCCAAACCCTCCAAATGATTACGCTTTTGAAAGCTATGTTTTGTTCAAAGCTCGTAAGGCAAAAATGAAAATTAGCAGACCATCAGTTGTATATACGGCACGTAAGTTTGGTTCTTCACACTGGCAAAAGGGTTTAACAAGCGAAATAAAATTATTTATATCAATTATAAAGAAATCGAAAAAATGGAGATAATCGGAAATTCTAAGTTCGTAAAACTTTCCTTGTGGATTAATCTCATCGCGTTTATTGCAATTTCTTCTTTAAACGAATGGTTCTTTTTCTACCAATATGCCTTTAAGAACCAATTTGCGGATCTCCGTTTGATAACGAGTAATTCTGAGTGCCTATCAAATAGGTTAGTTGCAAACTTATGGGAAGAAACTTGCGACCCTTGGATGAGAATTTCAAACTATCCAACCTTTTGGATTGAATTTTTCAGCTGGCTAAAAATTACTGAGGACAAAACGTTCATCCTGGGCGTATTAATGGGCAGTTTGACTTTAGTGAGCTTAAATTTCTTTCTACTTCGCTACATATCTGATTTTAGCGGAATGCAAAAAATAATACTTTTGGGTGGAATAGTTCACTCGCTACCACTTTTTATGTTGCTGGAACGAGGGAATGTAGACCAAGTTATCTTCTGCTTACTTTTTCTAGTTGCAAGTACTCAGATTTCGAAAAAAAGATATATTCAAATACTTGGAATTTTGCTTCTAGCATGTGCAACATACCTGAAGTTATTCTCGATTGGCGGAGCTTTCATACTATTTCTTCTAAGAATGAAAAATCGGAATTTCAAGGATTCTGCTCTCATACTCCTAACTCAAGGAACTGCAACTTTTGCTTTACACGACCAGCTTGGCAAAATAATGAAATTTTCTCCAACGGTACCTCGTGAACAGTTTGGCCTTCGATCTTTTCCTTCATGGAGCCTGTCAATTCTCAGTCCAGGCACAGAAGCGAATCGAAATTTTTTTGTACTGTCGATTATTGGGATGATAATATTCATATTCTTAACAGTCATTACTTTATACTTTAGTAGAGCTAGCAAAACCAGAATCGATTTCAAAAGTTTATTCCGACAAGACTTGGAATCAAGAGAGTTTGTGATTCTTGCACTTTTCGGGGGATCTTACTTTGCAGCTTTTTTCGCGGGTTCTAATTGGTTTTACAGGTTTGTTTTTCTAATTCCGGTCGTCACAATCCTCGCACGGAGGATGCCAAGTTATGCGACCAGGATCTTACTTGCAATAACTCTCTTATTCCTACTCGCTTCCGCGAGTTCTGTCCCCTACCTTATGACAATTATGCAACTAGGAGCGACACTTGTCGCGATAATTATTTTTCTTGTATTTTTTGTATCCTTCAAGGTAAATAAAGTTAAACTGAAATGACACAGTGTTAAATTGGGAACATGCCCAGTTTAGAAGTAGTAGGTTTCGATTTTGATCAAACCCTAGCGGACAGCACCTCCGGAATTCACGATTGTCTCATCTACACTTCTCAGATTTATGGAGCTGAAGTTCAAATCGAATCTCTGAGGGGAATTGCTGAGTCAGGTTTGAAATTGGATCCTATGCTTCGCCAATTCCTCCCCGAGGATGTAATTGCGCAAGCTAGGCAGACATTCCTAGATGTATATCCACAAAAAGGAATAGCAGGAACTCGGGCGAAAGAGGGGGCAGATGTTTTGCTACAAAAACTACGTGATGCCAGAATCAGGCTAGTTCTAATTAGTGCAAAGAGCCAGCACAACTTGGAGCTTTCAATTAATCACCTAAAGTTTGATTTTGACGAAGTGTATGGTGGAGTTTCAGGGCAGGAAAAAACAGAGTGCATTTTGAGAAGTAACACTCAAATCTATATTGGAGACCAAGAAAGCGATGTTACGGCAGCCAATAAAGCAGGCGTCAGAGCTGTGCTTGTAAATCAAATTGCTCCGATATTTGATCTTTTGGAAAATCCTTGCTGGTATTTTTCGAATTTATCAGAACTAATGGACGCTTTAGGTCCATCAATTGATTTTTAGAGCTTTGGTGAGCTCTTCCTCATCTAGGATTGGAGACAAACGTTCCATGTTTGAAGTTTGGAATTGACCATCATTAGAAATTTCGGTGTAAACCCTGGGTTCCGTTGACTGATCAGGGTCAACGATAAGCTCGATAATCCCAGGTCCATCGAGACTCAAGCACTCTTTGAGTTTGTCAACCATTACTGAATGAGATTCAATTCTGAAGTAGGGAAGATTAAAACCACGCACCAATCCTTCGAGTTGAGGAATTCCCAACAAACTCGATCGGTCTGTACCTAGACGTCGCCCGTCAAAATACCGGTCCTGAGAAGTCTTTATAGAACCGTACCCATTATTGTTGAGAACGATTATTTTTATGGGTAGCTTAGAGAACTCGAGTGTGGCCAGTTCTTGGATGTTCATTAAAAAGCCACCATCGCCGTCTATTGAGACAGTTCTTCGACCCTTTGAGGCCAAACAAGCTCCAATCGGTGCAGCAATCCCAAACCCCATAGGGCCAAGTCCTTCAGAGTTTAAGACTCTTTGTCCTACTTTGTTTTGAAAAGCCTGCATAGAGATTTCACTACACGCTCCTGAACTACCCGGAACCAATAGGTCAGCTGGGCTCATTAGCTTAGAAAGCTCCGAAACAAAGTGGTAAAGATTTACTCCAGATTTGGGTGCTAGATGCTTAGGTTGGATTAAAGGGTAATCTTCTTTCCATTTACTAATCCTCTCAGTCCAAGACTGTTTCGCTTTAGTGGGCGCTAATTCCTGAATGCGCTCGGTTATGCTCTTTATGAAGATACCCGCATCTGCATTGATAAATGTAGCGCTAACATTTTCTAACTTTGCTAGCTCGTTCGAATCTACGTCGACAATGTATTTACTTGCATTTGGTGCGAAATTGTCTGGCCTGTATGCGGTTTGTCCAAAGTCTAGGCGCGCTCCAATCACGAGCATGAAATCGGCTGTTTGTTGTGCGAAGTTACTCCATCTTTGTGCGATGGCTCCTGGCCTTCCAGCATTCAGAGGGTCAGAGGAATCTAGAAAATCTAACGCTTTCCAGGTGAGAAGTGTAGGAGTCTGTGACCCGGATACGAGAAGTTTCGCTTCGTCAACTGCGTCACTCAAGCGAACCCCATTTCCCAACAGTAGTAGTGGCCGATTCGCTGATTTCCACTTGTTTATGATTTCATCCAGCAAGGATGTGTCAAGATTCAAGTCAGATGCCGCTGGCTTGATTAATTCTAAGGGACTTGCCTCTATTACTTGCGACTGTATGTCTAATGGAATGTCTAGCCAAACAGGTCCAGGGCGATCTGATATGGCGGTTGTGATTAAATCTGAGAGTATTTCTGGAATGTCGTCTGATTTGGTGATCTGAACAGCTTTTTTTGTAATACTACTAACCATCTCAATTATGGGAACCTCTTGAAAACCTAGTTGACGAACACCGTACGTTTCTCTGCGATCTTGTGTTTTAACTTGGCCTGAAATGAAAATTACTGGCGTCGAATCAGTCCAAGCTGCGGCACATGGTGTGATTGCATTCGTGGCTCCAGGTCCAGTCGTAACAAGAGCGATTCCAAGAGAATTTTTAAATTGTGCGTAAGCCTCAGCAGCAATTCCAACACTTTGCTCATGAAGCATCGGTATCGGCCGCACTTCACTAGAACGAGCAACAGCATCTACTAGGTACATGCAGCCACCGCCAGGCAATAGAAAAAAATCGCTTACACCCTGATTGGCTAGTGACTTAACAATATAGTCTGAAACATTCACAATTGTTTAGACCCAATACTGCACAAAAGTTTTCCGGGCACTATTTTTAGAAATTAACTCATCTAAATAGAACGAATCATCAAGAATGTGAGTTGATGAAACCTCTTCAATAATGGCACCAGAAGTCGAACTCACTGCATGAATTGTGCCTGGAGGGATGACTGCCGTGTCTCCGAGATTGAAAGGTACTTCGGCATGATTGAGAAGCAATTTAGCATCCCCATAAACAAGGAAGAAAGTTTCATCCTTTTTCTTGTGAAACATAGCGGGATGGGCTTGGCCAGGCAGGAGGAGAAGTAGCTTCTTGCAGTAATCCCGGTTGATCACTGTGATCATGCAAACACCAAACTCATCAAACTTCTCCAACCCGTAGTGGTGTGAAATTTCGAGAACCGCATTTCGGGGAATAGAAACTCCAGATTCTCTGATCAAATTCAAAATTGACTCTCGAATCTCAAAGATTCTGGCTTCAGATGAAGCATGGGTTATCTTCGACCTGAGTATTGGGCCATTGGCCTGAATATCAGAATTCGCAATGAAATTTTCATACTTCCCCAAATCGTTTGCTTGAAGCTGGTCCGCTTCGCCTGGAATACCGAAGAAAACATCACCTGGTTCAATTTTTGAACCACTCAGAATATCTTTCTTAGCAAAAACGTATCTACGTAGCCCACGAAGCGCTTCTTGTTCAGATGCATTTACTATCGCCCAAGAATTTTTTGCACCCAACATCTCAATGGCATCACCCAAAGACTCAATCCATTTGTTTAGACCGGCTACTTCCATTGAGTATTGGTTAAGCGATATTCCCTTGTCTTCAAGACCCACATGTCTCTCTAGAATAACGGCACCTTTCGCAATCGCTAAAGGTGCTGCAATCAAGTTTTCAGGGTTTTCGTGTGTTGAGTATCCTATTGGCAAATCAAGATAGCGTTCGCGCATTCTTGAAATTCTATTCAATTGTAAGTCGGAGTCCGATGTCGGATACGCTGCCACACAGTGCATTAATGCAAAATCCTTGCTCCTATTTTTTAAGAAGGCTACTACACGGTCTATTTCAAATTGAGTTACCCCTGCAGTTGATGCGACGATTGGTCCTTCCCATTGGCTCGCAGCTTCGAGTAAAGACCAGTCCGTGATGGATGCCGATGCAATTTTTAAGATGTCAAATTTATGCTCTTGGATTTTTTGAACAGAGAGTTCATCAAATGGCGTACAAGCAGTCAATAGACCAAGACTAGATGCAAATTCCTTAAGTTCCTTAAAGTCACCCCATGACAATTGGGTAGATAAGAATCGATCAACATATTTAATGTCTCTCCTTGAGCGAAAATCTGGGTGAATAAAATTCGGTAAATCTCTATATTGAAACTTGACCGCTATTGGGTACTTATTAGGATTATGCAATTTGGAAATTTCACTAATAATTCGCTTCCCGTGATCGACAGAACCATTGTGGTTGTTAGCTAAGTCTAAAATTAGCAGCGGGGCGCTTGAGTCAAGATTTCGAATTGTAAACTTTTCCATTCCCCCATTTAAGCCTAAAAAACTGGATTATTGGAGCATCTGAGGCTGGAGTTGAATTCAATTCGGAGCATTTTGAATTATTAAGGCTCTCAAAATCCGTCTTGAGTGAAAACTACTGGACTACGGAGAGCGGATTAACGGATAGCAAATCTTGAGCCTGCTTATGATTCAAATCGAACCATCAGTTATGATTCGAAAATGATGAAATCACCGGCTGTGAGACTAAATTGTCCAGCATGCAATTGCCCACGTGCAATTTCCTTTTGTTTTGCTGTAGTTTCACCTTGGGTATTGGAACTAGCATCAGAATCTAACCCGCAAGTACTCGAAATTCGAGAGTGCATTGAATGTCAAACAGTTTTCAGCAAAAACGGCTACTCAGCAACTGTGTTAGAAGCACTCTATAAGGATTACCGAGGTGAGCAGTACCAAAAAATTAGGCAAAACTGGGAACCCGGATATACGAGTACGTTGAATACAGCACTTAATGGAAGTGCCGAATGGATGGAACCACGTCAACACGATATTTTGAACGCCTTGAGCCTTGCTGGAATTGAAGTTGACGAAATCCAAACTTGTGTTGACTTTGGCGGGGGGCACGGTGGGGTAATGCCAAATTTCCCTAAAAGATTTGTTTTTGAAGAAAACTCGCAGGTGAAGGATTCCCAGGCACTGAAAGTAATTAAACGATGGGAGGAAGTCAGTCAACTTTCACCAGACTTGGTGATGTGCTGCGGAGTTCTTGAACATGTCAATAACCCCATCGAATTGGTTGAATTATTGAAGACTTCAAATGCAAAATATTTCTATTTTGAGGTTCCAGCAGGAGTCCCGCCAAAAAGATTCGGATGGTTAGCAAGCAGAAAAGCATTGAATTCCATCTCTCGATCAAAAATCACGTGGAGATTAGTTCAAAGAATCGAGAGAAGGATAGGAAGAGGAAAGCTAAGAAAGTATTTTCCCTTCAGGATCTCGGAACACCTGCAATTTTTCTCAGAAGATGGCCTAAATCAACTAATTCTGAACAGCAACATGAAAGTAATGCAGATTAGTACCCGCAGGCATAGCGCAGGTTTAGACGGTTCAGAGAATTTGGCGTTTGAGCATACAATTGGAGTTGTAGCCTGTTTGCGAACATGAATCATTCCGCACAATCTAGTGCTCGGAAGTGTTGCTTAAGGTTTCGAACGGGAATCGAACCCTCGTTGACTAAGAACGAGTAACGAAAATAAAGAAAAGAAGGCACTCCAAGCAAATTGCACTAGAATAATGTCTAGTTTAAAACGGATACTCACGGCAGGCACAATGGTAATCGCGATCAAAAGACCAATAAGCTGAAATGTTGTGTAGCGTGGATTGAAATAGGACCTTGTCTCAACTCTGAGAAGATATCTTGACTGTGTCTGAAATGAAAAAACTGAAGCAACGCACGTGCAAATAACCGCAATTTGCCAGTATTCTGAATAGTTCCCAAAATACTTCCAAAGTATTGCAAACAAAACATTTCCAAAAAAATAATTAACTGCCGAGACTACAAAAAGTCGCATCCCGAATCTTGCCATTAGTCATCACTATCCGTTCTTTCTGCAATCAAATAGATTGGTCGTGCTTTCACCTCGTCATAAATGAGAGCAAGATATTGAGCTAAAATCCCGATTGATAGCATAATTAAACTAAATCCCAAAGTAATAATTCCAACAATTGTTCCAAATCCCGCGAAAGGTACGCCAGAAATGAACCAGATTGTTGAGAGCACTGCTGTTGCGATTATTGATATAAAACTAAAGACAAACCCTAAAATTGACAACCAAATCAATGGAGCAGTTGTGTGCGCGAGGATTGCACTGACAGCCCACCTTGCAACTTTTCTAATGGGAATTTGTGTGAATTTAGATTCCCCAGCAAATCTAGCCGGGCGATCAATCTCAACCACGGCAGTCTTAAAGCCAGTCCAGGCGATTAGTCCTCGCAGAAACCGATTTTTCTCCTGCATTTTTCTAGCCGCCAAATAGGCAGGTCGACCCAGAAGCCTAAAGTCACTGACGCCTCGCGGAATTAGATTCCCAGTAGCCCTGTTGGCAAGTATGTAAAACCAATTAGACAATACTCTTCGAACGAAAGGTACATGCTCTCTACGCACAACTTTCGCCACAACTTGCTCATATCCTTCTTCATATTTCTCAATAAAAGAATGAATTACTTCCGGAGGATCTTGAAGATCTGATGCCATGATAACTACAGCATCCGCAGTCGCGATATCTAATCCCATGGTAAAGGCAGAATCCAAAGGGAAAGTTTTTGACATTCTAACGCCGAGAACCTTTCCTGTATCAGACGATAACTCTTGAATCAATTCCCAAGTTCTATCCGATGAGTTATTGTCACAGAAAATAATCCGCCAGTCGTAGTTTAAATGCTCCTGCATGACTCGTTCAATTCGAGAGAATAATTCCTTAACACACTCTTCTTCATTGTAGGCAGAAGTGATAATTTCCAAGAACTTTTTTGCCACAATGTCCCCCGGATCATTTTCGAATCTTAATGAGACAGTATTCCACCCGATTTGCCTATATATTTGCATTTGTAGGGTAATTTCGTGAAGGGAGAGATATAAATGAAACTGAATCCAAACGGACTCTCGATTTCTGATCTAAACCTCATCGTTCAAAACCAAAATGTGCCCTGGCACAAATTCGAAAACTCTAAAGTATTGATTTATGGCGGCACGGGATTTATAGGCTCTTGGCTTACAAGTGCACTTAGACACGCAAATTCTGAGCTGGGGTTAAACATTGAAGTTTCAATTGTAACCAGAGATGCACGTGCAGCCCAAGCAAAATTTGGATCAATGGATTCAGGTGACATTCAGTTTATTGAACATGATTTTGCATCTGGACCCCTTAATGATTTCTTTCAAACCGAATACATATTTCATGGGGCAACTCCAACGAGAGTATTAACTGGTTCTAACCATCCTGCTAACCTTTTAAATGCATCCGTCAACGCTGCCAATCATGCAATCCAGTGCAAAAGTTCTAGATACGAAGTCCCAATGGCTGTCCACTTGAGTAGTGGAGCGATTTATGGTCGGCAAAGCATGGAAAATTCCCACAGATCCGAAGACGATGTAGCTGCTAGTGGGTTGGATGCCTACGGTCAAGCTAAGTTAGCAACTGATCGAATTCTTGAGGATGCATTCAGCGAAGGCAAGATTAAATTTCAGTCTCCCCGACTTTTTGCTTTTGCCGGACCCCTACTCCAACTCGATGCCCATTTCGCTGTTGGAAATTTTGTGCTTGACGGCGTACAAGGGAAGCCTATTTCAGTAAACGGAAATCCAAATACTCTTCGTTCATACATGTACCCATCTGATTTGATAACCGCAATATTAGCTATTGCAACACATGATGAGTATTTGAATGTGAACATAGGCAGCGAGGAATCAATTTCTATGTCAAATCTTGCATATTTGATTTCGAGACTGACCACACAGAAAGGAGTCCTATTCACAAATCCATCTCTAAATCCTTCGAATTATGTCCCTTCAACATCCAGATTGAAATCGACTCTTCCGGGATGTAAATTTTTAACTCTTGAAGATTCACTGCGCAGGTGGATTGAATGGATCAATCATCAAGATTTGCCAGCCAAGGAGGTGTAACCTGCTTAGCCATTTCGACGAGCTCGTTTCGCTCTCTCAGTGTGTCCATAGGTTTCCAAAAGCCATTGTGATGAAAAGACATAAGTTGCTTTTCTTTCACTAACCGAGGCAGCGCGCCCGACTCAAAAGGCTCAGAAAGTGCGTGAATGTAATTCACGGTTGCTGGCTCCAGCAGAAAAAATCCTCCATTTATCCAGCCGGAATCAGCTTGATTTTTTTCGCCAAATTTTGTAACTAAGCCATTTTCAGATTCAAGCACGCCGAATCGTGCGGGAGGTCTGACCGCGGTTATTGTTGCAAGTTTGTCGTGGCGCTCATGGAAATCCATCAAAGTCCTTAGATTTACATTTGCAAGTCCATCGCCGTATGTCGCGAAAACTTGTTCACCTGGAATCAAGCGCATGCATTCGGCAATTCTTCCGCCAGTCTGGGTTTCCAAACCAGTGTCTACCGCTGTGATTTCCCAAGGTTCTTCAACTGTTTCAATCCATTGGCGGATTACCTCACCTTTATATCCGGTTGCAATCAAGAACTCATTAATACCTTGCTTAGCAAAAACATTCATAATGTGCCAAAGCATTGTTTTGCCAAAAACATCAACCATCGGCTTTGGTTTATCCGAAGTCTCTTCAGAGATTCGAGTACCGAGTCCTCCAGCAAGAATTATTGCCTTCACGCCGGAACTCCAAGAATTTCGTGAAGTGTACTAATCGTGTAATCAAGCATTGGAATTGTCAATCCCGGCCACACACCAATCCAGAAGGTGTCATTCATGACGATATCCGTGTTGGTAAGTTCTCCAACTACGCGTCGAGGAGTTCCCATAAATGCAGGTTGACGCAAAAGGTTGCCTCCAAACAGAAGGCGTGTTGCAATTTTTGCATCATTTAATCCTTGAACGATCTGATTTCGATTCTTTGGTGAACCAGATTTTACCGTCAGCGCAAAACCGAACCAAGAAGGGTCACTATTCTTTGCGGCTTCCGGAAGTAGTACAAACTCCTCTAAGCCTTTCAGCCCAGATTTTAGATAGTTCCAGTTTCGACGTCGTAGTTCTATAAATGATTCAAGCCGATCGAGTTGAGCAAGCCCTATAGCCGCTTGTATGTCACCAGACTTTAAGTTGTATCCAAGATGTGAGTACGTGTATTTATGGTCATAACCTTCAGGTAATTCACCCAAGGTCCATTCGTAACGCTTGAGGCAAGTATTGTCGCAACCAGGAGCACACCAACAATCTCGGCCCCAGTCACGAAAAGATTCTACGATTGTTTTGTGTGTAGCTTTCTTTACTAGCACAGCTCCACCCTCGCCGGTTGTGATGTGATGTGCAGGATAAAAGCTAAACGTAGATAAATCTCCGAAGGTTCCGAGATTCTTTCCACCATAGGTACCACCAAGTGCATCGCAACTATCTTCAATAAGCCAAAGATTGTGTTTTTCGGCTAAGCGCTGAACCAGATCTAAATTGAAAGGATTACCTAGTGTGTGAGCCATCATGATTGCGCGAGTCTTTGGACCGATTGCCGCTTCCAACGCCGCCTCATTAGCAACATATGTTCCAAGATCGATATCTACATAGACGGGAATCAGATTGTTCTGCAATATTGGAGTAACTGTTGTCGGAAACCCCGCAGCAACAGTTATCACTTCGTCGCCGGGTTTGAGCGCACGGTCACCAATTTTTGAGCTAGTGAGCGCTGTTAATGCAAGAAGATTTGCTGACGAACCAGAATTAACCATGAAGGCGTGACGCATTCCCACAACCTTGGCAAAGCGGCTTTCAAATTTCTCGGTATAAGGACCAGAGGTCAACCAAAAGTCCATACTTGCTTCAATGGCTGCTTCAATTTCTTCAGCCCCATACACCTTCCCTGTCACAGGAATCGAAGATTCTCCTGGAATAAACGGTGGAGCGCTGTGGCGATCTGCAATTGCCTGCCTAGCCAACTCTGCGGCGCTTAAGTTTTGTTCATCTTTACTCAAGACAAAGCCCCCTAACACCGTGTAAAACCTAAGAGGTAAGACTACTGTTCCATCGTGAGTAATTTCGAGATTCTGCGCGCTCAAGCCTCAAAAGGGCCAATTTTGCTTACTGGCCACACTGGCTTCAAGGGCACTTGGATGACTTTATTGCTTGAGGCAGCAGGAATAGAAGTGGTGGGACTTTCACTACCCCCGGAAGCAGATTCTCTGTATTCCCTCCTCGGGCGGGAGTCCAACATACCCGACTTCTTTGGCGATATTAGATCAGCCGAGTTTACGAAATCTGTAATGAAGAAGGTCAAGCCGAGCGCAGTGATTCACATGGCGGCAGAACCGCTAGTCATCGAGTCATATGCCCATCCAGAGAGAACCTTTGAGACTAATGTGATGGGAACAGTGAATGTGCTGTCGGCTGCCCGCGAAAGCGAAGTTGAAATCGTTCAAGTTATTACAACAGATAAAGTTTATAAGAATTTAAACACAGGGAAAAGATTTAATGAGGATGATCCTCTTGCAGGTAAGGATCCATATAGTGCGAGCAAAGTTGGGACCGAAACCGTAGTGAGCGCATGGAAACAACTTTATGAAGTTCATGGCGGCACACTCGTTCATTCAGTTAGAGCCGGTAATGTGATTGGTGGTGGAGATTTAGCAAAGAATAGACTTCTCCCAGATGTGGTTCGGGGTTTGCAGGAGAAAAAACCGGTCGAAATTCGAAGTCTCAATAGCACGCGTCCTTGGCAACATGTACTTGACCCACTTACCGGTTATTTGGATGCACTTACTCTTAACTGGAAGAAAAATAAGCAAGAGAATTTTAATTTTGGACCACTTGAGAAGAGTTTGTCGGTGGCAGAGGTATTGAAGATTATCCAAGAAAAAGTGCCAAACTTCCAATGGATTGAGGGTAAATCATCAAGCGAAACTCTGGAATCAAAGACGTTAGATCTTAGTTCAGAAAAGGCAGAAACTCTTCTTGGCTGGAAGCCCCGATTGCTTCAAGAAGAAGCTGTTTTAAAAACGCTTGAATGGTGGAACCTAGATGGGCGTTCACCGCGTTCACCGATTGACTCGTGTACAGCCGATATTCAGGAATTAGTTTTCACATGAGCGTGATTAAAGAAAAATATTACATCTCATCACGCTTAAAGAACTTGGTTACATTCTCCAGTGGAGGACTCCTTTTCTTTTTCGCTGCTCCACTACAAGCGGATCCGCACCATGACGGTGTGATTTTGGCCCCCGCGGTTGCCTACTCAGAAGGATTGCCGCTTCACGCGGGTGCCTTCTCTCAGTACGGACCCCTTTCACCGTTTGTTTCGGGGCTCTGGCTAAGAGTTACAGATAACAACCTTTTGAGCCTTAGATATTTTGCAGCGCTTCAAGCCATCATTCTTGCCATCGGAATGTTTTTAGTTTTGAAAAAAATCGTGAGCGAAGACAATGCAAGAGCCTTTGTTATTTTATGGATTTTTGCGAGCGGCATTTGGTCTACGCGTTTTCCTGGCGCACTTATGGCATGGCCCAGTCTGCTCTCGTCCTGCATCTTGATTTACGCACTCTATTTCTCCCTTGATGCAATTAAAGAAAAAGCAAAGCTTGCTGAAGCTCAATTAGCATTAGTGGGGTTCTTAGTTGCGATTTCAGGATTTGCCCGTGCTCAATCTTGGATAATTGCAGGCTCCGTAGGACTCGTGCTGTTGCTAATGGGTAAGTCATTGATCAAGAAAATATCAGCACTTTGTCTCGGGTATGCACTTGGATTTTTTGCAGTATTAGGGCTGGTTTATTCAGACGGAGCAATCAGCGACTGGTGGCTTCAAAGCATCTATTGGCCGACACAAATCTATCCCGCGCTTGGTGAAGGAAATAACTACAACAGGTTTCAGATGGTGCTCTACATCATTGAAAGTATCCTTTTGGTTTCAATTGTCTTTGCAGCTAGTTGGATATCGACTAGATTTTCTAAAGTAGTCTCGGTTGTCTTTCTAGTCTTTACTGTCCTTGTTAGCTTGATTCTAGGACACTGGATCCCAACATTAGAATCTGTACCAATACGTTTCCGTGTTCTGTTTGGCGAACCATTTGAACGTATTTTGGTTTCCCCGCTTTATCTTGCGACTATCGTTACCGTCATTCTGGTTCTATTAGAACTTCGAAAAAAGAAACCCAATAGAGATAACCAAACCCTTTTGATTTCTACTTTTGGGGCTCTCTCTATCATTCAACTGTATCCTCAATCAGATGTAATGCACCTGTGGTGGATTGCCCCCCTAATCATTCCATCACTCGCTACATGGCTGATAACAATAAGAACATATAAACCAAGCTGGGAGCAGGCATTTTATAGAGCAATAACCATCTTTAGTATATGTGGATCTATCTTTGCGCTGGGTTTTCTTAACAATGACTGGAAAGAATTTGATAACCAAGCATTTGCTGGCACTTATGCCTCATCTGAGAAAGTGGAGAGTTTAAAGATCTATGACAAGATTGCCGATTACACGGTAAAGAAAAATAGCTCCTTCGACTGTCCGGACGGGGTTTATTCGGTAATCAACCGAAGTTACAACGCGGCTGACCAGTGGTACGTGAATTGGGGCTTCCCAGATTCGATTGTGCAAAATCCAGGGGAAGTAAGATTTATATGTGGGGAAAATCGCAGATACGCTGAGTCTGAAGCAAAAAGACTTGGGTGGGAACTCGTGGAATTCAGAATGTCGCCAATAAACCCAGAGGTAACTCTCGCTGTGCTCAAACCATTTACGGAAAAACTGGAGGTAAATGAATGAGTTTTGAAATTCGACTAAGAGGAAAACAAACATTCATTGATGTTGAATACGAGGAAGGTCTAGGTGTTTATGGCCAAGATTTTTGGACGTTGATCAACCGCGATGCTTACGAATCAGAGACATTCGATTTTATTCAACGAACCTTTATTCCTGGCGCTTTCTTTTTTGACATAGGAGCTGCAACTGGCTGTATGTCGATTTATGCAGCACAACTTGGATATAAGGTTGTTGCATTAGAACCTCAACAGTCTGTTTTTGAGGCGTTGACAAGGAATATTGCGCTCAACACAGAGCTCCATAAAAATGTAGAGGCTGTCCACGCATTAGTTGTGAATTCGGAAACCCGAGGCGGCAAAGAGATATCAGAATTTTTCACCTCAGGCGCTTCTGGACCACTTGAGGGTCTCTCAGCTTCGGTGAAGAAGATCTCTATGCTTGATCTAATTCATAACGTAAATTCAGATGTCAGAACTGTGTTTAAGGTAGATATCGAGGGTGCAGAGTTTAACCTTCTCCGGGATGTACAACTACTTTCAGAGCTAAAGGCTAAGAAATCTGTAATGTACTTGAGTCTACATCCAGGGTTTCTAAATCCAATGCGGAGTCATTCCAAACTTGCTCGATTAGTATGGCGTGCCAAAGCTACACGAGAGGTAGCGGATCTGTACTTCAGATTGCGAAGGTATTCACTGTTAAAAAACAACAAAGGGACTGTTAAATTAAATTTAGTGGGCATTCTGCGGCATCTTCATAGGGACTCGCGAGATTTCCAAATCAACTTTCAATAAGGCGTAGCAATGTGGCATTCGGAAGCACAAAATACGCCTCGTATCCAAATTCAATTAGATATTTCACAGCTGGAGTTTCTAGTGCGTTCAAAACCGGGGCCGCCGATTCAAGCATTACCCATTTAGGCCACAGAGTCGAACGTATTTCATTCATTTCAAGACTCTCTAAGGCCTCGAGATCAGCGCCTTCGACATCTATATTCAAAAAAGAAAATTCACCGTCCGAGAAATAGTCTTCCACGATAGTGGAGAGCTTTACCCCCTTAACGGTTCTTGTTTCGCTAAAGTTCTGATTTTCTTGCAAGAATCTATTTTTCCAATCAATCGACACCGTTGAAAGCGCTGGCTCTTCAAAAATGTGAAATGAGTACTCGGCAGAGTTGCCAACACAATAATTTAAATTGATGTCTCGAGTTCGGTCTAGTTCAAACTTAGCAATCAAGTCAGAATTAGCTTCAATATTGATTCCCGTCCAACCCCTCTCGTATAAAACGCGAGTGGCTGAAAATCTACTGGGGTGGTGAGCACCTACATCAATGTACCGACCCTTATCAATTCCTGCTAACGCGCTAATTAATGCTAAATCTTCACCTGCTTGTGCCCATGAAACCGAGATTGCATGATCAAACCTACTAGCTTGAAACGTTTCCAAGAAGGGACCCCAAGTTTTGTGATTTAACAAACCCAGAAGTGCACGAAGCAGGTTTACAACTTTCAATTTTCTTCCCCAAATTTTGGGTTAAACAGGTCATGAATCTGCATAGGCGACAGAAATTCAAAAGCGAGGTCTCCATTGACCACACTCAAAATCTCATCCCAGTTACTGACCTGAGCGACCGGCAGATTGTAATTCTTAAAAGGCCACGCTGACCTATGCACTATAGGAACTGCTCCTAAATAAATTGATTCCCATGTTCTATGACAATCTGGACCGTTACCGGGAGGTGAAAGCACAAACTTACTTTGGGAAACAAGTTCCAGATATTCATGAGGGCGTATAGCATTCTGCACGATTGTTGCTCCTGAAACTTTACGTGCAGCAGATAAGGCTGCATTTCGTTCTACAGGATTAGTATGAAGCGAGAATGCCACGAGTAGGTTTATTGGACGATCACTGAAATCGACTCCACTTCTCAGGCTTAATCTTTTGAAATCAGAGGGCATCCCATTGCGCAGAAAACGAATGTTTTCAAGCCCGATCGGGATGGGCTTTATTTTTGGATGACTGCCAAGCCAATTAGTACTGTAGATTCTCATAAATTTTGTTGATAAGAAATCCATCGTGGCGAAATCAGGAACCTCATCCCCATTATGTATAACCAAACAAGTCTTTGTCAGACTTAGCGCATTAGCTTTTATGTGATCCACAAGATCCTGGAGCTGATCCGGCGTCGTGAAAATCGACTCCTTACCAATTGATAATTCAGTTAGCTCGCGGTTTGAAGAAGCATCAACATCACATCTCAGCCGATAGGTGTCTCCAGAAAGGTAAGGATATGAAGATTTGATTGGACGGGCACCCAACTTAGACCTGAGTCTCCTTATCGTGAATTTAAAATAGGGTATCAAATTCTTCATAGCACCGAGCGGAAATAATCACTAGTCTTCTTTAATCCTTCTTCTAAGTCAACGCTTGGCGTCCAATTGAGCAGCTTCTTAGCTAATGAAATTTCCGGACACCTTTGTTTTGGATCATCAATCGGGAGTGGCAAAGAGATCAAAGTTGAGTCAGAGTTGCAGATCCGCAAGACGTACGATGAGAGAGTCATCATTGAAATTTCATTTGGATTGCCAACGTTTACTGGAGATTCCGGACGAAATTCCAGTTTTGACATGCGGATGATTGCTTCGACAGTGTCATCAACATAACAGAATGAGCGAGATTGACTACCGTCGCCATACATAGAAATCGGTTGGTTCGTTAAAGCAGAAACAATAAAGTTACTAACAACACGTCCATCATTCACTGCCATTCGAGGGCCGTATGTGTTGAATATACGAACAACCCGAGCATCAAGACCATGGATTCGAATGTAATCGTAAATGGCAGTTTCGGCGGCACGCTTGCCTTCGTCATAGCAGGCTCTTGGTCCAATCGGGTTAACTTTTCCTGAATAACTCTCTGGTTGTGGAGAAACATCAGGATCCCCATAAACCTCTGATGTAGATGCATGCACCAAAACAGCACCATTTTTTAAGGCAAGATCCAGTGCGTTAATCGTTCCGAGCAGACTCGTCAACAGTGTTTGAATCGGCGTCCTTTGATAATGAACCGGTGAAGCGGGGCATGCAAAATTCAAAATCAAATCAACGTCGAAATTGTAGGGCGAAGTGACATCCCACTCCACAAAAGTGAAATTTGGGTTTTGCATGGCGGTTTCCAAATTGACCAAACTGCCCGTGCTTAAGTTATCAATACCAATAACTGTTTCACCAGCATTTAGAAATCTCTCAGTAAGGTGTGAACCGATAAATCCCGCAGCACCCGTAATTAGAACTCGCATATGGCTAATCCTAAGCCATCTTGACCTAGAATTCACACTATGGCGAGTCTGGAATCAAAAAAATGAAGATTGCTTACGTCTATCTTGGCGATTCCGAACTCCCCAAATACGTTTTAGAAAACCTGACAAATACTCATAGCAAGTTTCCGCATATAGATTTTATATTTATTTCTGACAATCCAAAATCAATATCTCTTGTTAAAAATTTGGGTATCCAGGTATGGCGGTGTAGCAATCAGGCAAATCTAAATTCAGAAGCGATGAATTCAATGAGCCACCCAATGGAATTTCGATCAGGATTTTGGTTCAATACTTTAGCGAGATTTTTTGCGCTGGAAGAATTTATGGAAAGCTCAGGAGAGAAAGAAATCCTTCAAATTGAGGCAGATGTTTGGCTTTCGCCAAATTTCCCATTCGCGAAGTTCGAAGGTTTTACAAAGGAACTTGCCTATCCAATGGAATCAGCGGGACGCGGGGCAGCAAGCGTTCTTTACATAGGAAGTATTCAGGCAATCAGAGATTTTAATACTTTTTGCAAGAATGAACTTGGATCTCTCCCTGATGCAACTGACATGACACTTTTAGGTTCATACTGCGAAAATCACCCTGACCGAGTCTTTGTTTTACCTTCAGGGAAAAACACCATGTTTTTCAAAGATTTCACACCCAGCTATATTTCACTAGAAGGAAGTTCTCATGCTTCATACTTTGGTGGAATATTTGATCCACTTACGTACGGAATGCACTTGTTCGGAATAGACGCAAAAAACCATCGAGGAATTCTAAAGCTCTTCGGTGATGTACCTATTCACGTCCTAGCAATACGCTCGCTCGAATTTGATCTGATTAATCATGAGATATTTGCAAGGCAGGGATCAGAATTAACCCCAATTTTCAATTTACACATACACAGCAAGAACTTGAAGATCTTTAGGAATAAAAGCTCAGAAGGCGAGATAAAAAAGTTGATCGCGACGCGTAAACCGGTTGAGGTTAACCGAATTGTATGGAGAGTTTTCTGGTTGATGGGCCTAAGAAAAGTTAAAAAGTCAACCAAACGGCTGCCATTCTTGTTCAATCAAACTCAGTAATTACCTGTGGAGAGATAGGCTTAGCGTGTGAGAGTGCTTCAGTTGTCTACAAGCAAACAAGGTGGCGCAGGTCTCTCAGCTGCAATGCTTGATCAAAAATTAAGAGAAGATGGTATCGAGAGTAAGCTCTTAACCCGGTCGAATTTGAATCTGCATCAATTAATTCTCAGCAAGGCTGCGACTTTTGGTGGGAGAATTAGCGCTTCTGCTGATTACGATTTTCTTTCTTCGAACTCCATTTCAACAATTGATTACAAAAAAGTATTGAACTACGACCCGCATATCATTCACATACACAATTGGTATAACCTGCTAAGTGTAAGCAGTTTACACAAACTTTCGAATATTGCACCGCTAGTGTTCACTCTGCATGATGAGAGACTCGTTACAGGTGGGTGCCATGTAACTCTTGGATGTGAAAAGTATCTATCTAAGTGTACGAAGTGCCCAGCACATCGCCTACATCTTTCAAGAGATAAATTCAAAAGCGATTTGGTTTCGTTCTTTGAGTCGGGTGCAAGCTATGGAGTCATCAGTCCTTCTCAATGGTTGATGAACAAAATTGAACAGACCCCATTAGCGCGCAGGGCATTATTCTCTAGAGTTATTCCCAATCATTTATCAATGTCTGCCGATACCCTCGCAGTTCAAGAGGAGAACGAGGTAAAGACACAGTTAATTTTTATTGCTTCTAATTTGGATGCACCATATAAAGGTTTCAAACACCTTCTATCAGCTTTGAGTATTCTGGATGAGAAGTTGGATCAATTAGGCAAGAAGGTGGATCTCATCATCGTGGGAAGTCCATCGAAGGCAATTTTGGCCGTATTCAAGAACATTGGCATCGTGGTGAAGCCACAAATGAGTACCGACAAACTATCCAAGCAATTAATTCTTGCAGACATTCTCGTTGTTCCCAGCTTGTCCGAGAATTATCCAGGGGTCATCGCAGAGGCACAACTCCAAGGTACGCGGGTTGTTGCAAACAGGGTCGGGGGCGTTTCTGAAATGATCCAAGACAATCTAACTGGATACCTGGCTTCACCCAATCAAGATTCACTTGCAGAAAAGCTTCTTGAAGCAATTCTTGATACAAACGGAGAAAAAATTCGCACTGAAGCATTTCGGGCCGTAAATTTGCGGCAAAATTCACGAGTTATTAACCAAGAGCATATAGAAATCTACAAAGAGCTGTTAAGCGCGGAAGGTAAGTGAGTGACTCCTACACTAATCCTTGCATTTCAACGGAAAGATCAACTTGAAAAATTGATTAGGGTCGCGACAGCTCAAGGCTCTGAACGAATTTATATTTCTATTGATGGTCCACGCGATAAATACGAAAGCCTCTCCCAATCAGCGATCATTGAAATGATTAATCAACTGCGACATGAGCTCCCCACAGAAATAATTGCACGCTATCTCAGTGAGAATGCTGGGGCTGGCGCGGCTGTTGTATCCGGCATTGATTGGTTTTTTGAGTTTGAGAATGAAGGAATAATTCTTGAGGATGATCTATCTCCCGCGCCTGGCTTTTTTCTCGCAGCCGATCAATTCATAAAAAGGAAAGATTTAGACGAGCGCATATTGATGTTTTCAGGAACGAATCTGTTTGGTTCGAATTCATCTGAGGTGGAGTTGCTGAGGTACCCCATTGTTTGGGGCTGGGCAACAACGCGACCAAAATGGGAGGTGATTAGGAGATTAATTCTTTCCCCGCCCAGAGATTTATCTTTTCGAAAACTTGGCACGCAATACTTCTATTGGCGAGTCGGTAAAAAACGTGCACTTGAAGGAAAGACCAAAGTATGGGATGTCCCATTGTCTGGAGCGATGTTTAGTCAAGAATACTATTGTGCGATTACACCGATGAATATGATCTCAAATGTTGGGTTTGATTCCTTTGCAAGCAATACTTTGGACAACGAATGGCCAATGAACATTCCAACATCTGACAAATCTCTTGACTTTAGGTCAATCTCTGTAACATCAAAGAATACTCAAATCCTGGAAAGATTTATGAGAAAGAAAGTATTCAAGTTCGGCTTGAAGTTCTTTTTATCAAGTCTATTTTGGAGTTTGTTTGATTCACTTCGTTGGCGTAAGCCAGGCTATGTTGGCTTGCACACGAATTTATCTAGTATTGATTGGGAAATGGTTTAACTGATGACACCTTCTGTTTCCATAGTGGTACCAATCCATGATATGTATAGAAAACTTAACCATCTAGTTTCTTCAATTTCAGAATTGCCATTAGTCAAAATCGAGATAATTTTAGTCGATGATTTCACTTCATTCGAAGCATCTTTAGAAATCGAAACATTGATTGCTCAATTTGCTGCAAAAGAAGTTAAGTTGGTGAAGGGAAACTTTGGTTCGCCAGGTGCGGCTCGTAATGCTGGTTTATCTAAAGCCACCGGTGATTGGATTCTGTTTCTAGATTCAGATGATCGCTTA
>Ga0214917_10001455_pt1 | contig 30215 bp, 28 predicted proteins | sample LL_1208_BB_MetaG_FD_177983 | JGI IMG/M metagenome (GOLD analysis project Ga0214917, IMG submission 177983) | Freshwater microbial communities from Lake Lanier, Atlanta, Georgia, United States - LL_1208_BB | ecosystem: Environmental > Aquatic > Freshwater > Lake | place: USA: Georgia | collected... | reverse complement strand
TATTCACCGTTGATGTAACCCACCCGCGCAGCGCCAATCGGACCATTGAATGGCAAACCTGAGATGGCCAATGCGGCCGATGTGCCGATCATGGCGGCTATGTCGGCATCCACCTCGGGGTTGAGTGACACGGTGTGGATGACCACATGCACTTCGTTGTAAAACCCTTCGGGAAACAAAGGGCGAATGGGGCGATCGATCAGCCGCGAAGTCAGGGTTTCGAGCTCACTGGGTTTGGCCTCACGCTTGAAAAAGCTGCCAGGAATCTTACCCGCTGCATAAGTTTTCTCAATGTAATCCACGGTGAGTGGAAAGAAATCCTGTCCCGGCTTGGAGGACTTGGACCCCACTACGGTGGCCAATACAACGGTATCGTCGATGTTAACCAGCACAGCCCCAGTGGCTTGGCGTGCAATTTCGCCGGTTTCCATGGTGACCGTGTGCTGGCCCCACTGGAAAGATTTAGTGACTTTATTGAAAATGGACATGTATAACTCCTGAGGTTGACGGAAGGTGCAGGCCACCTCCACAAAGCCTGGAAAAAACGTCTCAGAACACGATGCCATTCCATGAAACACCCCAACAGGGGGTGTTTGATGGAATGACACAGCTTCGCTCTGTTCCCGTGATCTCCATGTGGCGAGGCCACCGAGTTATCGAAATAACATCAGTGGCCGTGCCTGCATGTGTTGAACAAAATTACTTGCGCAGACCGAGTTTGGCAATCAGCGCTGTGTAGCGGTCGGCATCCTTGGACTTGAGGTAGTCCAGCAATTTTCGACGGCGGCTGACCATGCGCAACAAACCACGGCGACCGTGGTGATCTTTGGCGTGGGTTTTGAAATGGGGCGTGAGTTCATTGATGCGGGCGGTCAGAATGGCCACCTGCACTTCGGGACTGCCTGTATCGCTGGCGTTGCGGGCATTGGCTTTGACGACCTCTGCCTTGTTAAGTGTGGTCATGATGATTCCTTGGTGTTTGACTTGCGCCAGGCACTGGAACTGCGCTTGGCGTGCGTCCGAAAAATTCAGACCTGCAAATTATAGCTTCATCCAACTTTTCAGCCGATCTACACCCGATAACAGCCTTTGGGGCTCTTTGGAGGCGAAGCACCAGCGCAACCAACCGGCCGCCTCGGGGCCAAATGCTTCACCAGGGGCCAGGCCCAGGCCAGCTTGGGCCACCAATTGCTTGGCCATGATCACACCGTTGTCGTGGCCAGGCCATCGAAAAAAGGCATACATCCCCCCCAAAGGCATGCTCAATTCCAAGCCCGGCACCTCCTGCAACGCCCCAACCAAAGTATCCCGACAGATTTTGAGATGGGACACCACCCTCGGGGTGATTTCTGAGGCATGCTGCAATGCCACCACACCAGCCCGCTGGGCAAAGACAGGGCAGCAAGAGGTGTTGAACTCAATGAGTTTGCCCATGGCCTGGGTCATTGCTGGTGGCATGACCAACCAACCCAAGCGCCATCCGGTCATGAGGTGGCTTTTGGAAAAACTGTGCACCACCACCAAACGGTCGTTGGGGTCAGCCACATCCAGAAAGCTTGGGGCGCAGGCATTTTCAGTGGGCGCAAAGTAAAGCGCCTCATAAACCTCATCGGCCAAAATCCAGGTTCCTGTTTCACGACACCGGCGCAAGATGGCCTCTTGCTCAACTTGACCCAAGGTCCAACCAGTGGGGTTGTTCGGTGCATTCAAAATCAATAAGCGTGTCTGCGGAAGGATGGCGGCCAACAATTCATCCAAATCCAATTGCCAACGCCCACCAACTGCTTGCAAAGCCAGGGTGCGCAAGTTGGCGCCCATGATGCGAGGTTGGGCGACCAAATTCGGCCAGACCGGCGTGATGACCAAGACATCGTCTTCCGCATCGACCAGAGCTTGTACAGCCAGCATCAAGGCATTGACCCCACCCGCGGTGACCGCCACACGATCTGCAGCCACGCCCAGGCCATTCGGCCCCGGATGCTTTTGCGTCATGTGATTCGCAATACCGTGGCGCAACTCATGCAGGCCCAGGTTATGGGCATAAAAGGTCTCGCCAAGTCGCAAAGATTCGATGGCCGCTTGGCGAACAATGTCCGGTGTGGCCTCATCGCTCTCACCAAACCAAAAGGCAAGCACATCATCACGGCCCAGACCGGCATTGGCCACATCGCGAATTTTGGAAGCCTCTAAATTCAAAATGGTGGAACGCATGGGTTAGTCCTGGATAAAAAAATCATTTTCCAACCGTGGGGGGAGGTGGCCTGCTGATGCGGCATAAGCTGGGCAGTTCGGCTGGTTGGGCCGTCAAATTTTTGACCACTTTGAATCCTAAGCCTGAGCCCTGGGTATCGTGACGCACGCCTGGATCACCCAACCGATTCCATGGACCGCGTTCCAGTGGCTTGGCCAAGGCCCATGCGAGTGAGGTGCCGGCATCCAGAACGGCTTGAACCCACATCTCCAACAAGATTTGCATGCGCCTGGGCACATGGTCTTCTCGCGGATTTGAAAATCGTTGCTCGAAGACCGTACTTAAAAACATTTCAAATAACGTCCAAAAAGTCGATTTCAAGGCCTGATGCGAGAAAAGATTCATCCCTTTGTGCCCTTGAATGTCGGTGGCTTAGACGCAACTTTAGATGAACGCGGAACAACCGCTCAATGTACCCTCTATTAAGGAGAAAACCATGTTTTTTGCCCCGATCGCACCAGTGAATTACCGCAACAATGCCCACTTGGGCGTTGAACGATTTTTAAAGGAACTGGCCCGAGCGCATCAGTCGCCAACCACCGAGTTCGAACAAGACGAACAGCAGTACAAACTGAGAATGGATGTGCCTGGTGTTACCCGCGAACAGATTTCTGTATGGATCGAGGAGCAGGTGGTGAAAATCAACACCTTGGCCGATGCACCCCGGGCTTACCAAGCCTTGTTTGAATTGCCCCTGCCCATCGATGCCGCCGCCAGCAGCGCCAAACTCGAGCATGGCGTCTTGAGCCTGATTTTGGTCAAAAAATTGCCGGAAAACAAAGCCCATGCCGTGATGGTTCAATGATTTTCGGACAGCTGGTGCAGTGGCCAGCGGGGTCTAACAGTAAAAGCATCACCACGCGTCAAGCGCACGCCAGGCAAGGCTTGGATGCGCATGGCTGCGGCCATGGCAATCATCGCCCCGTTGTCTGTGCACAAATGCAACTCTGGGTAATGCACTTGCACCCCCTGGGCCGAGCAATTGGCGTTTAATTGCTCGCGCAATGACCGATTGGCCCCGACACCGCCGGCCACCACCAGTCTTTTCAGGCCCGTTTGCACCAAGGCTTTGATTGATTTCTTGACCAAAACATCCACAATGGCCGCTTGGGTGCTGGCCGCCAAATCAGCCACCCGGTCTGGCACGGCAGCCCCCAGGCGCTGGGTTTGGGTCAAAACCGCCGTTTTGAGGCCCGCAAACGAAAAGTCCAAATTGCCGCTGTTGAGCAATGGCCTGGGCAGGGCAAAAGCCCTGGGGTCTCCCTGCATGGCCAGTCGGGCCAATGCAGGGCCGCCTGGGTAAGGTAGGCCCAACAGCTTGGCCGACTTGTCAAAAGCTTCACCCGCCGCATCATCTATGGTTTCGCCCAATAAGGCGTAATCACCGACTGAATTCACCCGCATGAGTTGGGTATGGCCACCAGACACCAACAAGGCCACGAAAGGAAAAGCCGGCGGGTGTTCGCTCAAAAAGGGAGACAACAAATGCCCTTCCAAGTGGTGCACACCCAGCATGGGTATTTGCCATGCGCTGGCCAAACCTGCGGCGACCCCAGCCCCCACCAATAAAGCACCAGCCAAGCCCGGACCTCGGGTATAGGCCACGACATCAATCTCCCTGGCTTGGATGCCTGACTGGGTCATCACTGACTCGGTCAAGGGAATCACTCGGCGAATATGGTCTCGGCTGGCCAACTCCGGCACCACCCCGCCATATGCCTGGTGCATTTCGATTTGTGAGTGCAAAGCCTGGCCCAGCAACACAGGCAGGCGATGAAATGAATCTGCCGAGCTGGGGTTGGCTTGCACCAAGGCCACACCGGTTTCATCACAAGAGGACTCGATGCCCAAAACGATCATGTGCGCAGTGTAGCCCCGCATGCAGGACAATCTTGTGATGGGCATCAGTGCGTACCTCAAAGAAATCGGCCGCGGCAAAGAAGGCGCGCGTGCTTTGAGCCGCGCTCAAGCCGCCGATTTGATGGGGCAGTTGCTGGACAATCAACTCACGGACTTGGAGATCGGCGCATTTTGCTTGGCCATGCGCATCAAGGGCGAAACACCCGATGAAATGGCGGGTTTTTTGGATGCGACCACCTGCCGATTAACGCCATTGGACAGTCCGCATCAAGCGCCTGCGCTGGTCATCCCCAGCTACAACGGTTCGCGCAAAATGCCCTTGCTGACCCCCTTGCTGGCCATGTTGATGGCCCGCCATGGATTCGCAGTTCTGGTCCATGGTTGCAGCACTGAGGCCCAGCGCGTCTCCAGTGAACAAGTATTTGCCGCCTTGGACTGGCCTGTGACAGCCAACACCGCAACATTGGTGCCCGGCAAGGTTCGCTATCTCCGCACACATGACTTGTGTCCTGCATTGCAAAAACTTTTGGATGTCAGGCGCACTGTGGGATTGCGCAATCCGGCCCACAGCATGGTGAAAATGATCAATCCATTGCGGGGTCCCGCCCTCTTGGTGAGCAGCTACACCCATCCTGAATACGCCATCAGCATGTCTCAAACCCTGTCCCTGGTGCAGGCCCATGCGCTGCTCCTGCGCAGCACAGAAGGTGAACCGGTGGCAGATCCAAGGCGCACACCGGCCATGATTGCTTTTGTCCACGGACAAGCCATGCCAATGCGGACTTTGCAAAAGGGCAGCTTGACCGAACTCACCCCCTTGCCACAGGACAACGACCCAGAGACCACCGCCCGCTACATTGAAGATGTGCTGCAAGGCCATCAACCCGTTCCGCCGCCCATTGCCCAACAGGTTGAAGTGCTGTTGTCGTTGGGCCATCAGGTGTCCGACTTCCATCGATCTGTTTTGTCTCATGAAGCCACAGCCCCACAAACCCAAGGTTAGATTGGTGGGCGCAGGGCCGGGCGACCCCGAAATGCTGACCCTCAAAGCCCTCAAAGCATTGCAATCAGCGAGTTTGATCTTGGTCGACGACTTGGTCGGTGAAGACATTCTGAGTTTGGCCAATCGGACGGCCAGGGTGATCAAAGTGGGCAAGCGTGGGGGTTGTCGATCCACGCCCCAGGCATTCATCCACAAATTGATGGTGCAAGCCGCGTTGTCTGGCGAAAATGTGGTCCGACTCAAAGGGGGCGACCCGCTGATTTTTGGGCGCGGGGGTGAAGAGATAGATCATTTGCGATCGGCCGGCATTGAGGTGGAAATCATCAACGGCATCACCTCGGCCTTGGCTGGCATGGCTTGCCAGCAAATCGCCTTGACACACCGCGATCATGCTCAAGGCGTTGTTTTCGTGACCGGCCACCGCCATGCGAGTGGTTCCTCCATGCCCTGGGCGGACATAGCGCGCGCCGCCCACACCGCTCGCTTGACCTTGGTGATTTATATGGGGCTGGCCCAGTTGGACCACATCCAATCTCAATTGCTGGAGGGTTTACCAGCCAGCACGCCAGTGGCATTGCTGCAAAACATCAGTTTGCCCAGCCAGCGACATGCCATCACTCTTTTGTCAACAGTCTCACAATGTGCAGCCCAGCAGGAATTTTCCAGCCCCACTGTCATCGTGGTGGGCGAAGTGCTCACCGGCATTCATGCCCTGGGATTGGCCGAGGACACTTTGACCAATGCGCATCAAAACCAAACTTGATGGGATTGGATGGAAGCCTCGGCCGCCCATGACCGGGGCAGCGGCTTGTGCATGCGAAAATCAGTACATTCAAACCTCAAACGGACATCCTCACATGGAAGCAGAACGCATCAACCAAATTGGCAACCAATTGCAAGACCTCAGCGCTCGCAGCGTCGAGTTGCGGAGGTATCTTTGACTTTGATGCCAAATTCGAACGGCTGAGAACCGTTAACGCCTCACTGGAAGACCCCAGTGTTTGGGATGCACCTCAAACAGCGCAAGCGTTGGGGCGCGAGAAAAAATCGCTGGAAGATGTGGTGCTGGTTCTGAGCCGTTTGGCCCAAGAACTCACAGACAACCTGGAGTTGTTTGAGATGAGTCGGCAAGAAAATGACGAAGCAGGCTTGATCACGATTGAAAGTGAAGCCGTCAGCTTGCTGGCCGACGTAGAAAAGCTGGAATTTCGGCGCATGTTCCACAACCCTGCCGACCCCTGCAATGCCTTTCTCGACATACAAGCCGGTGCTGGTGGCACAGAAGCCTGCGATTGGGCCAGCATGCTGTTGCGCCAGTACCTCAAATACGCTGAGCGCAAAGGATTCAAAGCCACGTTGGAAGATGAGTCCCCTGGTGATGTGGCGGGTATCAAAGGTGCGACCTTGAAGATCGAAGGTGAATACGCCTTTGGCTTGCTGCGCACCGAAACCGGCGTGCACCGCTTGGTGCGCAAGTCGCCCTTCGACTCTTCGGGCGGTCGCCACACCAGTTTTGCCAGCATATTTGTCTACCCCGAGGTGGACGACTCGATCGAGATCGACATCAACCCGGCGGATGTGCGCACCGACACTTTCCGCGCATCGGGCGCGGGTGGTCAGCATATCAACAAAACCGACTCAGCGGTGCGCCTGACCCACATTCCCACCGGCATCGTGGTGCAGTGCCAAGACGGCCGCAGCCAACACAGCAACCGCGACGTGGCTTGGAAGCGCCTGCGCTCCAGGCTGTACGACTTTGAAATGCGCAAACGCATGGAAGCCCAGCAAAAGCTGGAAGACACCAAAACCGATGTGGGTTGGGGTCACCAAATTCGAAGCTATGTACTGGACCAAAGCCGCATCAAGGACTTGCGCACCAATGTGGAGATCAGCAACACCCAAAAAGTGCTGGACGGCGACTTGGATGCCTTTATCGAAGCCTCTCTCAAACATGGCGTTTGAAACGCCTGTACCCACTCAACCACACAGGACCCCCTCATGCTTGAAGGCACTGCCGCTTTGACACGCCGCGAGGACTACGCCGCCCCCGCATTTTGGATTGACACGGTTGATCTGACCATCGACCTCGATCCCATCAAAACCCGCGTACTCAACAAAATGCAGGTGCGCCGCAACCCTGACGTCAGCGCACAAGCCCTGCGCTTAGATGGCGAGGAACTCAATCTGGCCCGCGTCATGGTCAACGGACAAGGCACGAGCTTCAAAATGGAGCAAGGCCAATTGGTGTTGGAGAATCTTCCCGAAGGATTTCAAGCCTTTGAATTGGAAATTTTCACCACTTGCAACCCAAGCAAGAACACGCAATTGTCTGGTCTTTACCTGAGCCAAGACGCTTTTTTCACACAATGCGAGGCCCAAGGCTTCAGGCGCATCACTTATTTTTTAGACCGCCCCGATGTGATGTCGCTGTATCAGGTGACTTTGCGCGCCGACAAAACTGCATACCCTGTTTTGTTGTCTAACGGTAATTTGATGGCGCAATCCGAATTGCCCGACGGCCGGCACATGGCCCTTTGGGCAGACCCCCATAAAAAACCCAGTTATCTTTTTGCCTTGGTTGCAGGACCCCTGGTGTGCCGTGAACAACGCATCACCGCCCGAACTGGGCGCGAACATCTGTTGCAAATTTATGTGCGGTCTGGGGACTTGGACAAAACCGACCATGCCATGCAGTCTTTGATCGCCAGCATTGCCTGGGACGAATCTCGATATGGCCTGGGATTGGATTTGGAACGCTTCATGATTGTGGCCACCGCAGACTTCAACATGGGCGCGATGGAAAACAAGGGTTTGAACATATTCAACACCAAATATGTTTTGGCCAGCCCCGCTACCGCCACCGATGCTGACTATGCCAATATTGAGAGCGTGGTCGGCCATGAGTACTTCCACAACTGGACTGGCAACCGCATCACCTGCCGCGACTGGTTTCAGTTGTCGCTCAAAGAAGGGCTGACCGTTTTCCGCGATCAGGAGTTCAGCCAAGACCTGGCGGGATCGGCCTCGGCCCGGGCCGTCAAGCGCATTGAAGATGTCCGACTGCTTCGCAACATGCAATTTGCCGAAGACGCCGGCCCCATGGCTCACCCTGTGCGCCCGGACAGTTACCAGGAAATCAATAATTTCTATACCGTCACTGTGTACGAAAAAGGGGCAGAACTGGTTCGCATGATGCAAACCTTGCTGTCGCAAGCCCATGATCCGCAAGGCCGGGTAGGCTTTGCCCGAGGCATGACTTTGTACGTTCAACGCCACGATGGTCAAGCGGTGACCTGTGATGACTTTGCCCAAGCCATTGCCGATGCCAACCCCGGCTCCGCTTTGGCGCAACACCTGGAGACCTTCAAACGTTGGTATGCGCAATCTGGCACGCCACAAGTGCATGCCACCGCCCACCACGACCCAGTCACACAACGCTATACCCTGAGCTTGAGCCAGTCTTGCGGGCCCACACCTGGCCAAGAATACAAAGAAAATTTTGTGATCCCGGTGATGGTGGGCTTGATCGATGTCCATGGTCAGACTTTGTGCCAGGATCGATTGTGTGTGCTGAGCGAAACCCATCAAAGCTGGGTGTTTGAGGGCATCGCCAGTGAACCGGTGCCCTCGTTGTTGCGCGGCTTTAGCGCACCAGTGGTCTTGCATTTCGACTACAGCCAAGCTCAACTTTTGAGCCTGATGGCCCATGACCATGACCCGTTCAACCAATGGGAAGCAGGCCAACGCATCTTTACTGCGGCGGCCATGAACGCCTTAAAAAGCGATTCAATAGCCTCAACCATTCTGCCCGCCGAAGTGATTCAAGCCCTGGGTCAATTGCTGCAATCGGATCGGCTCGATCCCGCCTTCAAAGAACTGGCCCTGACCTTGCCCAGCGAGGCCTATTTGGCCGAGCAATCCGAGGTTGTGGATCCGTTGCGCATCCACCAGGTCCGCCAAGCCATGCGCTTGCAAATGGCGCGGGAACTCCAGGACGTGTGGCAGCTGGTGTATGAATCCCATCGCAGCAGGGGTACTTACAGAACCGGTGCAAATGGCATGGGACAACGTGCATTGGCCAACTTGGCATTGCTGCATCTTTGTCTGAACCAAACCGAACAAGCTGCCCCTCAGTGGGCTGAACAAGCCTTGCTGGCTTTCAACCAAGCCAGCAACATGACCGATCGCATGGGGGCTTTGCAAGCGCTGGTGCATGCAAAGCATCCGCACGCTCATTCCGCTTTGGCAAGATTTCACCAGCTGTTTGTCCATGACGAGTTGGTGATTGACAAATGGTTTGCTTTGCAGGCCAGCGCGCCCGATCACGAGGGCTCGATCCTGTTACAAGTCAAGCAATTGATGCGTCACCCCGACTTTCAATTGCGCAACCCCAACCGGGCGCGCAGTTTGATTTCGACCTTTTGCCACAGCAACCCAGCGGCCTTTCATCGACCCGATGCATCGGGCTATGTATTTTGGAGTGAAAGGGTGATGGAGATCGATGCCATCAACCCCCAGGTGGCCGCCAGATTGGCCCGTGCCATGGATCGCTGGCGCAAACTCGCCCAACCCTATCGCGATGCCGCTTGTGAAGCCATCAAACGTGTGGCTGCCAAGCCCGACTTGAGCAAAGACGTGCGCGAGGTGGTGAACCGCGCGCTGCAAGAAAGCGCATCATGAACGTATCCCTGTCCCGTTATTTGGTGGAGGAGCAGCGCTCCAAAGGAAAAATAAACCCTGAATTGCGTCTCTTGCTGGAAGTCGTGGCCAGGGCCTGCAAAAGCATCAGCCATTCAGTCAACAAAGGTGCCTTGGGCGGGGTGCTGGGCACGGCGGGATCCGAAAACGTGCAAGGGGAGGTTCAAAAAAAGCTAGACATCATCGCCAATGAGGTATTGATCGAGGCCAACGAATGGGGCGGACATTTGGCTGCCATGGCTTCGGAGGAAATGGACAGCATCCATCTGGTGCCCAACCGCTATCCTCAAGGCGAATATCTGCTGTTGTTCGATCCTTTGGATGGCTCCAGCAATATCGATGTCAATGTCAGCATCGGAACCATCTTCAGTGTCCTGCGCAAACCCGAGGGAGATGCTGGTGTCAGCGAAGCCGATTTTCTGCAACCTGGCCACATGCAAGTGGCCGCCGGTTACTGTGTTTATGGGCCCCAAACCACCTTGGCGTTGACGGTGGGCGATGGGGTGTGCATGTTCACCCTGGACCGCGAACAAGGTTCATTTGTATTGACACAGGACAAGGTCAGCATACCCGCCGACACCAAAGAGTTCGCCATCAACATGAGCAATATGCGCCATTGGGATGAACCTGTGCAGCGCTATATATCTGAGTGCCTGCAAGGCAGCGAGGGGCCGCGCAAAAAAGATTTCAACATGAGATGGATTGCCAGCATGGTGGCTGATGTTCACCGCATCCTCACCCGAGGAGGGGTGTTCATGTATCCCTGGGACAAACGTGAGCCGAACAAGCCAGGCAAATTGCGCCTGATGTACGAGGCCAACCCCATGTCCTGGCTGATCGAGCAAGCAGGCGGTGCGGCCACCAATGGAAAAGAACGCATCTTGGATATAAAGCCCAGCCAATTGCACGAAAGGGTGAGTGTGATTTTGGGCTCCAAAAACGAAGTCGACCGCATCACCTCATATCACCAAAGCACTCAGGCTTGAGCCGCCCCTTATAATTTTTGGATCCCAGAGCCGGAATAGCTCAGTCGGTAGAGCAGCTCATTCGTAATGAGAAGGTCGGGGGTTCGATTCCTCTTTCCGGCACCAACTGTTTCTGCCCTGCTTCGGGATTTCCTTTCCGCCATCACCCACCCTCTATGCAATCCACCACCAAATTTTTCACAGTAATGGCCGTCTCTGCCTTGCTCACCGCTTGTCCAGGTAGCGGTGGAGATTCGAGCTCCACAGCCACTGCGAGCAGCACAACCACCATTTACGGCCTGGCCTACGACAGCACCAATGGCAAACTGTATGTCGCCAACGCGGGACGCAACACCATTCAATCCATTGATCCAACGGATCTCACCAGTTCACCCACAACCATCGCTGGTGGCGATAACGTGGCTGGAACCACCAATGGTGATTCCACTTCGGCTCGTTTTTACAGCCCTTTTGCCCTTGCCATGAGTGGCACATCGCTGTTGATCGCAGATACTGGTAACAGCATCCTCAGGAAAATAACTTCTTTAACGGGAACTAAAACAGTATCCAATTACGCCACCGCTGGAAATTTTAATTTACCAACCGCTCTTGCTGCCTCAACCACTGATCTTTATGTGGCTGACACCAACGTTCACACCATCAAAAAAATATCGCTTGCCGACGAGTCAATCCTGCCCTGGGCGGGGACTTCAGGCACAGCGGGAACCACAACGGGTGTCAACCGACTTACTGCTTTGTTCAATTTACCTGCTGGCATCGCTGTGGATACAGCCACCGGTGTGGTTTATGTCAGTGACTCTGGAAATCATTCCATCCGAAAAATTGATGCGGCTGGCAACGTGACAACCATAGCCGGTGTAGCTGGAACTTCGGGGTATAAAAATTCTGCAACTGGCACATCGGCCAAATTCAATTTACCGACCAACTTGGTTTTGTTTGGCAATTCACTATTTGTGATTGACACCAATAATCACGCGATTCGCAAAATCGACCTTTCCACCAACTCAGTCACAACATTTGCAGGAAGTGCCGGAGCCATAGACACCGATTTGAACGCCTCGTCCGGCAGTTCAGATGGAACGGGTACCAGTGCCAGCTTTTATTTTCCCAGAGGCATAGCCGTTGATGGTGCAGCCAATCTTTACGTCAGCGATCAAGATCGCACGAAACTGCGCAAAATTTCAAGCGCCGGTGTGGTTAGCACCTTCACGAAAACTTTCTAAGCAGCTAGCCGCCAAGGTTTTCACAAACCCAGCACCCGTTCGACATTCCCGTGCATGATTATTTCCATGACCTCGTCTTTTTTGACCGAGAACAGGCCACTCTTTGAAGATTTGTTCGTAAGGCAAGCCAGGGTATTCGCTGCCAAACTTGATCTTGTCTTGCAAGCGGCCACGGATGTCCACTTTCAAATTACCCTGAAAGTGCGTGGAGGCTCAGCCTGACATTTCCCAATCAACAATCCCTTTGTGCAAGGTCATTGAGGTGGGGTCCCTTACCCAGGGCCAACCCGGATGGGCCATGATGATTTTCAAGTTGGGGGAGTCGGCCGCGAGGTCATCGACGTTAGAGGGGTAGGCATGGCGCACATGCGCGCCGTTGTCGCCCGGCATCCCAGCGCCAATGCAAGTGGAGCCCACATCGATCATCTCCGCTGCGCCCAGGACGTTGATCACCTCAAACAAATCGTTGCAACGACAGTCGTTGACCGCGAAGAACTTCAAACATGGCCATGGCCAATTTCGTCATCGTGGTGCATCCCCAAATCGGTGCCTAAGATCTGGCAGACGTGATCGCTCTGGCCAAAGCCAAGATACCCTTTGATTAAATTGTTTCAGTGCCCCAAGACTTGGGGCAAAAACGGCACCAAATCTGCGCCATGTTTTCCACGCCAAGCCACGATGTGATCCGGCCGAATCAGCACCATACTGGCCTGGTACAACGCTTGCAACTCGGGCAAATCGGGTTGAACCAAGGACAAGTCCATGCCCAATGCCTGGGCTTCTTCCATCACCACGGAGGCATCCCAAGGCCCCTGCCCCAGCAGCAGCAAGGTCCATTCACGGTGGAACGCATCAAACAAAGATCGACCATCAGGCAGCCAGGCATGGGGCGGCCTGCCCCCGGGGCAGGCACTGGGTTGGTAATCGTTGGCGGTGTCGGGCGGTGGCGATGTGCCATCCGAAATGATCAAGGGTGATCCTTCATAGCGCCCGCCAAAGGTGACACCCGGGATATTAAACTCCAAGCGCACATGGGCATTGAGAACATCGCTGGCCTCTTGGCGCAAAGCTTGTCCCTGTGGCCCATCGTCCTCCAGCGCCTCTCGCGCCACAAACAACCCTACCGAATCGGCAAATTGACGCGCATAGGAGGTGTTGCGCACGGCCAATGGACGGCGCTCGGCCTCATAACTGTCCAACAAAGCCAGTGGCGAAATGCTTTTGCCCACGCTAGCAAGCTTCCAGCCCAGGTTGACTGCATCTTCCACTGCAGTGTTGTAGCCCAAACCACCCGTGGGTGTGAACAAGTGAGCGGCATCACCCATCAAAAAAACACGGCCTTTTGAAAACCGTTCGGCCACCAAGGCATGCCCAGCCATCCAGGTTTGGTGTGACAAGATCTCCATCTCCACATCAAAGCCCAAGACCTGTATGACCAGTTGCCTTGCAGCGCTTTCGTCAATCCCTTCGCTGTCCTCACCCTCTTGCAAAGCCGCGTGCAATGCAAAGTCTTGCTGGCCATCAACCGCCACCAAGAGGGCCCTGCGTTGTGCATTGACAGTCACATACATCCAGGCCCGGTCATGTGGTATTCGTGCATACATTTGTGGCGAACGCAGGTAAACGGCAAGCATCAAACCACCCATGAAGTCGCGCTTGATATCACTGGCACCGGCATAACCAATACCCAGGTGGGTCCGTACCAAGCTGCGCGGTCCATCGGCACCTACCAAAAATTGGGCGCGCACATGCACCACCTCACCGCCCGCTGTGGGGGAAATCCAAGCATCAACATGGTCTGGATGAACCTCAAACCTATCCATCCGCCAAGCAAATCGAATGTCATTGCTGGGCCATTTCTGGGCATGCTTGAGCAGCACCGGTTCGACCCATTTTTGTGACACCCGATGGGGCAACTCAGCTGCGCTCCAGGCACCCGCCATGGCACGCACGCGGGTGGTGGCCTGTTCTGCGGTGGGCAATCGCAATCGGGCCAATTCATAGCCCCCCACACGGGTGAAATAGGCAATGTCGGTGGGGTGATCGGCAGGCAAGCCCAATGCGCGAATCTCATGGGCAAAGCCCAGCCGCCGGTAATGTTCCATGGTTCGGGCTTGGGTGGCATTGGCTTGGGGGTTGAAGGCCGTCGATGCCTTGGCATCGACCAACAATGTGGTCACCCCGCGCTGGCCCAGTTCATTGGCCAGCATCAAACCGCTGGGCCCACCACCAACGATCAAAACAGGAACTTGCATCATGGACAACTGTGCCTTGGATCAGTGGGGTCTGGGTCAAACATATACTGGCATTATTGACCATCACCTCTGCTGCAGGTGTGGGCTCAAAAGGGTGGCTGATCATATTCATCCGCGTTGTTTGAAAGGGTTGCCATGAAAAAATTGCTTTTGCTCGGTTTCGGAGAATTGGGAAACGAGTTTGTGATCAGTGTCGAGCGACTGGGTTGTCACTTCAATGCCTGGAGCAGTTTCGCGGGTGCTCCCGCCAAGTAAGTAGCCGACGCGTACATGGTTTTCAACATGCTGAAAGAGGCGGCTTTGCGACAAACCATCGCCACCCACCTACCCGACTTTGTACTGCCCGAAATCGAGGCCATCCGAACAGAGGTGTCACGGGAAGTCAATCAACAACGGCCCACTTTGTTTTGCCCACCCATTGGGCATGCGCAGGAAAGCGGTGATTGCCAAAACAGCTGGCAACCCCAAGCCATGCCGACTGCGCTTTTGCAAGCGTCGCAAGACATGGCCGAAAAGGACACCCCCAACTTGGAGGGGGCGGGTTTGTTTGGGGTCGATTTTTTTGTCACCCGCGGTAATGTCACTTTCAGCGAATTCAGTCACAGGCCCCACGACACGGACATGGTCACCTTGTTGAGCCTAAATTTGAGTGATTTTGACCTGAATGCCTGCGCCAAATTTGGCTTGCCTATCCCCTTGATCGAGCCCAGCGAAGCGGCCAGTGCGGTGGTGCTGGCCACCCAAGAAGGTGTTCACCCACGCTATGTGGGTGTGGACCAAGCTTTGAGCGTGCCCGGCAAGGATATGCGCATTTTTGGCAGGCCCAGTATCTACCCTTATCGACGCATGGCAGTGACCTTGGCCAGAACCGCTGCGGCCAAGTTTCAAATCTTCTCAGCCTTCCCTTCCCCACCTGGAAATCCGTAACAATGAAGCCAAACCCTGCTGCCGAACAAGTTTTTTTCAACGATCCCGCCATCGACCGGTTGATGGGGTTGACCATGGCCTTGGCTACCGAGGTCTACGTGCTGCGTGACCGTTTGCGCGCCTTAGAAAACAGCCTGGTGCAACAAGGCACGATGGATGCCAAATCGCTCCAGTCAGAAATCAGCCCTGAAGAACTGGCCCTGCACCAAGCCGATCGGGATGCCTTCGTGGCCCACCTGCTCTCGCCTTTGTTGGGCCAAGAAAGCAGCCTGGGGATGAAGCCATGAGCCAAATGGATGGGCGATCTTTTTCAGCCGCACAAGATTTCCTGCTGGGAGCCAAGAAATTTTGGACCACCCAGATGTACCCATTGCTTCGCCAGCAAGACCAGGCGTTGGCCACCACAGGCGCAGGAACGGTTCAAACGCGCATGCAAAAGAGCAATCTTTATCCTTTTTACGCTTGGATGGAAAGACATTTGCAGCGGATGAAATACGCTGGCCGATATGGATTGGCACCATGGCACGACACACAGCGTGAGGAGTTGGAGCAGCAACTGTCAGTTGTTCTCATTGACACGGTGGCTGGTTTTGAGATGCCCCCTTACTACCGATCTTTTGATGTGCATCAGCATCCCGGCGGATTAATGGGCGACAGCCTGGCTGGCTTTGTTTACGAGCGCGGAGCCAGGTCCACCACGCCGCTGGACAAACACTTTGACTTGCACCACCGGTTCACAAACCTGATCGGTCAATGGATGCAGCCCCAACGCATTTTGGACCTGGGGTGTGGCTTTGGCAAAAGCACCCGACCGTTTGCCCAAACATTTGCCCAGGCACAACTGACGGCCACCGACTTGTCCATGCCCTGCTTGAAGTTGGCGCGATACTTGGACTCGAAAGAACACATCAGCCACGTCAAATACCTGCAAGCCGATGCCTGCGCCAGCGGTTTGCCAGGGGCCAGCCATGACCTGGTGACCTCCACCATGTTGCTGCATGAACTGCCCCTGGCACATTTGCGCGAATTGTTCGTTCAGGCTTACAACTTGTTGGCGCCTGGTGGATGGACAGTCCATTTGGATTTTCTGCCCCAGGTTCAACCTGGGGCAGATGAATTTACCCAATTCATCCATGCGGGCCATTCAGTGAGAAACAATGAGCCTTACATGCAAAGCTTGGCCGCTTTTGATTTAACAAGCCATTTACAGGGTTTGGGCTTTAGCGACATCAGCATAGAACCATTTGCCGAAAATGACCTAGCCTTGCAAGCAGACTATCCGTTTTGGCGCTTTCCTTGGACCGTGGTGAAAGCGCGCAAACCTTTGTCAACAACCCGACAGCAGACTTAATGGGAGACCCTGGGCAACCAAGTGGCCAAGGGTGGAAACACAATGATCATGGCAATCAATAGCAAGACACAGGCAATAAAGGGCATCGCCGCCAGGTAAATATCTTTCATGGTGGTTTCAGGTGGGGCCACCCCCTTCATAACGAACAACAACAAGCCAAACGGTGGCGTGGTGTAGCCAATCTCCAAAGCCAACAGCATGATCAGGCCAAACCAGGTCAGGTCAAAGCCCAAAGTTTTGGCCAGGGGGAAGAAAATGGGCGCAGTCAACAACATCATGGACAACTGATCCATGAAACAACCCAAAAACAAAATCATTGCCAACATGATCATGAGCATGCCCATGGGGGTCAGATCGAAAGACAAAGCCCAATTCATCAAACCACTCGATGCACCGGTGAAGGCCAAAATTTGGGCGAATGTGGCCGACCCAAAAATGATCAAAAAAGACATCACAGTGATGCGCAAAGCACCTTCCAAGGACTTGACCCAAGCGCTCCATGTCATCTCACCATAGCAAGCGGCCAAAATCACCACCGACAAGGCACCCAAAGCGGCCGCCTCGGTGGGTGTCGCCCAGCCGGTAAGCATGATCAGTACAGAGAAAGCAATTACCGCCACCATGGGCACCACATCCATCACCAACAATCGGAGTTTTTCGTGTCGTGACACCGGCTCGGCGTTGTACTGGGGTGCTGCAGTGGGATCGAAATAAGTCCAGCCCCAGATCAAAATGCCATACATGACAGCCAGCACAAAGCCAGGGATGATGCCAGCGATCAACAAGTCACCCACATCGGTTTGACCCAAGGTGGCGAGCAAAACGGTCAAAGCAGAAGGCGGAATGATCACCGCCAAACCACCCACACCCATGATGGGACCAATCGACAGGTATTTGTTGTAACCTCGTTTGGTCATCTCCGGCACCATCAAGGAACCCAATAAGGCGCATGCCCCCATGCTCGAGCCGGCCGGACCGGCAAAGGCCGTGCCGCCAATCAACGTCACATACGACAAGCGCCCGGGCAAGTTGCCCAACAATTTATCAGCCGCATTGAAGCATCGGGTGGCCAAATTGGTGTGGTAGAACAACTCGCCCATCAACAAAAACATCGGGATGGGGACCAGGGCAAATGAAGTCATGGAACCAAAGCCGTTGTTGACCGTTTGAATGATGCCATTGCCTCCGCCCATGAAAACATAGGCGGCGACCAAATTGCCCGCGCAAAAGGCCAAGGCCACAGGAACACCCACCAGCATGAACAACAAAGACATGCCAAACAGGGCTGTGGCAGCCCAGTACCACTCTAAATTCATGAACGGCCTTCGGGTTTTTGGGCCGCCAAAGTGGAAGTCAGGTCACCCAAAACACTCTCACCCTTGCTGATCAAACGAAGGAACTCAATGCCCATCATCAAAAAGCCAATGGGAATGAAGATCACCACCATCCAGCGTGGCATGTCCATCGAGCGCACATCGACATCAGAGCGAACATAGTTGGTCCAGGTCACATCAAAGCCATACCAAGCAATCAAACCGCAGACCAACACACAGCCCAGACCTACGGCAAAGGTCATGACCCGTCGAAAACGCTCGCCCACCGACATGAGAAAAATTTCAACATAGACATGGCCTTTTTCGCGCACCAACCAAGGTGCGCCCAAACAAGGCACCATGAGCAAGGCGTATTCAGTAAAAGTGAACAAATGGGCCGAGCTTTGAAAACCCAAATTGCGCACGATGACATCGACACAAATGCTCAGCATCATGCCGGCCATGAGGAATCCGGCCAACCAAGCCATGGCATTGACCAGCCAGGTATAGGCTCGGCTCATATCGGTTCCGTGCTAAAGATCAAGGTGGCAGGCAAAAAAGGGGCAAGCCCCCAATCACTTCACCGGTGAGAACAGGTTTCTGAATCTGCTGACATCATCTGATGCGCCAATTTTGGTCAAGCGCTCGCGCATGCGGTCGTAGCTGGCATTGCGCGCCTCTTCGCCAAATTTAGCGGCGGCGGCAGCACCCAAGGAAACACCCTTCATACCGCGCTTTTCCAGTTCAGCGAACTCGCGGTTGCGCAACTCACGCAATTCCTTCATGGATGAAATTTCGTGTTCGATCATGACCTTTTGCAGGATTTCTTTGGACTTGTCTGACAAAGAATTCCACTTGCGCACATTGATGATGACACCCAAGTCGGTGGTGAAGAATGGGGGATCCAAACGGAACTTGAGAAATTTGTCCCAGTTGGCATCCATCAAGCCGATTTCGGTCCAACCGGTGGCATCCACAGTGCCACGCTCCAAGGCGGTATAGGCCTCGGTGGACGGCAAATTGATGATTTGCGCCTTCAAATAATTGGTGAAGAAGGCGTTGTAAATCGGGTTGCCACGCAACTTAACCCCGGCAATATCAAGGTTGCCATTGGCATCGATTTTGGGCTGCGATTTGAACCACATGTGGAACCGAATCCCACTGTCCATCCAACCCAAATACGTCACACCCATGCGGCGAATGTGGGCATCGTTCAAAGCGGACAAGGCACCCGACTTACGGGCAGTGGGGCCATCTAAGGTGCTGGCGCTGACGGCATCGCACTCGGGCACACTGCCTGCGTAAAAAGCACAGGGGGTGTAGACCATGTCCACCACCCCATCGCGCACGGCATTGGCTTGCTCAAATTGTCCAATTGCTTCGGGGCCACCGCGCACCTTGATCTCCACAATGCCCTTGCCAGCGGCATTGACCTTGCGAACAAACTCCAAAAAACTTTTGGAATACACCCAAGTGGCTGGAAAAGCATGGACAGCAGACAAGGTATCAACCGCATGCGCGGGCACGGCCCAAGCTGAAACAGACAATAAAAGCGCAGAAAATAACTTTTTAGTATTCATAAGAGGACAGGGAAAGGTTGCAGGAGAGTCTTCACCAAGCCGCACATCCTAATGATGTGATCCGTTCTGTGCAAGCCCAGTTTTCCCTACATCCACTTCTCAATGTGATGCCAGTGCATCGGCATAATCAACACGGACGATTCGAACATGGCATTGCCCACATGAAAACCCCAACCCCCGCCGAATGGCCGCCAGCATTGGCCCGATTTGGATTCTTGGGCCGGGAAGAGGTTGCGACTCGACACCACCAGGATTGGAGCGGTTTGCCTGCGACCGCCCCCTGGGGCATTGTTTATCCGCGCAACACCGAAGAGGTAGCTGTCGTGCTGAAGTGGTGCCATGAGAACAAAACACCCTTGGTCACACAAGGCGGTTTGACCGGTTTGGCTGGTGGTGCGCACCCCAGCCCAGATTGCCTGGTTTTGTCGACAGAAAGACTTTGCGGCATTCGCCATGTAGACCCGGTAATGTGCACCCTGACCGCTTGGGCAGGGACCAAGTTGCAAGACATTCAGCACGCGGCTCAAGCAGATGGTTTGTATTTCCCCATTGATCTGGGCGCTCGTGGGTCTTGCACCATTGGCGGCAATCTGGCCACCAATGCGGGCGGCAACAAAGTGATCCGCTACGGCATGACCCGCGAACAGGTGCTGGGACTTGAATGCGTGCTGGCCGATGGCAGCGTGCTGTCGGGCATGAACCAATTGCTCAAGAACAACACAGGCTATGACCTTAAACAGTTGTTCATCGGTTCAGAGGGCACCTTGGGTGTCATTACCCAAGTGGTGTTGCGTTTGCAAGCCAAACCCAGGCACCAACAAAGCGCCATGTGCCGTTGCGAAAATTTTGACCAAGTGCTCGCCACTTTGCAACACTGTCGCAAGCGATTGGGACCAGGCCTTCTGGCCTTTGAAGTCATGTGGCCAGAGTTCATTCAGTGCATGACCGATGGCCTACCTAAGCTGCGTTACCCGTTTGCACAAAAAAATGGATTTCACCTCTTGATCGAGGAAGGACATTTTTCAAACTCGGCTGACAGCGGGAGCTTGACAGCCTGTCTGGGCGAATTGCTGGAGTTCGCAGTGCTGAACGAAGTGGTTATCGCACACAGCGAGCAAGACAACCTGGACCTTTGGGCCATCCGGGACAGTGTGGCCGAATACAGCCAGTTCCTGGGGCCTGTGATTGGCTTTGACATTGGCCTACCAGCCTCGACCATGGTGGCAACCACCCAAAACATGGTCGCAGCCATTCGCCAGCAGTGGGCCGATGCCGTGGTGCTGTTTTTCGGCCACATTGGCGACAGCAACCTGCATGTAGTGGTTCATGTTCCAGGGCTCGGCCACGAAGAACAACCCCACCATGCGGTGGAAGCGCTGGTCTATCCATTGGTGGCCCAAGTCAATGGCAGTGTGTCGGCCGAGCATGGGGTCGGCTTGATCAAAAAACCCTATCTGTCTTGCTCGCGCCAGCCGCAAGAAATTGCACTCATGCAGACCATCAAGAACGCGCTCGATCCCCACCACCTGCTCAACCCCGGAAAAATTTTTGACCGTTCCGCATCCTCCGACAAATCGCCGTCCCTACCACCATGAACAGTTCACACAAAATCTGGATCCAAGGGGCCACCGACCGCGTGGCTCATGCGCCCTATATCACCCAATTAGAGGCCCACGTTCAGCGCATCATCGATCCGGCTTTCAGCCACACATTCAACACCACCACACCACCAGCCACCACCACCCACGCGGTGACGGAATTTCGCATGGCCCGCAACTTCATGAAGAACGCCATCAAAGCCCAACAAGAAGGCTACAGCGTGATCGCGATTTCACACTTTCAAGATGCTGGCTTGGCCGAAGTCAAATCCTTGGTCGATATGCCGGTGATTGGTTTGGGCGAGACCACCATGCTGCATGCATGCACCTTGGGCCGTCGCTTTGGTTTGATCACCATCAATCCCGTGTTCATTCCCTGGCACGAGGACCAGGTTATTCGCTACGGCTTATCGCAACGCTGTATCGGCGTGCGAGCTGTCAATTGCAAGGTCAGCGACTTCATGCATGCCTTTGCGACGGAACAAGGTTATACGGAACTCGCGCCCAAATTCCAGCGCGAAGTCAATCACCTGCTGGCGGCAGGCGCAGATGTGATCGTGCCTGCCGGAGGGCTGCCGATGATGATGTTTGGCGGCCGACAAGATCACCGCAGCCTGCGCATTGAAACCGATGGAGCCCCCATCGTCAACGGCATCACGGTCATGATCAAAGCGGCAGAGGCTGCGGTACGCATGCGTGAGCTCGATGACATCTCTGTCAGCCGCCGTAGCAACTTCGCACACCCGCCCGAACAAGCGCTGCAAGAGTTTTTAGAGCAAGGCTGATGCGGCCGGGGCCAGGGGCTCAAGGACTCTAATCAAGCGTTGCCAAAAGGATGGCTGGCCACACATTGCGGGCCCACTGCCTGCGTGCTGGACAAACCCAACTGCGAAAGCACCACGGCCATTTCTTCTTGGACCGCCAGCAACCACTGACGCAAACCGCGCTCTCCATCAGCGGCCAACGCATACAAAACGGGACGGCCCAACATCACCATCTGGGCTCCACAGGCAATCGCTTTGACGATGTCCTCTCCCGTTCTGATCCCACTGTCAAACACCAGGGGAAAGGCTGGGCCCAAACGCTGCCGAATGCGGTGCAAAGCACTGATGGCCGAGGGTGCGCTGTCGAGTTGGCGCCCACCATGGTTGGACACATAAATCGCATCTGCGCCTGCCGCCTGAATGCGTTGGGCATCGTCGGGATGCATCACCCCTTTGACAATCAATCGGCCGCGCCACTGCGCGCGCAGCCTGTCTAAAAAAACCCAATTGGCGCCAGCGCGGTTGGCATGGCGGTCAAAACCGCCGTGATTCGGGTCAAAGTTGGCGGGCGTTGGCGCTCCTGCCCAAAGCGTGGCCAAAGACCAGCGCGGGTGCAGGGCAAAGTCCAAGAATTGTCGGGGCCGAATCCGAAATGGCATCTGAAAACCATTGCGCACATCGCGTGGGCGCGAAGCAACTTTGGGCACATCAACGGTAAGCACCAAGGTCTGGTACCCCGCTTGGGCGGCCCGTTGGGCCAGCGCCAAACCCTGGTCAGGCGAACCGCTCACGTACAACTGAAACCAAGCCTGCCCTTCACTGGCCCGGAACATTTTTTCCAGGGAAGTGGATGCAGCGGTGGACACGCCCAAGGGCATCTTCATCTCAGCGGCCAGAGCGGCCAAAACCGTATCGGCATCCGGGCGCGCCAAATTACACATGCCCATGGGCGCAATGCCAAACGGCACGAGGTGGTCCTGACCCAAAAAGGGGATGACCCCGCCCGCTGGATGTACATCGGTCAGCACCCGCGGGGTCAGTTTGATCTGGGCCAAATCGCACGCATTGAGCGCGCAAGCCATCTCCTGCCCTGCGGCCCCGTCGATGTAATCAAACACCAAACTGGGCAACCGGTTTTGCGCCAGACGCCTGGCTTCGTTGTGGGTATGGATGTGATGGGCCATGGGAACTGTCAATCGCGTGATTGTGACGGGTGAAGCAGTCTAGCTGCATAAAGTTCCAACAGCAGACGCTTCGATATTGTTCAGGCAGAAACTTGACTGCTTTCACCAAAGTGGGCTTTTTCATGCCTGTTTGGTGTGCGCTGAAAAGCAAAAAGCCCAAGCACTGGGGCCTGGGCTTTTGGTTTGATGACTTGGGGTGGCTGATGGGGCTCGAACCCACGACAACAGGAATCACAATCCTGGACTCTACCAACTGAGCTACAGCCACCGTGTGAGAAATTATAAACGCTTGTCGGTGCGGCAAAGGGGCTGACCAGCAGCCTTGGGCATGGTTATCAAGGCTGCTTGGGCTCGGGCACCTTGATTTTGACCTTGAGGCGGTCTTTCAAATCGTTGTAATAGGCCACACTCTCGGCGGCCGCAAGCCATCGGGTCAGTTGACCGCGCTCATCTTTGCGCGAAGGCGTTGCATCGCTCGCGTCGCGAGCCACCACTTTGTTGATCTTGACCAGCACATGGCCAAGGTTGCCCAAGCCCATCTCAACCCAGGCTGGCAAATTTTGCGCTGGGGCACGCATGACAGCTTCGACCACCTCAGAGGGCAATTGCAGGCTTTGCTCGCGCGAGAGGGTTTGCACAGCGCCCAGTCCCGCCACGGGTTTGTCGGCCTTGCCATCGGCCATCTTGGCCAAGGCTTCTTGTTTGGCCAATTTCAGCGCTTGATCGGCCTTCCATAGGCCCGTGACCCTTTCTTTGACCTGCGCCAAGGGCAATGTGTTCTCAGGGTAATGTTTGACCACCCGAACCGAGACCATTTGATAGGGCCCAAATTCAATGGCCTCGGTATTGCGCATTTTTTCGGTGGCATCTGCAGAGAACAAAGCGGCCAAGACCTTGGGATTGGCCAAGGGGCCTTTGTCACCCGGGTTCGGTGTGCGACCAACGCCTTGCGAAGATTGAATGTCGAGTTTGAGCCTGTCGGCCACAGGCTTCAAACTGTCGGATTGTTCGTAGACCAAGTTGGTGAATTGCTCGGCCGCTTCGGCAAACTTTTTACGGGCCTGCTCGCGTCGCAACTCCGACTCCAAGCCAGCCCGGGCCTGGGCAAAGCTTTGCAGCTGCGGGGTTTTGACGTCGGTGATTTGAATGATGTGATAGCCAAACTCGGTTTCCACCAATGGGCTGATCTCCCCTTTTTTGAGGGAAAAAGCGGCATCTTCAAAGGGCTTGACCATGGCACCCCGGCCAAAAAAGTCCAAGTCACCGCCCTTGGCGGCGGAGCCCGGGTCTTGCGAGTATTTTTTCGCCAACTCGGCAAATTGCTGAGGCGACTTTTGCAAGGTGTCGCGCAAGCCCTGGGCCGTCGTTTTGGCCTTTTCGCGCTCGGCCGCAGGCGCGTCTTTGCCCGCCGCGATCAAGATGTGGCTGGCACGGCGCTCGATGTTGTTGCTCAAACGCTCTTGGTTTTGCTCAAAATAGGTTTTGACATCTTGCTCATTGAGCGTGATGGTTTTTTCAATGGCGGTCAAGTCCAGCACCGCATATTGCACATCGGCCTTTTCAGCAGACCTGAAACGCTGGGTGTTGGCGTTGTAGTAAGCCAGCAATGCCGCTTCGTCGGTTTTGATTTGGGCCAATTGATCAGCGGCCAAAAAACGCGCCACTTGGACTTCGCGTTTTTCATAAAAGGCATCCAGGGTCACATTTGCCAAGGTTTGACCCACCAGACTGCTTGAACCCAAAACAGCCACCACTTGGCGCGCGGCCAAATCGGTCCGAACATTGGCCTCAAACATCTCTGGTGTCAAACCCTGGGCCGCCAGCAATTGGCGATAACGGTCTTTGTCCACACTGCCATCGGGTTTGCGCAATGCTGCGATGGTGGGGTTTTGCATCAGTTCCTCGGCCAAGCGCTGGTCGCTGGCCGATAGCCATTGTTGGCGCGATGCGGCGACCAATACACGGTCGCGCACCAAGCGTTCCAAGGTGCCATAACGGGCCTGGTCTGATTCGAGCAATTTGGGATCCAGGCCTGGAGCCTGGGCTCGAAAACGCTCCACCTCCAAACGATGGGCGTTGTCCCACTCAGCTTGCAAGATGTCCACACCATTGACCGTGGCAACAACGGTGCCTTTGTCAATGAACTTGTTGTAACCATCAATACCCACCAAGACAAAAGCTGGGAAGATGAGCAGCACCAACAAGAACTGCATGATTTTTTTGTGGGTGCGAACGAAATCAAACATGCATGCTTTCTCACTGGATCAAGAAAAAAGGCGAACCGCGTTCGCCTTTGAGGGTGGTGGTGGGTGCTGACGGTCTCGAACCGCCGACCTACGCCTTGTAAGGGCGCCGCTCTACCAACTGAGCTAAGCACCCCACCTGTTCTTCAGTTCAACGCATCTTTCAACGCTTTGCCCGGACGAAACTTTGGCACCTTGGCAGCCTCTATTTTAATCTCAGCGCCCGTGCGGGGGTTGCGGCCAATGCGGGCCTCACGGTGACCCACTTCAAACGTTCCAAAGCCGACCAGGGACACCGATTCACCTTTGTGCAAAGCGTCTTGAATGGCGCTCAAGGCAGACTCCAAGCAACGGGTGGCTGCGGCTTTGGATATATCGGCTTGTTGGGCCATGTGGTCGATGAGTTCAGATTTATTCACAAATAACTTCCTTCATGTTATGGGGTGCCAATTGCCTGCCAATCAACTCGGGCGCATTCCATTTGAAGGGTTGCGGGGCCACAAATCTGACAAGGATCAAAACCGTCTTGGTCACCGGGGAGGCGGATTCTAAGCACGTTTTGCACGTCTTCAAGCATTGGCGAAAAAATATGCCGCAGTTGGGAACTTAAGCATTGTTCACAGCTTTGGCAATGGCCAATCCGAGGTCATGGGTGTTGGCCGTGCCGCCCAAGTCTGGGGTGCGAGGCGCGCCACTGCCGGGTTGCAAAACCGCTTCGATGGCGCGCAAGATGGCATCGTGCGCATCTTTGTGGCCCAAAAACTCCAGCATCATGGCACCGCACCATATTTGCCCGATCGGATTGGCCACTTGGCGCCCTGCAATGTCAGGGGCAGAGCCATGCACCGGTTCAAACAAAGACGGGTGTCGCCGCTCGGGATCGAGATTCGCGCTGGGTGCAATGCCAATGGTGCCGGTGCACGACGGGCCCAAATCACTCAAGATGTCGCCAAACAAATTGCTGGCCACCACCACATCAAAAAACTCGGGGCGCTGAACAAAGTGAGCGGTCAAGATGTCTATGTGAAATTTATCCCACCTCACACCGGGGTAGGCCTTGGCCATTTCCAACACCCGCTCGTCCCAATACGGCATGGTGATGGCAATGCCATTGGATTTGGTGGCGCTGGTCAAGTGCTTTTTGGGGCGCGACTGGGCCAGCTCAAAAGCAAACTTCAACACCCGGTCCACGCCAATGCGCGACATGATGCTCTCTTGCATCACGATTTCACGCTCGGTGCCTGGGTACATGCGCCCGCCCACACTGGAGTACTCGCCTTCGGTGTTCTCGCGCACGATGTACATATCGATCTCGCCGGGTGCACGGGCGCTGCCGTCTTTGCGCACCACCGGCGAGATGATGCCCGGCATCAAACGGGCCGGTCTTAAGTTGATGTATTGATCGAACTCGCGGCGAAACAACAGCAAAGAGCCCCACAAGGAGACATGATCGGCAATTTTTTCTGGCCAACCCACAGCCCCGAAATAAATCGCATCGTGGCCACCAATCAGGTCCTTCCAGTTGTCGGGCAGCATTTTTCCGTGGCGTTCAAAGTAGTCCCAACAGGCAAAATCAAAATGGTCAAACTGCAAGCCCAAGCCAAAGCGGCTGGCTGCGGCCTCTAAAACGCACAAGCCCTCGGGCATGACTTCTTTGCCAATGCCGTCTCCGGCAATGACCGCGATGCGGTGGGTAGACATGGTGAATTTCCCTTTCTGTGGGTTGGGGCAAAGTTGCCCGTGGCGGATTCAGTTTCGATTGGCAGGCGTGGTGGCAGGATATTTGATCACCCACATGACGCCAAGCACCGTGCAAACCGTCCCCAAAACGGTCATGCCGGTGACGGGTTCGTCAAACAACAACCAGGCCAAAAAGGCGGTGCTGGGTGGCACCAGGTACATCAAACTGGTGACGCTAGCAGCGGCTCCACGCTGGATCATCATGTAGAGCAAGGAACTCGCCCCCAAGGTCAAGGCCAGCACCGACCAGGCCAAAGCCCCCATCAAAGTGGGGTTCCAATGCATGGGCTCGCTCTCCAGCAAAGCCAAGGGCAATGTGAGCGCCAAGGCGGCCAGCAATTGCACCGCGCTGGCGGTGCGCACATCGCAAGGCGCAACATGGCTTTTTTGGTACAAGGTGCCGGTGGTGATGCACAGCAAAGCGGTCACGGTGAGCCCCAAAGTCCAAGCGCTGACTTCGGTGGTGAGTTGCAGCTTTTGCCAGACCACCAAAAGCAAGCCCGTCAAACCCAGCGCCAGCCCCGCCCATTGGGCTCGCCCCACCCAACTGCCCCGGTAGGCCAACCAGACTGCGGTCAGCACCGGTTGCAGACCTACCACCAGCGCCGACAGACCGGCCCCCATTCCGGCCTTGACCGCCAACCAAACGCCCCCCAAATAACCACCATGCATGAGCACACCGGTGATGGCCAGGTGCTTGACCTGCGCCCAATTCTTGGGCCAAGCCACGCCAGTCCATTGGATCCACACCCCAAAACAGACAATGGAGAAAAAATATCGCCAAGCCAAAAAGCCCATGGGCGGCGCATGGGGCATGCCAAACCTGGCCACGATAAAACCTGTGCTCCAAATCAGCACAAACACAAAAGGCATGGATCGCAACCAGGCCTGGGCGGGCTGGTCCTGCATCAGTTGCTGTGCGCCCGAATGATGGGCAAGGCCTTTTTGAGGTAATACATCATGGACCAGACGGTGAGCACCGCAGCCACCCAAATCAACACCTGCCCCAAAGGCCGGGACTCGATCTGCCCGATCAACACGCCGTCATAAAACAAAAACGGAATGGCCACCATTTGCACCGTGGTCTTGAACTTGCCCAGCATGTGCACCGCCACACTTTTAGAAGCACCCAACTGCGCCATCCATTCGCGCAATGAGGAAATGGCAATTTCTCGCCCAATGATGATCAGCGCCACAAATACATCGGCCCGGCCCAAATGCACCAGGACCAGCAAACAAGCGCAGACCAAAAACTTGTCGGCCACCGGGTCGAGAAAAGCGCCAAATGCCGAGGTTTGATTGAGCTTGCGGGCCAAATACCCATCTAGCCAATCTGTCAGGGCGAACAAGACAAACATCACACAGGCCACCAGGTTGGCCAAAGCGATCGATATGGGCACGTAAAAAACAACCAATATCAAGGGGATTGCGGCAATGCGCGTCCACGTCATGATCATGGGCAGGGTGGAGAACATGGCTCAATCGTAAACAATGCTGGCCTGGCCCAGGTAGGCCTGGGCCATCCAACTGGCCAATGCACCGTCGCTGGGGAAAAACCGGGCAGCTTCCCCCAATTCAATGTCGGCATGGGCATGCTCGCGCAACACACGCAAGCGCACCGACATAGCTCGCGAAAACTCACCCTCATCGGTGACCACTTTTTGGGGCGGGTGTTCACGCACCAAGCGATCGATATCGGGCTCGCTGCCGTTGACCACCACCCGCAAATATTTGCCAAACCGACAGCGTGCCTGAGGCAGGCCCCACACCTGTTGCACATTCAAGCGCAAACCGCCAGAAAACCGATCGGGCTGCACCTTGGCCATCACCACAATGAATTCATCATCCCGAACCCACTGGCGGCTGGCTTGGTACAAGGCGTCGTCCATGCTGGCTTCCATCACGGCCGATTTGTCGTCGAGTTTGAACAAAGCCACCTTGCCACGCTGGCCATTGATGGTTTTGAATTCGCTCACAATGCCGCACAGCATTTGCAGCTCTCGACTTTCAGTGACTTCATCCAAACGGCGTTTGATGAATTGGCGCACCTCGGCTTGCACCTCGTCAAACAAATGTCCCGACAAAAAGAAACCCAGAGCCACTTTTTCCTCGCTCAAGCGCTGCTTGACCCCCCACGGGGTGACGGCCAGCAAATCGGGTTCGCGGGTGCTCGAACCCAGGGCTTGCGAGTCGGCACTGTCAAACAAACCGCCTTGGTGGGCATTGGCCTGCACACTGGCGGCAAATTCGAAAGCGCGGTCGATGCTGGCCACCAAGCTGGCGCGGTTGAGGTTCAAATCGTCAAAGGCACCGGCCTTGATCAAAGCCTCCACACTGCGCTTATTGACGCGGTTGCGGTCAATGCGCACACAAAAATCAAACAAACTGGTGAAATCGCCACCCTCTTGGCGCGCGACCACAATGGCTTCTATGGCTTGCTGACCGGTGCCCCGCACCGCCCCCAGGCCATAACGGATCAGCGCATTGGAGACCGGCTCAAACCGATGGCCGCCACGGTTGATGTGGGGTGGCTCAAAAGCCAATCCCATCTTGATGGCATCCTCAAACAACACCTTGAGCTTGTCGGTGTTGTCCATCTCCACCGTCATGTTGGCGCAAAAAAACTCCACCGTGTGGTGCACCTTGAGCCAGGCCGTGTGATAGGCCAACAGCGAGTAGGCCGCGGCATGTGACTTGTTAAAGCCATACCCGGCAAAGCTCTCCATCAGGTCAAAAATCTCATTGGCCTTGGGCTCGGCAATACCGTTTTTGGCCGCACCGTCGGCGAAAATTTGGCGGTGCTGGGCCATCTCTTCGGCTTTTTTCTTGCCCATGGCACGGCGCAACAAATCCGCGCCGCCGAGCGAATAACCGCCCAAAATTTGGGCTGTTTGCATCACCTGCTCTTGGTAGACCATGATGCCATAGGTTTCGCTGAGCACGCCTTCGACCAGCGGGTGCGGATAGGCCACTTCTTCGCGACCGTGTTTGCGGGCCACAAAACTGGGAATCAGGTCCATGGGCCCGGGCCGGTACAAGGCATTGAGGGCGATCAAATCTTCCAAACGCGTGGGCCGTGCATCGCGCAACATGCCTTGCATGCCCCGGCTTTCAAACTGGAACACCGCCTCGGTTTTGCCATCCGAAAACAACTTGTAAGTGGCGGCATCGTCAAGGGGAATATCGTCAAACGAAAAAGGGCCATGGAATGGATTGCGCTGCACGATCATGCTGCGGGC